>Ga0272442_10001691_pt1 | contig 32949 bp, 26 predicted proteins | sample SSMForm2O_FD_200262 | JGI IMG/M metagenome (GOLD analysis project Ga0272442, IMG submission 200262) | Marine sediment archaeal communities from Little Sippewissett salt marsh, Falmouth, MA, United States - SSM-Form-2O | ecosystem: Environmental > Aquatic > Marine > Wetlands > Sediment ... | reverse complement strand
AAAAATTATCTTTCTATAATTATAACCTCAATTCTTTTATAAAAAAATATCCTTGCTTATCAAAAAAGAATTCACCTAAAAATAACAAATTTCAGTTAAGATTTAACCGGAGGACATAGGCTACTTAAAAATTATATCATTGCGAAAAACCTTCTGTTTCGACAGGCAATTGGAGAGAAAAAAAGTAATCCAAAAACCAGTTCAGGGAACATGATTCCATTATCTATAATCTTCTTGACTCTTTAAATAATCAATTTTGATTAAGACACATGAAATGGAAATACGACATCAAACCAAGTAGTGAAAACAATATCGTTAATGTTTTTCAAAGTTTTCTACGACTCAAAGCTTTATACCGTCAGGGTTGGTTACAAAGAAATGTTCCGGAGAAAGTTACGGAATCTGCGGCTGATCACAGTTTTGGTACTGCGATCCTGGCTTTGCTTCTCTGTCCTCCCGAACTGGACAGACTAAAGGTGCTGGAAATTGCCCTTATTCATGAAACAGGAGAATGCATTGTTGGTGATCTTACACCCAACCACGGCATCAGCGATTCCGAAAAAACTAAAATGGAACTTCACGCTGTGGAAAATATCCTTAAAAAAATCCCAGGCGGTAAAAGACTTATCGGATTATGGCAGGAATTTGAGTTTGAAACCTCTGAAGAAGGAAAATTCGTGCGCCAGCTTGATAAACTAGAAATGGGATTGCAGGCGGAAGTTTTCAATCTCCTGGGTGAAAACCAAGCCTGTGATTTGATTAACTCCGCCCATCAAAAGGTTACAAATAAAAAATTGAACAAATATCTACCTCAAAAGAGATTCTAACATGAGCAATAATTCTTTAGATTTATTAAATTATTTACCAATGGACAAGAATGAAATATGAAAATATTGATCATCTACGATTCCTATTTTGGAAACACTGAAAAGGTCGCAAGAGAAATAGCTAATATTTTTGAAGTAGATGATGATGTTATCATGATCCGAGCCAGTGATTTCGCTGTTGAACACCTGAATAAAATAGACTTGCTTGTGATTGGTTCACCAACTCGTGTTTTCAGTCCTTCCCCGAATATAAAAAAATTTTTGAGAAAAATTCCCAAAAATGGTTTAAAAGGTATAAAAGTTACCTCTTTCGACACAAGAATGTCACTCAATGACGTAAGATCAGGATTATTAAAATTCCTGGTAAAACTATTTGGTTATGCTGCAGAATCTACCGCTAAACAAATGGTGAAAAAGGGTGGAAATATAATTTTGAAACCAATCGGTTTTTTGGTAAAAGATACAGAAGGACCACTTTATCCGGGTGAGTTGATAAAAGCTTCAAAATGGGTAAAAAATCTAATTTAAAAAATTATGAATCCTAAAACAATACTTATGATCCATGGTATGTGGGGCGCTGCCTGGCATTGGGATAAATATAAGATCTATTTTGAAAAACAAGGTTACCATTGCCTGACTCCAACCTTACGCTTTCATGATATAGAGCCGGGTAAAAAACCAGATCCCCGTCTGGGTAAAACAAGTATAACGGATTATGCAGATGACCTGGAAATTATCATAAATCAACTTACTTATAAACCTATTATCATTGGGCATTCCATGGGAGGATTGTTAGCTCAGATTTTAGCAAGCAGAGATCTGGCAAAACAAATTATCCTTATCTGCCCAGCAGCACCAGCGGGGATATTTTCAATCTCTCCAACTGTAATTAAATCTTTCTGGAGCATTCAGACAAAATGGGCATTCTGGAAAAAACCTCATCGCCAGACCTTTGAAGAAGCAGCTTTTTCAGTTTATCATAATCTTAATCTTGAAGAACAGAGAGAGACTTATCAAAGGTCGGTTTACGAATCAGGTAGAGCAGCAGCGGAAATAGGTTACTGGTTTTTCGATCCTTATCACGCTACCAGGATCAATAAAAAAAATATAACCTGCCCGATGCTGATCATAGCTGGAAAAAAGGATAGAATCACGTCTCCCAGATTAGTAAAGAAGATTTATCGTAAATATCACTCTCTTGCAACCTACAAAGAATTTTCCCAGTTATCTCATTGGATGATCGCTGAACCAGGATGGGATAAAGTTGTCACTTATATTATGAAATGGATAAAAAAAATTCCAGGTTAACAGTTCAATAAATGATTCATCTTCCAGAAAAACTCGAAAAAATTACAATCGATATCTTCGGGGAAAAAGGAAAAAAGTGGATAAAGAATTTTCCAACCATATTCACTAGAATTATCGATCTCTGGCAATTGGAATTCATCGAGCCGGTTCCAGATCTATCAATAAACTTCCTAGCTGTAGTAAAAACAAAAGATCATAAAAATGCCATCCTCAAGCTTGGTGTGCCCAACCGGGAACTAACCACGGAAAGCGAAGCCCTGAAACATCATTCCGACACGATAACTGTTAAATGTCTTAGATCTGCTCCTCAGCTTGGGTCACTGCTTCTGGAAAAAGCTGAACCCGGAAAAAGCCTTAAAGAGCTGAAAAATAATGTTCAAGAAACAGCTGTAGCTGCAGAAATCATAAAGAGAATAGCACGAACAAAACCACCTAAGTATAATTTCCACTATCTAAATAATTGGTTTGAAAAAGCCTTCTTCCTAGCAAGCAGATCTTCAAAACCGGAATATAATAGATTCAAGACAAGATTAATACCAGAATCCAACCGGATAATAAAAATCTTAAATCTTAACAACAACCTTCTCCTTCATGGGGATTTACATCACGAAAACATCCTCTGGGACAATAAAAAAGGCTGGATAGTAATTGATCCAAAAGGAGTCATCGGAGACTGGAGATTCGAATGTGGTCGTTTTATGCACAATCAATTAACAACATCCTCAACAAAAAGGGAACTCATTGATGTCCTGAAAGAAAGAGCTGACATATTTGCTGCTAAATTGAATCTATCTGTGAGTGAGGTTTTGATGGTAGCTTTTCTAGACTGCGTTTTGAGTAATTTGTGGACGGTTGAGGATAAATATGGCAATCTTGAACAAGACCTCAAAATCTGTGATATCCTTTTAGAGATGATAGGATAGAATAAGTTGAGAAACAATATAAACAAGAATGATATAAGAAAACAATACTGGCAAGAACAGATGGAACAAGGTCTTGAATTCTTTAATAAAGTAATAGAATTCCCAATCGACGAATGTGGAGAAGATCTGGTATACTTACCTGAAGTGTTGGAAACTGATAAACTGAGTGTTAACTATTCTGACACTGAAACAGTCCCGGGTATGAAAAGATTGTTTTATCTCAGAGAAGGTCTTATTCCCCGTTTCCAAGCAATGGTAAAAGAATTCAACCGGCAAAAACTTATTCTAAAGATCGAGGATGCTTACCGTAACCTTGAAATGCAGAAACAGCTGGCATTAAAAGATTCCATATTGAAGAAGGTTATAGATCTGGTTTATTGGGAGACAGGTAATAATTCAGCCGATCTTGCTCTTATAATCAAAAGATTGAAAGTTCTTGTAGCCTGTTGCCCGGCAACTGCAACTCACATGTCCGGGAGTGCTCTCGATATATCTATTCTGGACAAAGAAACAGGTAAAGAGATCGATAGAGGTGGTCCTTATCTGGAACTTTCAGCACTTACCCCAATGGATTCACCTTTTATATCAGCAGAAGCCCGTAAAAATCGTCATCTGATATCTTCCATCATGAACAGATATGACTTTACAGCTTATCCTTATGAATTCTGGCATTACAGTTCGGATGATGTTTTAGCCGGGACTACTCTCAGAAGTTATGAATACGCCCGTTATGGACCGATCGATTTCGATCCTACTACTGGTAAGATTAAACAGACAAGCGATCCCGGCAGGATGCTTAATACCGATTCTGAGATCCTGAAGAAGATAAAATCTATCCTAAAATCCAAATACTGATTCCTGACAATGATCTCTTAATTAATACATTAAATAAATTTCACCTGGTTATAATTCTGGGAATGTTTTCAGGGAGCCTGGTCAGTAGTTCATAATTCATATGATTGCTTTGCTCGGAAAAAGAAGCAAAACTTATCTTTTTCTTACCCTGCTTACCAATGATAACCACCTCATCACCTTTCCTCACATCTTTTACATCGGTGACATCAATAAGGGAACAATTCATGTTTATAATGCCAACAACCTGAACTTTTTTCCCCTTTACCAGGACCTGGGCTTTATTACTTAGTTCGCGACTGAAACCATGACTGTATCCCACGGGAATTATGGCAACCTGCATATCCCTGATTGCTTGATAACCATTGCCATAACCGATAAAATTCCCAAGTTTTATATTTTTCAATCCCCTGACACAGGATTTCCAGCTCAGGATAAACTTTAGGGGGTCTTTACTTTTCATATCTTCCTCACTGCTAAGGGTATTGTAAATGTAGGTTTCTCGATTTGGCCAGAGCCCGTAGTGAGCAATCCCGATCCTGACAAGATCCATGGTGGTTTGGGGATAATTAAGGGCCGCAGCCGAACAAGCCGAATGATAATATCTTGGGATAATCTGTTTGGTTTTTAGTATATCCTTCATTTTCATGAATTTTTCATACTGATTCATAACCCGATAATAATTTGAGTTACTTTCGGCTCCGGCAAAATGCGTCCAGATTCCTTCCAGGATGATATGATCAGCATTTTTAAGGTACAGGTCTATTACGCTGCTAAGTTGCTCTTCCTCAAAACCGGTTCTGTTCATCCCAGTCTCAAGCTCCAAATGAATCCTGGCTTTCACTCCTATTTCCTGTGCAATCCGGATAGCAGACTGAAATCTATCCAGATCAAAAACACTAAAAGCAATATTGTTCTCCAAAGCCCATCCAATCTCCTGATTATCTATCATACCCATAATCATAAGATCACTGGTTTTTGATTTGTATTTTAATGCCTCCAAAGCCTCACTGGCATCATAAACTGCGAAATAATCCACCCCACATTGTTCAGCTAGAGGGACGAAATATTTAATCCCATGTCCGTAAGCATTACCTTTTATCACAGAACAAAACCTGGCTTGATTTATACGCGTTTTCAGATAATTTATATTTTTCTTCAGGGCTGACTTACTCAACTCGATGTAAGAAGGATAGAGTTTTCTTCTCATAACACCTCCAGGCATATCTGATAGAGCATTTTCACAGCTGGTTCTATAATCTGATCAGGAAAATCATAATCGGGGTTGTGAAGGCTGGGATGATCCTTGCCGGCCCCAAAACCAAAAAGGACAGAGGGGAATTTCCGAGAAAAGTAACCAAAATCTTCCGACCATGGAAAGGGAGCTTCGAGCTGTATTATTTCGTTAGATATCTTTTTTGCTGCTCGTTTAACGATTTCCACTATGCGATTATCATTTTTAGTCACCGGGAAAATCTCTGTGTGTTCGATCTCAGAATCCAACCTGTAAAGTTTTGCCTGACCTTTGATTAACCTCTCAACCTCTTGGATCAAAATCTTCATCTCTTGTTCTTTCCCTGATCTGAAAGTTGCCATGATTTCGGCATATCCGGGAGATGTACCAAACGCAACTTCGCCCAGACGAGCATAGACTACAGTGGTAAGGGCATCAGTTGAGAGAGGAAGATAGCGTTTGGGTAGCAAAATAATCTCATTGATTATTCTCGTCATCGCCAGTGTTGGTGATCTACCATTTAAAGGTTCACCGGCATGTGAAGTTGCTCCTATTAACCTAATGATCACTCCTCGGGAAGCTAAAGCAAAACAGCCATTTCTGATCAAGACTGCTCCTAAAGCATAACCAGGAATGTTATGCAGGGCAAAAGCCTGATCAACCTTTATTTCCTTGAAGTTTTTATCTGCCAGGACAGCTACTGCTCCCTGGGCTGTTTCTTCTGCAGGTTGAAACAACAAGATTGTTTTACCAGACATCTCATTTCTCTTCCTGTAGATCAACTCAGCTATACCAAGTAAAATTGCCATATGGCCATCATGTCCACAGAGGTGTGCAACTCTCTTATTTTTGCTTTTATAAGCAATTTCATTTTCCTCCCTAAGGGGAAGAGCATCCAGTTCTGCCCTGAATAAAAGGTTCTTTCCAGGCTTGGAACCTTCTATAACAGCCAGAACTCCCTTTCCCCCAATGTTTTCATAGATTCGGTTAACCCCGATACGCTTAAGATAATTCACTATTTTTTCAGCAGTCCTGGTTTCCTGACCGGATACTTCCGGATCACTATGAAGAGAATGGCGTATTTCAATAAGTTTTTTCCAAAAGTTTCTCATATTAAATATCAGAAATATAAACAATTGATCTGTCAAGGATAACAATAATCAATACCGATACAATTACATTTAGATTTACCTTGTGTACTACTTTTTAATTGACTTATAAATAAGATAAGATTGGTTTTAAACTAATTTAATTCCTTATAAATCTGGAAAGTTTTAAAAAGGAAGCTAATGAACTTCAGAGTATCAAAGTGAAGCTGCTCATAGTCAATGACGGTCTTGGTACAAATCTTGGAGACAGAGCAATTTTAGACTCTATGCTCCTTGATATTAAAAATGTTCTTCCTTCTGCTGAAATACAGGTTTTTCCCAATTCGGATATGTTGAGTATTAACCAATATCTCAAATTTTGGCATTCACTTAAGAAATGTGACTTGTTTATTTTTGGTGGAGGTCAGGAAATCCAGGATCAGGCTTCAGTAACTTTTCTGATCTCCGGTCTATTGAAGATCTTCCTGGCAAAACTACATAAAAAATCTGTGTATTGTTATGCCCTGGGTGTGGGACCGGTCAGAAGAAAGATCAGTAAATTGCTGATCAGATTGGTTTTGAATCGCGTTGATCTGATCACTGTTCGCGATCAGTCATCCCGGGAACTGCTCCATAATTTGAAAATAAATAAAATCCCAATTCATATTACTGCCGATCCTGCTTTTAATCTGGAAATAAATAAAGATACTGATGTCCAAAATATCTTTACTGTAGAAAATATCCCGTATGATAACAAGCCAAAAATAGTATTTACATTACGGAGATGGTTTCATTATCACCATTTTTTTTTACCGATGAGATTCAGGAATAAACTGATCTCTCACCAGGACTCAGCTAGATTTTCAAATTTTTTGAGGATCATTTCCGGCTTTATCGATCAACTGGTCGAAATCTACTCAGCCAGGATCATTTTCCTACCAATGCGAAAACTCGAAAAGCGGAAAGATCCGGGACAGGATGATGACATAGTTATATCAGAAATCACAAGCTTAATTGATTCAAACCACAACATCCGGACCATAGAGGGAAACTACACTCCTGCTGAGATCAAAACTTTTCTGGGAAAAACCGATCTCGTTTTTGGAATGAGGATGCATTCTCTGCTCTTAGCAAGCACAATGGGAGTGCCGGTAATAGGTTTGAACTTATCGGAGAAATTCGATTCCTTTTTTAAACTGATCAACCAACAGGATTATCTTATAGAACTTGAAAATCTTACAATCCAGAAATTACTTAACGTATTCTCCGCTGCTTGGGAAAATAGAAAAATCATTAGCAAAGATTTACTGAATCGGAAGTTAATCCTGCAGAAAACAGCTTCTGCTAATCAGAAATTCTTACTTGATTTAGTTGGTAATATTGAATGAAAGTGCTGTTGATAAATCCACCTTTGGATAATCTTCTTTCAGCCGGGATTCCTTCTCTGGTTGGCAAAAGAGGATTCTTCCCTGCTATGGGTATTCTTTATATCGCCTCTTATTGCAGCGATAATTCTGATCATCAGATAGAAGTGATCGACGCTTCCCTGGAAGGATTAACCTATAGACAATTAGCTGAGAGGGTCAGAGGGGCACAACCTGACCTAGTAGGTATAACTTGCCTTACGTTTACCTTAATTGACAGCCTTAAAACTGCAGAAATGGTGAAGTCTATTTCTCCTGAGATATTGGTTGTCCTGGGTGGAATCCATGTTACACTTTTTCCTGAAGAATCTATCCAGCCTGATTGTGTAGATTTCGCCATAAAAGGAGAAGGAGAAATAACTTTCACCCGTCTTCTGGACAAACTCGAAAATAGGAAATCACTCAGAGAAATACCAGGTATAATATTCAAAGATGGAAATAAGATAATCGACACCGGTATTCCATCACCAATAGAGGATCTTAATGATCTGCCCTTTCCCAAGCGAAATCTTACACCTTACCATAAATTTAAATCCTACGAAAATGATACTGCGGCAACGACTATGATAAGCAGTCGCGGATGTCCGTTTAACTGCCTTTTTTGTTTCCGTCCATATTATGATAAAAAACTACGCTTCCGCTCAGCAGAAAACATAATATCTGAAATAGAGAAATGCCTCGAATTGGGAATCGGGGAAATTCACTTTTATGACGATACTTTCACCATAGATCGGGATAGAGTGCTTGAATTATGTGAAATGATCAAAGTTAAGAATTTGAACTTCCGCTGGAGTGTTATGACCAAAGTAGATTTGGTTGATCCAAAGCTGCTTATGACAATGAAAGAATCAGGTTGCTATCGAATTCGTTATGGGGTCGAATCGGGAAGCAATGAAATTCTGAAGATCCTAAGAAAAGGGATCACAGTTAACCAAGCCCAAGAAGCTTTTCGAATATCCAGGGAGGCTGGGATCTCAACCGTAGCCTACTTTGTTTTAGGCTCTCCCACAGAAACAGAGGACCAAATCAAATCTACCTTAAAATTGGCTAAGGATTTGAAAGCAGACTTTACTAATTTCTCCATAATAACAATGTATCCTGGAACTGATCTTTATAGACTTGCCTTTGAAAAAAAGATCCTTACCAGAGATGTCTGGCGTGAATTTTCTTCTAATCCTGTTCAGGATTTTATTCCACCATTCTGGGAAGAGTATTTCTCCCGAGAACAACTGATAAAATTTCAATCAAAAGCATATAAAACAGTGTACCTAAATTCGGTTTTCATCAAGAAAAAATTGAAAAGGTTCAAAAACTTCAGAAGCTTTGTCGAAATGTTCCACCTGGGAGCAAAGATGGTCAAATACTGGTTAAAAGCAGGATAGAATCAATGAAACCGTGGGATTACTATTCTTTTAGAAATATCGAAAGTAAACAGTGGGCTTCCTTTCAAATGTTGAAAGAAATTCAGTCTAAGAAATTGAGAAAGATAATTGATTATGCCTATAAAAACGTAAATTATTACCGGAGAATGTTCAACGAACTAGATATTGATCCTGTTGATATAAGGTCAAAAGAGGATCTTACTGAAATTCCGATCACAACCAGAGAGATGATTCAATCAGCAGCACCTAAAGATCTTATATCAAAAAAAATAATTCCAAGCCAATTGAAAGCGATCACTACTGCCGGATCTTGTGGTAAACCCCTTACTCTCTATATAAGACAGAAAGAATTTGATTTGAACAATCTCTATTGGGCAAGAGCTTCCCGAGCGAATGGTCAGAAATTATTTGGTAGCGCTGTATATTTTAAGTATGATGCTCCACCCCGCTTCTGGTTTGAAAAACTAGGTATCTGGAAAAAAAATATAGTCCCGATAACAGAAACACTTGAAGAGAAAATTTCTAAACTAAAACAGATTAAGCCAATTATAATAAGGGGAAATGCTTACGAACTAACTAGTATTGCTCAATATATACTCGATCAGGGGGTCAAAGGTATCAAACCAAAAAAGATTTTCAGTATGGGTAGCCTGCTGGATAAAAAGGGAAGGAAGTTACTTGAGCAAGTATTTCAAGCAGAAATATTCGATTACTACGCTGCTACGGAGTGTGGTCTTATAGCTTGGGAATGTTCCCAACATCAGGGTTACCATATCAATATGGATGCGGTAGTATTGGAGCTTATTACCAATAATAAAACTGCGGATCCGGGAAAGCCAGGTCGGGTAATCTGTACCAATCTAAATTATAAATCCATGCCAATAATTAGGTATGACCTTGGAGATATTGGAATATTAACTACCAATAACTGTCCTTGCAATAGAAAACTACCCTTATTAAAAAAGATTGAAGGTCGAGCAGACGATTTTTTCATTGATAACGTGGGAAATCTATATTCTCCATCTGATATCATTAATAAAGTTAAATCCATCCCTGGGATCAGGGCGTTCAAACTAATCCAGTTGAAAAACGATCTGATCCAAGCTGAGATCGTAACAATTGAAAACTCAAAAACACGGATAACCAAACTTATGAATGCAACCCTAAAAACTATAATGGGAGAAAAAATGCTCGTTAAAATAAATTTTTGCTCACGGATAAACAGGGATCCTGAAAGAAAGATAAGAGCTATGATCTCTTATGTGAAAAGGTGATTTAATGACCGATCTACCCTATGTATCTGTAATTATTCCGGCAAAGAATGTTGAAGCCACAATTAATGAATGCCTGGATTCCCTTATGGCACAGGATTATAAAGATTTTGAAATTATCATTGTGGACAACGGATCTACCGATGCCACCCAGAAGATAATATCAAGTTACTCAGTAACATTTATCAGCGAAAATAAACCGGGAGCGTATCTTGCCCGTAACACAGGAATAAGACATGCCCGTGGAGAGATTTTAGCGTTTACTGATGCTGATTGTGTAGCTGATAAAGCTTGGTTAAAAGAACTTGTTTCTTGCTTCAAAGTTAAAGGAATTGGAGGTTGTGGTGGAGATCTTCTAGCCTTTAAACCGATTAATTTGGTGGAGCAATTCCTCAGTCTCGGTAAATTAAGACTCTATCATACTCCAAACCCAAGTGAAATAATTAGAAAAAAAAACCACTTTCTCTCGGGGGCTCTTGGGTCAGCTAATATGGCATTTCGGAGTTCTGTGTTGAAAAAACTGGATGGATTTGATCCGACCCTGAAAGATTTCGGTGGAGATTATGACCTATCCTGGAGGATTCAGAATTTGGGATATCCATTGCTCTACAATCCTCAAGCCGTAGTATATCACCGAATGAGAAACAACATAAAAAAGATGTTTAAGCAGTTCTATTACTTTGGGCAGAATATACCTCTACTGCTCAAACAACAACCAGATAGATCTTCCTTTATCCAGTTAAAAACATATATTTTGCCAGTTATAGAGTTCAGATTAAAACTTCCTTTCAGATTTCTGATTAGTTTCGATATCCTTTTTCTATTCCCGCTATTTCTGATTTTTTCCATCTTTATGTCCGAATTCCTGAGTTTGGTTTTGATCACAGGGATTGCTGGGATATCGGGTGCGATTTGGTCTGCCGGTAAGATAGTTAAAAGGACCGGTAAGTTTAAATGGATGGTATTGTATCCATATTATCATTTTATCCGGATCATTGCTTTTACTGCTGGCAAGATCACAGGGGGAATCAAGCATGGTCTTCTATCAATGTAGCAGTTAGGACAAAAAAAATAATGAAAGAAAATATTAAGAGTAAAGATGTAGGCAGGGGCACTTTTTCATTGATAGGTACCCGTTTTTTACTTATTCTTCTTGCTATTGTGCAGTTTACTCTGATTCCTCGCCTGTTAAATCCTGTTGGCATGGGTTATTATTCATACTGGCTTTCAATTTTTTTCATCCTGAGTGCAATTCTGGGATTAGGTGCTTTTCCTCTTCTCAGTCGTTATCTACCAGAATTGAGGTTACGAGCAAGATCCGCGATCAAACCTTTTTTAAAACAATTATTATTGATCAAATTTCCGATTTTCTTTCTGTTATTAATTCTTGGTTTAATAATTTTCCCTTTTTCGCGTTCTGCATATCTAGCTATCTGTCTCGGTTCATTTATTGCAGCAGTTGAACTAATGGTTGAAGGGATCATATACGGATTCAATATAATCAATATTTTCTCTCTGATGCCATTGAGCAGAATATCATCAAGAATTATAATCCTGATTGTTCTATTTCCACTGTTGGGAAGCAAAGGAATCCTTCTTTCAATCCTTATCGCTCCTTTAATTACTCTTTTGATTTTTTCCGGAAAAGCACAAAAAATGCTTCCTCTTCAATCCGGTAAACTGGATCGACCTTTCATTTTTTACCTGAAAACGGGATCCTGGCTTTATTTAACAAATATTTTATCTGTCCTTACATTCTGGTCGATCATAAGTTTATCGCGCGTACTTGTTAACGATCTAGTGGAAATAGGTTTTCTGGGGCTAGCCCTTCAGATCTGTCTGCTTAGTTCATTTCTAATCTTTTCTCTAGCTCAAAGTCTACTACCAACATTTGTCCAATTTCACTTGCTAAAAGATATCAGACTCACCTCATCCATTAGATTAAGCTGGAAATATACCAATATATTGCTTTTTCCATTAGTTGCTGCTATTCTTACTCTGATCAAACCAGTTATCAGGATTATTATTGGGGACATATTCTTAGCTAGTGTTCCTCTGATTAACCTTTTATTACCCAATATTATATTTTTCTGTTGGGTCTTTCTGCTGGAACAGATCCTGATTATCCATGAAAAAATGAGATCAGTTTTTTTGATCGAATTACTCAGATTTATTATCTTCCTTCTAATTGCAACTTTTCTGATTCATAGAATCGGAATCTTGGGTGGTCCCATAGCATTAACTACAGCATCCTTAGCAGGGTTCCTGATTTCGCTGATAACAGCTGCCAGACTTGAAAAGATAGGCCAATTCCTGAGCTCGATCCTGAAACCTTTTATTTGCTCAGTCCTGATGGGGACAACGATCTATCTGATCAATCCTGTTACTACGGTTAAATTTATTTGCAGCACTATCTTATCTCCAATCCTTTATTTCACTATTTTATATTGGATTAAAGGATTCAGTAAGAAAGATTTACATCGATTTAAATATGTGATATTTAAGAATACGGATCTTCAAGGGACAGAATGAGCAATATTATGTTGATGATATCGATAATTATTCCAACTTGTAACCAGGAAAATAATTTACAGGAAGCTCTTATTTCGTTGAATCAATTAAATTATCCATCTGAACTTTATGAAGTTATCATCATTAATGATCATTCCATTGATAATACTAAGAACATGTTGCAGTATCTCAAACACAAGTTGAAATACAACCTTAGATATACTGAACTCAGAGAAAAAACAGGAATCTCAGCTGCTAGAAATCTGGGTATAAAACTGGCAAAAGGTGAATTGCTTGTGTTTACTGATGATGATTGCCTGTTTGAAGCCAACTGGTTAAAACACTATGCTGAAGCTTATAGAGAAACAGACAGTGGAGCTTTTGGTGGACCTGACAGATCACCTGACAAAGGAAACCTTTTCACCAGATGTGTCGGTTTTCTATTCACATCATTTATCGGGACTGGTGGCCTAAGAGGAGGTCACAGAGCTAACCTGGGTAAGTTCTTTCCCAAAGGTTGCAATATGGCATTTCCAGCTAAGATATTCACCAAATTAGGGTATTTTGATGAATATTTGCAACCTGCGGAAGAGATCGAATTTGGGAATAGAATAGCAAAAGCTGGTCTAAGTATCAAATATCTACCTTCGGCTTTTGTCTGGCATAAAAGAAAGAGTACCTTGAAAAGTTATCTAAAAAAGATCTTTAAGATTGGATATATCCGAATAGTTCTTGCTTCTCAAAAGAAAGAGGTATTTCAGATAGGTCATTACATTCCATTTTTGGGATTAATGATACTCCTTCTTCTGCTTTCCCTCAGTTTTTTTAATATTATATATGACGAACTAGTACTTTTTTTTATCCTGCTCTATTTACTGCCAGTTATTTTTTCATCCCTCACAGCATCTTTTAGAAAAAGTGATCCCAAGTTTTTTTTCCTGCTCTTTTTCCTGATCCCGCTACATCATTTTACTCATGCCCTGGGTGTTTTGATGGGATTTATTGATCTATTGATCGCTCCCAAAAAGTTATATCCCTATTTTAACCCTGAGTTTAATAATGAAAAATAAAAATATCCGAATCATCCTATTTATTTTCCTATTACTCAGGGTCTTCGTAGCTCTTTTTTTAACAGACTTTAAACATATCAAGGATGACGCTGTAGGATATCACAATTATTCTTTAAATATTCTGGAAAACAAAGAATGGCTAACAAATCCGGATTTTCGTGGAAATTCAAGACCCCCTGTTTACCCTCTTTTTCTTGCCCTCATCTATCTCATCTTCGGTAAAGGTAATTTCCTGGCTGTTTATCTGGTCCAGTCCCTGATCAATGCTCTGTCCTGTTATCTCATTTACAGGCTCAGTCTGCTGATTATTGGAGCTAAGAGCGCTATTTTTGCCCTGATCTGGTCGGGATTTTATCTGCTTTATATCCATTTCTCCCGACTACTGCTCCGGGAAACCATGATCATTTTCCTTTTAATGATATTCTTCAATTCCCTGTTTACTCAGTTGAAATCCTTAAAATCGACAAAGAAGAATTTCTGGATCTTGCTCATTTCTTATTTTCTGCTCATCCATATCGATTCACGTTATCTTTTCTATCTGCCTTTCATACCTTTGATTATGCTGATCTATATACCAATGAAACAGACCATAAAAAAGTACTCTGTTTTCCTGGGTTTGCTGATCCTGCTCATGATTCCCTGGACGATACGTAATTATATTGCCTATGATGGCCTGGTATTGATCAATACTCGCACGCTGAACCTTGGTGGTAAAGAGAAAGGATTCCTGGATAACATAACTTTCATAAAATACCTGAACAAAGGAAAAATAGATTATACAGAGATTCCCAGATATCCCAACGCCGAGATCAGGAAAGCTGTCAAAGCTGGAGAGAATCCCCTAAACTATAATGAACAGGAACTGGAAGCGATCAGAAAGGATATTTATCCCGATTCCTCGTTTATTGGCAGGAAATGGTTCCATTTTACTCAATTCTGGGAACCTTTTGACTTCAAGCTTTCCTACCGCCCCTTCCCGGACGGGCGTTTCGACGGGATCTGGTCGCTGAGACACAATCTCACCAGCTTTGTCTCCTATGGAATACTGCTGCCATTCATGCTGGTTGGAGTGTTTTTCATGGTCAGGAATAAGAACCGCAATATCTGGTTCCTTATTATTCCCCTTTTCATTCAGAATCTGCTGCATGTAATTCTCTGGGCTAATTACCGCTATCGGGTACCGGTTGACGCTTTTGTTATAATTCTTGGTACACATGGCATGTGGAATTGTTTTTCGTGGTTGAAAAAAAAGGCAGGATTCCTTGATGATACATAGTTTCTTCCGTTTTTCTGAGAAATTCTTTCAGGGAACTCTCAAGAAGAGTCTATCTTAAGGGACATAATAAATAGTGCGAAAACCTAGATTCTTCCGTCTACGTCAGAAAAAACAGACTACGACGGGACAGGTCCACCTTCGTTGCACTACGGTGTGACACATCGCTAGAAGAGCAGGAAGAAAACCTCAGAATGACTGTTTTCTAGGATTTCACCAAAGGAGAGGGAAAAGCAGAGATCCTTCTCTCCGGGAGAAGTTGGACTCCGATGACAATCGGAGGACGGAAGAGGCGAAGAGAGAAAGCCTTCTCCCCTATTGAGATGTATCCGTCAGCTGTCGGAGAAGGCTAAGGGAGAAGGATTTAGGATGAGGTAAATAGTCTATTATGAAAACGAAAACAATAGAGACAGCCAGAAAACTTAGAAAAAGATTAACTCAATCAGAAAAAATATTCTGGGAAATGGTAAGAAATAGGGAATTCAATGGTTTTAAATTCAGAAGACAACATCCAATCGAATTCCAATATGACGATCAGAAAAGATTTTACATAGCTGATTTCTATTGCCATGAGAAAAAGCTTATAATTGAGATAGACGGATTAATACATGATTATCAACATGAATATGACCAAATACGAGAAGATGTTATGATATTATCAGGGTACAGAATACTAAGATTTAAAACCGAAGATATTCTTTATGATCTGGAGAGAGTAAAAGAAAATCTCACCCTGGCTCTCTCTTGACTGAGAAGTGAGAAGAGAATAATTTCTTCAAGTCCTTCTCCTTATAGTAGAAGGATTTAGGATGAGGTGGATATTTAAAAGAGATTTATAAAAAATATAAAGTGAGAAAATATGAAATTGATAATCCAGATCCCGTGTTATAACGAAGAACAAACACTTCCTGAAACAATCAAAGCCTTACCTCGTAAGATCGAAGGTATTGACCGGATCGAAGTACTGGTTATTGACGATGGTAGCACAGATAGAACCTTGGAAACCGCAAAAGAATTAGGAATTGAACACATCATTACATTCAAGAATAATAAAGGACTCGCCAGAGCTTTTGCTGCTGGTATCGAAAAATGCCTGGAACTGGGAGCGGATATAATTTTAAATACCGATGGTGATAATCAATATAAAGGTAGAGATATTCCGAAATTGATCAAACCTATCCTCAATCGTCAAGCAGATATGGTTATTGGTGCTCGACAGTTCCACAGTTACAGTTGGTTAAAGAAAATTTTGCTAAAACTTGGCAGTAAACTTATTAGTAAGCTTACTCAAACAAATCTGATTGATGTTGCCAGTGGATTAAGAGCATATTCCCGGGAAGCAGCATTTTTGATCAATACATTTTCAGATTACTCATATACTGTTGAAAATATTTTTCAACTTAACTTCCAGAAGATGAAGATCATATCTGTCCAGGTTGAAGTTAACAAAACCACCAGAAGATCCAGATTGATCCATAACCTGCCATCTTATATCTTCAAACAATTAGCAATTCTCGTTAGGATCTACACTACTTATAAAGCTTTAAAGGTATTCTCACTGATCGGTTTGCTGATCATTTTTCCCGGTTTTTGTGGTTTTATCCGTTTTATCTGGTTTTATTTTCGGGGGGAAGGAAGCGGTCATGTGCAATCCCTTATCTTCTCAGCAGTTTTTATTATTACCGGTATTCTTATAATGACCCTAGGAATCTTGGGAGATGTGATCAGTAACAACAGAAAATTACTGGAAAAAACCCTTTATCAAATCAAAAAATCAAAATATGAAAAAAATAATTAATGTATTTTTCTTGATTTTTTTTTGGATTATTTGTTTTTTCAGCTGGGAGATTTCATGAAAGTTAAAAAACTAAATATTCTTTCTTTTATTTTTTCCCCATTAGTTCTATTTCTTATTCTGTTCTTTTCGGGTTGTGAAAGCAGATACGATAAACTTGATCTCTCGCTATATAAATACAGAGACACAAGGAAACTGGTCAAATTTGTTTATAATGCTTATCAAATCTTGGAAAAAGAAGGTTTAGCAAGTCTGAATTTTTTTAAGGATAACAGAGATCGATTTCAAACCGAGGATATGTATCTTTATATCTACGATTTTGATGGAAACAATCTATTCCATGCAGGGTTGAAACACCTGGAAGGTGAAAACCTGCGAGAAGTAGTGGATAAAGACGGTAAAAATATTTTCAGCATGATCATGCAGGCATTGGCAGATGAAGATAATCCTCATAGCTGGGTTCACTTTTCCTGGTTCGAACCCGGGAAATTCTATCCGGTCCCTAAATCATCCTGTCATTTCAAAGTCAAGACACCGGCAGGAAGGGAAATATTCGTTGGTGGAGGTCTGGATTATCCCCAGGAGGAACAGGAATTCATCAGAATCGTGGTTGATAGTGCCGTCGAACTGATCAAGCATAAGGGCAGAAATGCTTTTCCCGAAATAGCTGATCCTTTATCGATTTACAGTTACCGGGAAGTGAGAGTTTTTGCTTTTGGTGCCAACGATAATATCTTGATCTCACCTGTTCTGGCAGACAGTACATTAAAGATCGATTTACTGGACTGCAGTGATGAAGTTGGTCACAAACCTTTTCAAAAAGCCCTGGAAAACCTTGAAAGGAATGATTCCACCTGGGAAATATTCATGGCCAAAACCCGTTACCAAAGACTGCCTACCAAAAAATGTCTTTACCTGCGCAAACTAGAACTTCCTGGTGGTACAATTTATGTGGGGGCGGTGACTGACCTTCCCCAACCACCCTGGACAGGATAGGAAAAAACAATGGGTAAACAAAAAGAAAAGCATTATGAATATGGTGTTAATGAACTTCCACCACCCGGTCATCTCCTGGTATCATCTCTGCAGCATGTTCTTTTGATGTTCGTCTCAATTGGATTGCCCGTGATCTTTGCCAGTCAACTCAACAGTTCCCCGGAGTTTACTGCCTCCCTGGTAACCCTTTCTATGCTAGCAGCAGGACTCGGTTCGATCATCCAGTCGGTGGGATTGCCATTTATCGGTTCGGGTTACCTCTGTCCAAATGTCTGCGGGCCATCCTACATGAGTCTCTCTCTTCAGGCTGCCTGGATAGGTGGAATTCCACTCATGCGGGGAATGATCATTATTGCCGGATTAATTGAGATGATCTTAGCTCCAATCGTCCAGAAATTGAGAAAAGTCTTTCCAACTTATATTGTAGGTCTGGTAGTAGCCATGGTTGGGGTCAGTGTAATCAAAATGTCTATATCTTCACTATTTGGAGTCGCTTACCTGGGAGATGCCATCCGGAGTACGGATCTTATCATTGGCATCATTACACTATTGATAATGGTTCTGGCCAACATCTGGGGAAGAGGATTTATCAAAATGTATTGCCTGTTGATCGGTATGTTGTCCGGTTGGATCCTGGCTATGATTTTAATTCCGGAATACTGGCAGGATCTGCTTGCTGTAAGATCAAAACCGGTATTTTCCCTGCCTGTGATCAGCAGCGAATTCAAACAGATCCATTTCGATCTTAAAATGATCATTCCATTTATCGTGATCGCGATCAGCGGATCTCTAAAATCATTTGGTAACTTGCTGGCAGCTCAGAAGATCTCACATCCGGAACTGGAAAAACCTGATTTTGTTCCTATTCGTAAAGGACTTCTGGCAGACGGGCTTTCCACCTCTCTGGCCGGTCTGCTGGGAGGTATGGCTGTGGATACATCTTCCAGTAACGTCGGTCTGGCCGGCTCCACGAAAGTCGTAAGCCGCTGGATAAGTGTAGCAGCCGGCACCCTGTTTGTTATCCTTGCTTTTTTCCCGCAACTGACCTCCGCCCTGTCTGTAATACCCAAACCGGTCCTGGGAGCTGCTATCATCTTCGCCGGCTGTTTCATGATCTGTACCGGTCTTCAGGAAATGTTCAGCGAAGGCTGGGATCAAAGAAAAACTTTCGTCACAGGTATATCCCTCTTCTTCGGGCTCAGTACAGCCTTCCTGCCCGGGATCTACGCCCGTGCTCCTCAATTCATCCAGACCTTCTTTACTGATCCCCTGCCAACAACAACCATCCTGGCAGTTATATTCAACCAGATATTTAACCTGGATCAGCTTTTCAGGAAACAGACCTAGTTTCCCGACCATTCAGGAGATTTATTTGAAAAACCCAGGAACTCTTGATCAGGTTGATCTGCAACCCAAAACTCGTTTCACCAGTAAAGCTGGCTTCTACGAAGCCCGACCTGACTATCCCGGAAAAGTTGTTACCATTCTTCAGGATGAACTGAACCTGAAACCTGTTCACATAATCGCCGACATAGGAGCAGGAACCGGTAAGCTGACTAGGCTTTTTTTAGAGAATGGTAATACGGTTTATGCAGTTGAACCCAATCTTGTAATGTTGAGCATTGCCAGAAAGCTGCTGAATAAATATCCCGATTTTCATCCCTTCGAAGCCTGTGCGGAAACAACCGGGCTTAAAACAGGTTCCGTTGATTACATCGTGGTTGGCCAGGCTCATCACTGGTTCGAAAAGCAAGAAGCACTATCTGAATTCCATCGTATCTTGAAAAACCCCGGTTTCTTGGCAATAATCGGGAAAAAGACAACCTACCTCGAAAACGAACTCGAGGAGAAAATTAACCGGCTAGAGGATGAATTCTGTTTTCGGGGTCAGCGAAAACCCGATCATGTTTTCTATGACGTCAGCACCTATTTCGAACCTACCGGCTCTGTCCGCAAGACTTTTTCCGTCCGTATGCAGTTAACCCCGGAACAGGCCCTGGAGCGACTGCTCTCCTCTTCCTTCGCTCCCTCTGCTGGCAAGGAAGAGTACAAAATATACCGCCAAAGACTTATAGAGAGCCTGAACCACTACCAGAAAAACAATATGATCGACATAGAACTCTCCGTGATCATGAACTACGCCCGGATCAAATGAGAACAAGGATCGATATGAGCAATAAGAGATCAATCTCTACCGGAGGTTTTCTCCTTGTTTTGATGCTCCTGTCTCTTTCCCCGTTATCAACTGTCGACGAACAGGATCCGGATTACATCATAACCCGGATCGATTTCATCCTGGCTGAGACCTATCCGGATTTAGATGATAAATTAGACTATCCCCCTGACTGCACGGTGATCAGGATCTTCAAACAGGAAAGGGAAGCCGAGATCTGGGCTAAGGATGCTTCCCGGGATTCCCTGGCTCTGATCATGACCCTGCCAATAGCTTCGATGGATTTTCAGCCCGGACCCAAGCTGAAACAGGGAGACGGCAAAACTCCGGAAGGCTTCTATTACGCCAGCTTTGCCTGGTACAGCAGCAACTGGTTCATGTGGATCGACCTGGATGAGGTGAAAACCCGGGGTGAAGTGGGAAAAGGATCTCCCTTCCGCATCTGCCTGGATTACCCGAACGGACTGGATCGTCAAAGAACCGTTTCGGTAGGATTCAGCGATCCCGGTGGGGCGATCTGCGTGCATGGCAACGAAGTCTCGATCGGTTGTGTCTCTTTTGCTAACAAAGATTTCCTTCCCGTTTATGCCTTTTGCCGCCATCACGACCGGGCAGAATACGGTCAGATCCAGTTCCATATTTTCCCCTTCCGTCTGGACACTGAAGCTGATTTCAGCACAAAAATAAATAATTATCGCCATTCCGCAGCCTTTCCCAGCGAGGTTCTGCTCGACTTCTGGCAGAATCTCAAGACCGGCTATGATCTGTTCCAGACTACAAAAATACCCTTGAAATTCAAAACCAACAGGGAATATTTCAGACTAGCTGATATCAATGAGAATATCATTGCTATAAAGGAATTCCTGGCGGAACAGGGATATTATTCCGGAGCTGCAGATAATCTCTTCGGTAACGATCTGAAAGTTGCCGTGATCGAATTTCAGAGGGACAACCGGCTCGAACCCGATGGCATTATCGGCAGCAGGACTCTGGCCAGGATGCAGGAACTGGGACTGGGAAAAAACTATAAGGGATACATATTTACTAACCGAAATCGAAGGAATATAGTTGACTGAGAATTTTCTTCATAAAATCTGTAAATTGATATTTTCAGTTATATAAGGCATTAAAATATGATTACAGAAAAATCCCCCCTGATGATCTTCTTCATAATCTTGGTACTCTGTGGCGGATTAGATGCCGATCTTCGCTGGCTTCAGACCTATCGTCCGTTTCAGACACCTTCCCATGAAGACAGCTATTTCCTGGAGGATCTGCTTATCCTGCAGGACGGCAGCTTCCTCGCTACCGGATTTTATAGGATCAATGGCGAATTGACCAATGTCGAATGGGGATTTCTCATGAAAACCGATCCCAATGGGAATTTCATCTGGGCAGTCAATGATTCGGTATCTTATATGGGACAGAATAACAACTCAGCCACGGTTGAGACTCTTAGTGGAGATATTATTTCTATATCCTATGGTTGGGGTGGCGGTACTCTGCTCAAGAGAACTCCTGAAGGCGAAAGGATTTGGGACATTCCATATAATGATTTTGGTATTGAATCTATGTCATTAACTGATGATGGTAATATCATTTGTGCTGGGTTAGTAGGTATCAACGCAGCGATAAGGTTAATGGGTGATGAAGGTAATGCAATCTGGACAAATGTAATAGGTAATTCTACCATTACTTCAAAATTCAATTCCGTTTGCCAGACCAGTGATGGTGGATTTGCCCTGACTGGTTTATACTATTATGAATCTTGGAATAGTGAAGTGTATACAGTGAAAACCAACAGCCAGGGTGATACTTTGTGGACAAGCTTATTTGATAATGTTGGAGAAAACGATACTGGAAATTCGATTATTGAAGACTCTAATAACAATCTTCTCATAATCGGTGAAACGAAGGAGAATTATAATTATACATATCCTTTGCTTATTTCATATAACTGCTTTGGAGATACTTTAAGGAGTACGATTTTGCCAAACACAGGTTTGGGATTATCTTTGCTTGAAAATACTGAGGGTAGTTTCACATGTTATTCCTGGACTGGGTCTAATACCCTTACAAGGTTATTTCAGATTGATTTCGAACATGATATATTATGGGATAAACAGCTAACTTTTTGGCCTGCGGAAGGAGACAGGTGTTTCCGGGAAGTTGATGGAATTGGTTACATATGTTGCGGGAGAGATAATTTCGGATTAGGCCCAATTTACCTGGCACTTACTGATGAAGATGGAGATGTAGAATTTTATGAGAATCAAATACCAATTTCTGAAATCAAGTTAATCAATTATCCCAATCCGTTCAATCCGGCAGGGGCTGGACGCAGTCCTGGAACAGCTATAAGCTATCAGCTTTCAGAGGTCAGCAGTGTTTCACTCCAAATTTACAATATCAGGGGTCAACATGTAAAAACACTCGTAAATGAGATCGAGCCGGCTGGAGAGCACTCGGTTATCTGGGATGGTACCGATAATCATGGCAAACCTGTTCCCGGTGGAGTCTATCTCTATAACCTTGAAATTGACGGTAAAGTTGCTGCTGCCGGAAAATGTGTCCTGATCAAATGAAAAAAACTTCTGCAGAACAAAACGTTCAAACAGGAAAATCTGACATCTCCCTGAGACCATTACTGAACAAGGACTACAATCTGATCAAAAAGTGGTACAAAGATCCCCGGGTCATCAGGTACATCCTGCCGGAAAAAGAGATCAGTTCAATCCTGGAACGCTTCATCCATAAATACTTCAAATCCTGGATCATCGCCAGGCTGTTCGGATACTGGCTGGAACACGGTCACGGTTTTTTCATCCTTCACCAGGGCCAGCCGATCGGGGTGATCGTCTGCTGGCTGATCGATAAAACAAACGGCACCTACCGTCTTCCGGTCACGATCGGATTACCGGAATACTGGGGAAAAGGGTACGGCAGAAAAGCAATCCTGCAGGCTGCGGATTTTATCTTTAATCAACTGGATGGCAAAAGAATCATTGCCGGGGATGTCCATATGGACAATATCAGGAGTCGTAAGATGTTCGAGAGTTGCGGTTTCAGGGAACTCTCCCGGCAGGAAGCTGATTATTATAGGGAATTATCCATCCCAAATAAAACCAGAGTCAGGATTAGAGAAGATATCAACATGAATAAAACAGACGACACCGTTAGTTTTATGCTGAGAAAAGAAGATTTTCAATCTGGGAATCGTAATGAAAACTGCTAATCTTCACAACGGGAAGTCCTACCGGCAAGGCTATACTGGGATTTAAAAACCGGAATAAAATGGATATAGTTAGCTACATCATAAATAAGATCGTAGACATAAAAGGCACTACTCCTCTCCTGGTCGCCATCGATGGTGTTGATACCGCCGGCAAGACCATCCTGGCAGATAAAATCCGGGACAGGATGCTTGCAAAAAAACTATTTTCCCCGCTCCGGATCTCCATCGACCGCTTTCACAATCCCAGGGAGATCAGGACCAAAAGGGGTAAACTCTCCCCCGAAGGCTACTTCCTGGACAGCTTCAATTATCCCGAGATCATCAACTGCATTATCAGACCGGTCAAGGAAAGACAACCTTACCTGATTAACGGCATTTTCGATTTCAGGACCGATAAACAGCTGCAACCTGAAAAAATCCCCTTAAGCGATCAGACAGTAGTACTTTTCGACGGTATTTTTCTGCTCAGGGACGAGTTATATAAGTTCTGGAACATTTCGGTCTTCCTTGACATCTCCTTCGAGACCATCCTAAAACGAGCTCTCGATCGCGATCTCGACTTATTTGGTACTGAGAAGGAAATCCTGAGAAAATATAAACAAAGGTATATCCCGGGACAGAAAATATATCTGGAAAGATGCAATCCCAGGCAAAGGGCTGATCTCGTTTTCGATAATAATGATCCGGAAAATCCGTGATTAATTTCATTTTATTTATTCATAAATTGACAAACTTATATTATCAAATAAGTTAAGACATTATAAACTCGATGAGGTACGAATATGAAATATCTGATCTTATTTTTTATATTTCCCATTTTACTCTATTCCCAACCCTGGCAGCAGAATGATGCCGTCTTCAATCCCAGCGGTGTACCCAGCCTGCCTTTCTCCCAACCCCGTTTTGCCGATCTGGACGGTGACGGTGACCTCGACCTTTTCATCGGCAACCTCAATGATGCCCTTTTCTATCTGGAAAATAACGGAACTGCACAGTCCCCTGCTTTTACCGAGGGGGATAATATCTTCGTCAACGTGTCCGCCCTCGATGCCGAAGTCGGAGTCTGTGTCGATATCGACAACGACCTTGACCTCGATCTGATCGCAGGTGGATATAATGGCTTAAACCTGTTCCTGAATAACGGCACTGTCTATTCATCGGATTTTCAATTAGTGCCAGGTTTCTTTGCCGGACTGGACGTCGGATCAAATCCGGTTCCGGATCTGGCAGACCTGGATAACGATCAGGACCTGGATCTTGTAGTCGGGATGAGTGAAAACGGCACGGTGAAAATATATACCAATGTCGGATCAGTCAATCTGGCTGAGTTTTTTGAAGCCAATGTCTCAATCGTGGGAGACGTTGGTCTCTATGCTTATCCCAATTTCTGTGATCTGGACGATGATAATGATCAGGATCTGCTGGTGGGAAGAGATGTTCAGGGATTTGTTTTTTACAAAAATGTCGGCAATCCCGAACAGGCTGAGTGGGAGGTTGATACCGCTTATTTTGCTGGCCTGGGCAGCGACACCTACTGGAATTCCCCCGATCTGGTAGATCTGAACGGGGACAGTACTTACGACCTAATCTACGGTACTGCTGCGGGACCATTGCAGTACTATGTTAACAATGGCACCCCATCCGACCCATCCTGGCAACTAAATACGACCCTTTTCGGAGGTGTGATAGATGTCGGAGGTGCCAGCAATCCGGTTTTCTATGATTTCGACGGTGATGAAGACTTGGACCTGATCAGCGGCAGCAATCTGGGCAATATAAAATATTATGAAAATGTCGGTTCGATCTATGGACCAGCTTGGGAAGAGGATAACAGCTATTTCGCTGCAATTGATCTTTCCATCTATTCTGCTATAACTATCGGTGATGTAAACAGCGACGGATTACCCGACGCTCTTACCGGTGATCTGAGTGGTAATTTCTTCTTCTACCTCAATACAGGGACAGGATTTTCCTATCAGAGCGATGTCCTTAACTACGTCGATCTGGGTGACTGGTCGGTACCCCGCCTGGTAGATCTTGATTTTGACAACGATCTTGATATCGTAGCTGGAAACGAAGATGGAAACCTTTTCTATTTCGAAAATCAAGGGGATGAATCTGATCCCGAATGGCTTGAGATTGCCGGTTTTTTCGGTACTATAGATGTCGGTACCAATTGCGTTCCCACTTTGTCAGATCTCGATTTTGACGGTGATCTCGATCTTCTCGCAGGAAACCTGTGGGGTGAATTAAAATATTTCGAGAACTACTCCGGACTCTGGCAGGAAAACCCTTTCCCCTTTGCCGGAATTTCGGGAGAGCAGAATACAGCTCCTGCCCTGGCAGATCTCGATGCCGACGGTGATCCTGATCTGGTCCTGGGAAATTATGACGGCACCTTCAATTATTACGAGAACCTGCACCCGGTCACTGAAATTGTATATGAAGAGGTTCCCAAACCAGATCTTGAACTCCGTAATTACCCAAATCCTTTTAATCCTAATACCACAATAAGTTTTTCTATCGCCCTAGAAGCCCGGACTACCCTTGAAGTTTTCAGTCTCAGAGGTGATCTGATCAAGCGTCTGTTGAATGACTCACTGGAAGCAGGGAATTATGCCTATGTCTGGGATGGAAGAGACAAAAAAGGGAAACAGATATCGTCCGGAGTCTATTTCTGCCGGATAATATCCGGGAATTCTTCACAGACCAGGAAGATGCTGCTGGTGAAGTAGTTGATCGGTTGGTTAGTTAGTGTGTTGGTGGGTTGGTTTACTGGGTGCTGGTTAGTTGTTTAAAAAACCGTAATCCTGAGGAATTCTTTCCGTTTCTCTAACTAAGAATCTAGGTTATATCACTTTTTTTGTTTTGTACCTTACGCTAGACTCTTCCTCCTTCACTTCATTTCATTCAGCTACGGCGGGACAAGTCGCGGGTCAGCCTCTGTAAGAGTTTCTCAGAGAGACGAGATAAAGAAAAAAGTTAACAGTCATTCTGAGGTTTCTTCCTGCTCTTCTAGCGACGTGTCACGCCGTAGTGCAACGAAGGCGGACCTGTCACGTCGTAGTCTGTTTTTTCTGACGTAGACGGAAGAATCTATCTTTCGCTAAGTATAAAATCTTCGGAAGGTGTTAAATTCTCTGAGATCCTAAAACTGATAGCTGTTTTCACCTCATCCGTCTTCCGATTTGCATCGGAGTATTAGCCTTCTACGGCAGCTGCCGGATACGGTGTGAATAGTCGAGAGTAGTGTAGGAAGAAGATTGCTTCGAGAGAATTCCAAGAAGAGACCTCGCAAAGACACTACTCTTTCCTTTCATTGCGAGGAGTCCGGTAGATGCCGGATGAACCGGCAATCTCTATTACAGGCTAAAAGAAAATACCCTTAGCAAGGATTTAAAAAAATTGCGAAGGTTCTAACAGACTCAGACCAAAACCTTCCGAAGGATTGGGAACCTTCGGAAGGAGTAAATCCTTTGAAATCTGAATTTTGCTTAAGTTTTATCATTGACAAAGGATAAATGAATAAGGAAATTTAATAAATTAATCTTATCATATCTTCAAGATTAATAAATCTTGCTTTGGAATTAAAATTATAACTGAATCGGAGATAAAATTATGATAGAAGAAAAAACGAAAACCCCTTTTCTGAAAAACCTCTGGAAAAGAAGAATTCCCCATATCCTGGGCATATACCTTGGCTCAAGCTGGGCTATAGTCGAATTCGTCAGCAGTCTGCTTGTTGACCGTTACCTGCTATCACCCCATCTAATCGATTTTACGATCATAATCCTTCTCTCTCTGATCCCAAGTGTAATCCTGCTAGCTTATTTCCATGGCAAACCGGGACGAGATAACTGGACTCGGACTGAACTAATTGGCATTCCTCTAAATTTACTTCTTACAATTATTCTTTTGGTCGTTATTTTCAATGGTAAGGATCTTGGAGCTACAACCAAAACCGTAACTCTTGAGAATGAGGAAGGTGAAAGGATTGAAAGGGTTATTCCGAAAAGCCAGTTCCGTAAAAAGATATCTTCTTTTCCTTTTCTCAATGAATTATCTGATTCAACATACAACTGGTTACAATACGGTTTTGAGTTTGCAGTTGATTATGACCTCTGCCAGGATCTTTTCATTCAGAGATCTAACATCTATCAGTCAAATATGCTGGGAGAATTCCCGGTTCTGAATGAGATGAAAAGGTATGGATTCCCCCAAGGTATTGATATTCCGCTAACCCTGAAAAATAAAATAGCTCAAGATAATTACATGGACTATATCTTCTTCGGTTCTTTTACAGTAAGGGCAGATACATTCTACGTAAAGACTTATCTACACGAAACTGTAAGCGGGAAGCTTATTGCTGAGGAATCCTTTCAGAGCACTGATATTTTTGAACTGGCAGACAGTATCTCCTATCGTTTAAAACAAGATCTTGAGATCCCAGCTCATTATCTGGATGCTGCTAAGGACCTGCCCGTATCTGAAATCCTAACTGCTTCAGTTCCTGCCTTTAAATCTTACATAAAAGGTTTTGAGCAACTATTTGAAAACAATTACACGTTTGCTCTCAATTTAATTGAAAATGCAGCTAATATCGATCCCAGTTTTGCCATGGCTCATCTCAACATGGCCGGTCTCTACACCTTATCAAACCAGACAGACCGGATAGATTATGCCCTCGAAAAAGCCATGAATAATATCTATAAGCTCCCTGAGCAGTACAAATTCATACTCAAGATCCAATACTATTCTACCAAAAACGACTTCGATAGTGCTATTGCCCTGTCACGGATGAGGATCGAGCTGTATCCGGAAGATTTGATGAGTTACAGACTTCTTGCTATCTTCTTGCATTCAAAAAATCTAACCGAAGAAGAGCTTCAGGTCTACAAAAGCATCCTGAAGATCGATCCTACCCAATATGACTATTTCAAAACTATCGGAAAAATCTATGAAGAAAAAGGTGAAACTGACGAAGCTTTGAAGTATTATAAAGAATATGCCGATATCTTTCCTGAAGTAAGCGATTCCTATATAACAATCGGAGATCTTTACAGGAATCAGGGTAATTACCAAGAAGCCAAGAAAAATTATGAAAAAGCTTCCCTCTTAGATCCGGATAAAGTAGAGGTTATACTTAATCTTTCAAACATAGAGGAGAGAACCGGAAATTTTGATAAGGCTGTTGAACTGTATGAAAAAAGCCTCGGATACTGCAGAACTGCTCAGGATTCTGCTGATGTATATTCTTATCTTAGTGGTTATTACGAAACAAGAGGTCAGATCTCCAAATCAATCGAATATGTCCAAAAAGAACTGGTTGAGATGGAAAAATTTCAGAACCCTTTCGTGGTGATTTTCGGGAAATTTGCTCTCCTGACCAAATATGTTATGATCAACAGGCAAGAATTAGCCCTGGAAACAGTTGAAAAGATCGAATCCGAGTTGTCTCCTCCCTACGACCAGTTCAGCTCCGTAGGGTATTTGAAGATTTACCAGTTGATGGAAGATAAGGAGGAACTGCAAGAATCCTTACAGGATGTCGAGCAATTGATTGAGTTATTCGGTTTGGAAATGCTTCGTAGTGCTGTTTTTGCTGCGAAAGGAAAACTGATGGAACTGAGTGATGAATATGAGCAAGCTATTGAAATGTATCAGAAAGAGCTGGAACTGGATCCTGCTGATATAGAAATAAATCGAAAAATTGGGATATGTTATCGTGAACTGGAGGATTTTAATAAGGCTGAGGATCATCTGCTGAAAGTTGTGAACGTTTATCCTTATGATCCCATAACGCATTATGAAATCGCTCTGCTTTACCACCAGGAAGGGAAACAGGATAAAGCCTTGGAACACATGAAGATCGCCCTTGATATCTGGGATAACGCTGACCCGGATTACATTTATGCTCAAAAGGCAAAGGCAATTTTCCAAAATTGGGATACCGCTATCTGATAAATGAGAACTGGCAAAATTCCATAATGAAATAACATCTTGTTTACTTGTGTTAAATGAAATCAGCAGTTTATCTTTGAGATAAAATGAAATACTTTTTCCAATAATACTTTCCGCGTTGATCTACTATACAATTTTAGCGGATATACTCTGGGATGAGAATGGGTTACCTGTACGTCAGGGAGATTATATCGGTAGGGAAAAAAACGGTTGTTTCATTTTGTGAAAATATGATCATTGCCTAGACCGATGACCGAAACTATAATAGTATTATTTACGCTAACCGGATCCTGGCTGACGGCAGTATCAGGAGGAAAGGTAGAAAAAATTTCCAAGTCCTTCACTTACCTTATTAAAGCTTAGTAGAACTAAGACCAAAGGAGAAGGATTTAGGATGAGGTGGGAAAATAGCAATCACTTTTGGCTATAACCATCAGAGGTCATTCTTAATTTCATTAAAAGTCACCCACTTCTCGAATTACTTTCACTTAGGCTTACTCACGACTTGTCGAGCCGTATCCGGTAACTGCTGGATTCCCAGTAATAGATGAGAAGTTATATTCTAATCTTCCTTTAATTTGTATTTTTCAATTATTTTAGCCAGGGTTGGATAAGTCGTATTAAGTTCAGCTGCAACTTTTTTCCGATTCCAACGATGTTTTGCTAAACTTTTTTTTACTGCTTCGAGTTCAGCCTGTTCGGCGATTTCTTTTAAGGAAGCATTCTCTTTGGGGGAATTATTTTTGACTTCGATAGGATAAAATTGTAAATGATAAGCATCAATTATATCAATATCTCTGCAGCTAACTGAAACGTTTTCCATGGTATTTTGAAGTTCTCTAACGTTTCCTTCCCAGGAATAGTTAAGCAGTTTTTTCCTGGCTTTTTCAGTAAAATAAGGTGGAGAGATATAATTATAATTCAGCTCACAATATTTCTTGAGAAAGTGTTCTGCCAGTAGAATGATATCTTCACCTCGATCTTTTAAAGGTGGTAGAAAAATGGGATATGAATTTATCCTGTAAAATAGTTCCTTCCGGAAATGTTCCTTCTTGATCTCGTTGATTATATCCTTACTGGAAGCAGTGATCAACCGGATGTCTATCTTGATGATCTCATCACTACCCACAGCCTGAATCTCCCTTTCCTGAAGAGCCCTCAATAACTTGGTCTGCAGATCCATATCAAGGTCACCGATTTCATCCAAAAATAGCGTTCCTCCATTTGCCTGTATGAATTTTCCTGCTCTGTTATTGGATGCTCCCGTAAAAGCCCCCTTGATATGACCAAAGAGTTCACTTTCGATCAGGTCTTTGGGAATAGCGGAACAATTAACTGCTACAAATGGATTATCAGCTCTTTTACTTCGCCTGTGAATTGCTCTGGCTACAAGTTCTTTCCCCGTACCTGTTCTTCCCTGTAAAAAAACATTTGTATCTGTTCCAGCTACAGCATCGATCTTGACAAAGAGTTCCTGCATGATCTTACTTTTACCAATAATCCCTTCAAAACCATGAGCCTCTCTTAACCTTGTAAATTCCCGTTTCTCTATTCCTTCTTTTATCAGGATATTGGTAAAATTATCGACAAAATCCTCTGCTTCTTCCAAATCCAGCTCAGTGAAGAAATCTTTTTCGGGACGATGTCGATCCAGATATAGAGCTCCGGCAATCTTCCCTTTCTTATCATGGAGGATGACACAGATAACTGAAAGAAAAATATTACCAAATATGCTTTCTTTCTGCTTTAAATTGTCTTCCTGAAGGGCGTTCTTGATCAAAATAGACCTCTTTTGCTTGAGCGCTTTTTTCAGGATGGTATGACTAAATTTTTTTTCATTCAGGATAGGAGATTCGAACAGGATCTCTTCGTATTTATTGATCAGTAAACAGCAGTCGGCATCCAATTCGGAACTGATCATAGCCAGGAGCAGTTCAAAGGCAGATTCGGGGTTGAATTTCAGTAAGGCAGATTTTACATATTTGATCAATCCATGATACCGTGAAGATACTTTTCGGGGCATATTTACCTCAACTAAATTTAGATTTCTTCTAAAGCATTAATTTTAATCTTGTATTCAGCTCTGGGAGTTCTTTTAAATATCTCTTTGAACAAGTTTAACGCTTTACCTTTATGATCATTCATTTCCTCTGACATATGCAGTTTCCTATACAAAAAAGCAAGTTCATAATGATAAAGAGCTTTTTTCCATTTTATATCTTCAGCTTTCAATGATCTCTCCAGCGGTTTTATAACATCTTCCAATCTGTTTTCCTTATCCTGCTTCAATCCGAAATCAATTTTCTTTTTCAAAATGCTGCAGTTGAAGATCAAATCTTTATTCTGCATCTCTTCAGCAAGTTCTGAACATTTTTCAAGATTTTTCTGGGCTTCTTCAAGATAACTCAATTCGTAATTGCTATATGTTTTATAGTAATAATATAGAGGCAGGTTAAGCTTGTAGTTGATCTCTTTGCTGATTTTTATTGAGTTTTCGAGGTACTTAAGTGCTTCTTTATACTCCTTCTTCATGAAATATACAAGTCCTATCCCACCAGACGATTCGGCGATAGCACATTTATCGTTAAGTTTCTCGTTTATAGCCAGATCTCTATTATGATAATCAAGCGCTTTATCGAAATCACCCTGGAAAGCAGATAAAATGCCCAGATTTCCCAATGCACTCGATATTATCCGTAAATCGCCCAGTTCTTCACTGATATTCAAACATTGTTCAAAGCATATCCTGGCTTTTCCAAATTTACCGCTTTCTGCATTCACCATTCCCATGTTCTTTATTATCTCAGATTCGACTCTCCTGTCTCCGATCTCACGATTGATCTTTAGACTTTTTTCCAGATATTCCATTGCTTTATCAAGTTTACCCTGATAAAAGAATATCAGTCCCAGATTTGTCAGAGTAATAGAAATTCCAATTTTGTCGTTGCTCTCAGCGCTTATCGACAAACTTTTCTCATTGTTTGATATAGCTTCTTCATATTTTCCCTGATCCAGATAGATATTGCTGATATTACTCAATGCCTTGGCAATTCCCTTCTTATCTTCAAGCTTCCGGTAAATTTCCAGGACTTTTCGGTGACAGTCCAAGCCTTTATCATAATGACCTGTTTCGAAATATGCCACCCCCATATTTCCTATCGCAAGGGATTTCATTTTCTCGTCTTCAATTTCCTCACTTATATTCAATTGTTTCTTATGAAATTCCATAGCCTTCTCAATATCACCTTTCATTCGGTAGAGAATTCCCAGTTGACCCAGGGAACGAGCAGTTTTATGTCGCTCATTCAATTCTTCTGCTAATTTAAGAGATTCATGATAATTCTCTAAAGCCAGATCCCATTTGCCAATGCGTTCATAAATTCCGGCTTTTTTAAAGTAAGCTTCATACAAACCCTCAGTAAGAATCTTATATTCAGAACCTCTTTTCTTTATACTTTTTGCTTTATTTATTAGATTTTCATAGAAATGGTCATAGAAATCCAGGGCTTTTTGATTTAAGAAATTCTTAGCTGCCATATCCCCGGCTAAATCGCAGTATTTGATTGTTTTTTCAATATTTTCTGCCTTGTAAAAATGATCTGCCAGATCATCCAGGACAGTTTCAG
>Ga0272442_10001690_pt1 | contig 32957 bp, 34 predicted proteins | sample SSMForm2O_FD_200262 | JGI IMG/M metagenome (GOLD analysis project Ga0272442, IMG submission 200262) | Marine sediment archaeal communities from Little Sippewissett salt marsh, Falmouth, MA, United States - SSM-Form-2O | ecosystem: Environmental > Aquatic > Marine > Wetlands > Sediment ... | reverse complement strand
AACACCTTGGGTTCAAGGCACGGGTTGTTGACGGCTCTTCAGAATGCTCTGACGGGCTTCCCAGGCCAAACCTCGTAATAGAGCATGACGCGGGCGCTTCAGAGACATTGGTGCTCGCAACGCACTATGACGTGGTGCCAGCTGGCGATGGCTGGAAGACCAGGCCTTTCGAGCTCCACATTGCTGGCGAGAAGGCGTTTGGAAGGGGAACTTGCGATGACAAGTCAAACATAGTCGCTTGCTTGGCTGCAATGCGCGACCTCAAGAAAAGCAAGGCGTCAAAGCTTAACATCAAGCTATTAGTCACTTGTGACGAGGAAGTTGGGGGTGACTGTGGCTTGGGCTACTTGGTTAACAAGCTCGGGGTGAAAGCTGATGCAGCAGTCATTGTTGACGCCGCGCCAGAGCTCACCATCGCCGCTTCAGGAGTTGTTTTCGGGAGGATTACTGTTCGCGGGAGGCAGGGCCACGCGGGCTACCCGCACCTCGCGAAGAACGCGATTTACTCTTCTTTCCCGCTGTTAGGGGAGATGAAAAAGTTCTCCCGAATCCGGGAAAAGCACGAGTCAGCTTTTAAGGCAGAAGCGGGAGCGCCAAAAAAGCGTGTTTGGGGCAGGTTCAGCATTACAACAATCCACTCGGGGGATAAGGAGAACACGATTCCAGGCGAGCTGGAAGCAGGTTTTGACATGCGCTTGCTCCCAGAGGAAGAGCCAGAGAGCGCTAAGCGCGAGCTTTTCAAGTTCTTTGAGTCCGCGAAGCTCAAGGCACAGGCTGACGCTGACATCACCATAACCGCGCTTCACGAGGGGTATTACACGGACGAGGGCTCTAAGCTGGTTTCTAACTTCAAGCGCGTTTTCGGCCACGGGCCAGTAGCAACCCTTGGCGGGAATGACGGCAGGTTCTTTGCTGGCAAGGGCATTCCAGTGGTCTCTTTCGGGACTATTAGGCCGGAGTGCAACCCGCACGGCGCGAACGAGTTCGTTTACTTGGATGACATGGAGCTCGTGCGCCACGTGTTGTATGGCCTTTGCGCTAACTGGAAGTAGCCCGGCTAACAATTAAATATCCTGTTCCACCGAAAATACTCATGGCTATTTCAACCATAAAAAAGAAAAAAAGCAGTAAAAAGAACGAGGGCCAAAAACAGCCCACCATATTCGAGTTCCCAGAGCCCGCCCCATCCACGCCCGCAGACCGCGCGCACGGGATAGAAAACCTCCGAAAGGGCCCGACTACCTTGGATGACTTCACTCCTTTTCACGAGCTTAAAGGGGAAGAGCCAGCGCCCCAGGAACCAGCTAGGAAGCCAGCGCCCAAGGCAAAATGGGCAATCCGCCCAAGCACCCGGCTATCGAACCAGAGGCAGGTTAGCCGCAGGGACTTGCTCAAGCAGATTGGCTACTTGGAAGAGGATATCGGCAAGCTCAAGGAAACCGCGAGGAAGGATTATGTTAACGCAGTGAGCCGCATCTCAAGCTTTTTGCAGGAGGGCGGGACAAACCAGCCCCCGCTTGACCCGGACACTACCAGCCTGCGGCTGGTGAAAGGAGGCTCAGAAGTCGCGGTTGGCACTTCTTACACTACAGAGTATTTTCAGGACCCTGAACTAGTTTACTTGATGAAGTCCTACAACCGGGCTATGGAGCAAGTACGCGAGAAAATGCAAGAACTCGTTGACGCGCGGCAAAAACTAGAGGAAATTAACAAGCCATCTCGCAATTGGTGATTAAATAATGCGCGAGATATCAAACCTGGAAATTTTTGTTATGGCCAAAGAACTCTCTTGCTTAGAGGGCTCCAGGATTCAGAAAATACACTCTCTCGGGCATAACGAGTTCCGCTTCAAGCTCTATTCAGCAAACTCTGGTGACTCTCTTCTCTTGGTTGACTTGAAAAAGCGCGTTGCGCTCACAAAGCTTGTTAAGGAAGCCCCCCAGTCTCCTCCCCAGCTCGTAATGCTGTTGAGAAAGCGCTTGGGCGGCGCGGTAGTGAAAAAGGTTTCGCAGCACGGCTTGGACCGCGTTCTCTTCATTGACTTAGATGCAAAAGACGGTTCTTACCGGCTTGTTTTTGAGATGTTTTCAAAAGGCAACCTAATACTGCTTGATGAAAAAGGGGTTGTTGTAGCGTGCATGCGCTCTGAGGAGTGGAAGGACAGGAAAATCAAGCCCCGCCACCCGTACTCCCCTCCAGCTACCTCCAAGCTTGACCCGCGTGATTTAACAGAAGCAAAGCTCTCCTCATTGTTGAACGATAAGAAGATTGTTGCTTGCTTGGCGTCTTGCTTGAACCTGGGCAGCTTGTTTGTTGAGGAAGCGCTCACCCGAGCAGGGGTTGACTACTCCAAGAAAGCGTCATCGCTTTCCCCAGAGGAAATTGCTGGAATCCATTCTGCAATCCACAGTGTTTTTGAAGAGCTCTCTTCTCCCACCCCCCGCGTTTTCTACGAGGAGGGGAAGGCGGTTGATTACTCGCCCATTAGGCTGGAGTCGAAAAAGGGCTTGGAGGAGAAAGAGTTTCCCACGCTGTCTGAAGCGCTTGATGAGTACTGGGGGGCTGGAGAGGAGAAAGAGTTCGAGAGCAAGCTCTCTAAGAAGAAGGGGAAGCTCGAGCAAGCACTTGAAATTCAGCTCTCTTCTGTGAGCGAGTTTGAGGGGCAGGCTGAGGAGGCAAAGCTGGCTGGAGACAAGCTCTACGAGCATTACCAAGAGGTGGAGGCGGTCACTAAAGCAGTTAGGCAGCTCCACGAGTCCGGAGTCCCATGGGAGAGAATGCTCGAAGAGCTGAAAAAGCAGCTGCCTGAAAAAGCCAAGTGCGTTAAGGAAGTCCGCGCTGAAGGCGGCGTAATCGTTTTCGAGTTCTAACCCTTAGCTTTAAATAGCTGGTTTTCTCAATAGTAGCCCCTATAAGTTATGAGGTGAAGAAATGGAAAGGGATTTACTTTGCATCGATGCCTAAGAGTGCTCTAATGGTTTTTGGAGTGCTAACTAGTTCTGGGAAAGCTTCAAGGAAGCAGATTTTGAATGAAACAAAGATGCCTGAGCGGACGCTCCGGTATGCTATCAAGACTCTTAAGGACAAGGGCCTTGTGAGAGAGTTCATTGGGTTTGACGCGCGGTCACGCGTTTACGAGCCGAGGAAGCGGGTGTTCTAGATGATTTCAGGCAACATACTCGATTTGGTAGGCAACACGCCGCTCTTGCGCTTGAACCGCATTGGAAAAGAAACAGGTGCCGAGATTCTGGTAAAAGTGGAGAGAATGAACCCAACCGGCTCGATAAAGGACAGGTTCGCGCTAGCTGCAATAGAGGAAGCAGAGAAAGAGGGCTTGCTCAAGCCGGGTTCCACGATTGTTGAGGCAACGAGCGGCAACACTGGCATCGCGCTCTCAATGATTGCTGCGGTTAAGGGCTACAAGCTCATTATTTTCATGCCGGAGTCAATGAGCCAAGAAAGAATGCAGATGATGAAGGCTTTTGGCGCCGAGCTCATGCTGACTCCCGCGCGTGACGGTGTCGCGGGCGCTGTAGTGGCCGCGGAAGAGTTTGCTAAAAAGCACCATGACGTGATTGTCCCCAAGCAATTCGAGAATGAGATAAACCCGATTACGCATGAGAGGGTTACTGCGAGAGAGATACTTGATGAGGTGCATGGGGGGATTGACGCGGTGGTCGCTGGCGTTGGCACTGGCGGGACCTTGATTGGCGTTTCCAATGGCTTGAGGGTCGAGAACCCTGACCTTTTGACTGTTGCGGTTTGGCCTTCCAGCGATGAGAAAGAGCACTCCATCCAAGGTATTGGAGATGGCTTAATCCCGAAGATTGTTGAGGGGAAGAGGATTGACCGCGAGGTGCATGTCACGAGTGCTGACGCGATTGACATGGCCAACCAATTGGCTAGGAAAGAGGGATTGCTGGCAGGAGTTTCCTCTGGAGCGAATGTTTTTGCCGCGGTGCAAATCGCTAAAGAACTCGGTCCAGGGAAAAGAATACTAACTATCGCCCCGGATAACGGCGAGCGCTATCTTAGCATGAATGTTTTTGGGTAATGCAAACATATTTCAAATTCATTCACCCAAGCATTAGTATTATGGGCAGTGGAAGCGCGCTAGCAAAACCCCCTTCTGGGGAAAGCATTATCTCAGATTCTGGCAGTGTTTCAAGGGCTAACGAGTTAGTCGAAAAATTCGCTAAGATTCTTAGGGAAGAGTTTGATATCGGAATTGAGGTCAAGTCTCCTGACAAGGATTCTATTAATCAGCGTTACATGATTATTGTTAATGATGTCACTATCGGGCACGTTGATCCACAAACTGATGTGGTTGAGCCGGTTAGCGAGCACTTACTCCGTGTCAGAGGACTAAGAGAAAACAGCGTTGAGTGGAAGTGCTGGGACGCGTTATGCGAGCTCGCGGAAGAATATGGTTTCTAGTTCTTTTTACCAGCGCGCGCTCACGTCTTTCAAGGAAAAGATAGTGGACTTGGGCCGTATTTTTTCCGGGAGGTCTTTTGGCTGAATGTCCTGGGGGGTGTCACCGGTTAGCACCACCACGCTGTAAACACCTGCGGCGTTCGCGGCCTCTACATCAGTGTCAAGCCTGTCCCCGAACATTGCAGTGTCTTTTGCGCTTACTTCCATTTGCTCCAGCGCCATCTTCATTATGAGTGGGTTGGGTTTTCCCACGATTATTTCTGGCTTTTTACCTGTTGCTGTTGAAAGCGCGCTTACTATGGAGCCAGCGCCCGGAATCCATTTCTTCGGCCCGGCGTTTAGTATGGGGTCAGTGTTTGTTGCAATGAACTTTGCCCCGTTCATTATTGCGCTCATAGCCCACTTGAGCTTGTCGTAAGTGATTTCGCGGTTAAGCCCTGCGACCACTATTTCTGCGTCCTCCCAATGCTCGTAATCTACTAGCTCTACTCCCTCAGCCAGAAATTCCTCTTTTACATTATCGTTCAAGAAGAGCAAGACTTTTTTTCCCGGTTGGTTTTCTTTCAAGTACCTAGCGGTTGCATAAGCGGAAGTTACTATTTCGTTTTCAGAGAAGTCAAAACCAAGTTCTTTCAGGAGCTCTGCGAAAACCTTCCTGTTTCTTGTTGCGTTGTTGCTTACCACGCAAACTTTCTTTCCTTCTGCTCGCAGGAAGCGTACTGTTTCTCTTGCCCCGTCTATGGGTGTACCAAGCATTCTAAGAACCCCGTCAGAATCAAAGAAGAAAGCTTCAAATTCCGAGAATTTCTTGCCCATTAATACCACCCGTTTTATTGTTTGCGTGTTAAAGGTTATTATATGCTGTCTTACCTCTCTAGTTCTCCCGGGATTGGCGGAGAAATAAAAAAAACACCAGAGGACTTTTTGGTAGAGGAGATAATGCAAGATGGCACGGTTTTGGAAGCGGGAAAGAGCTTTTCCAGGCAGTCATCAGATGGTGACTTCACTCATTTTGTAATGGAGAAGAAGAATTGGAATACTATTCAAGCAGTTGGAGCCCTTTCAAAAAAGTGCGGGTGCGGGAAAAAGAGGTTCAGCTACGCGGGAAACAAGGACCGCAGGGCGTTGACCACTCAGCTTTGCTCTGCTTGGCGCGTTCCTCCTGAGCAGCTTCTCTCGCTCAAAGTGAAAGACATTGAGGTTAATGGCGCGTGGGTTTCTGAAAAAAAAGTTTCTCTAGGGGGCCTGCTGGGTAACCGGTTTACCTTACGCGTTAAAGGGGTTTCAGAAGATGCAACAGAGAAGGTTGCGCGAATTGAGCGGGAGTTGGAAGGCGTTTTTCCCAATTACTTCGGCTCGCAGAGGTTCGGCTCTGTGCGTGCTAACACCCACTTGGTAGGAGAGCACATTGTTAGGGGCAGTTTTGAGGACGCTGTTTGGGAGTACTTGTGCTTTATTGAGCCGAGCGAGATGCAGGAGGCGCGTGAGGCGAGGGAGCGGTTGCTAGATGAAAAGGATTTCAGCGCTGCCTTGGAGTATTTCCCGAAGCATTTGAAGTACGAGCGCACGCTCTTAGGCCATTTGAGCGCGCGCCCCCGTGATTTTGTCGGCGCAATGCGCAAGCTTCCTAGGGGGTTGGCGTTATTGTTTGTCCACTCTTACCAGTCCAGCTTGTTCAACAAGCTCTTGGACAAGAGGGTGAAAGAAAGGGACTTCAGTGTTGAGGAGGGCGGGTTTTACTGCCCTGCTAACGAGTTCGGTTTTCCTGAGCCCGCGAAAACAAAGCGAGCGTCCTTGCAGGAAGCAGGCATGGTGAACGAGCTTGTAAGTGTTGGGAAAGCGTTTCCTTGCGCTAGGATTGTTGGCTGGGAGACAAAAGACTTAACTGACTCTGAAAAGCAGTCGCTTGAGGAAGAGGGGATTGCCCAGGCAGACTTCCGTGTTAAGCCTTTCCCGGAGATTGGGTCCAAGGGCTCTGCCCGCTCGCTTACCTGCCCTTTGAAGGATTTTTCGTTCGATTGCGAGGGAGATGACGGGCTCTTCCGCTTCTCGTTGCCTTCTGGCTCTTACGCTACTGTTGCTTTAAGAGAATTTCTTGACAAGAAAGATTAGGTGTCTTTGTTTTGAAGCCGGCTTGGAGAAAGTTCCTTGAGAAAAACTGGTTCGCTGTTCTCCTAGTCCTGGTTTTCCTGGTCTATGGGTTTGCGCACTTGCAGAAAGCGTGGGAGATACAGTTCAACCTAATGGGCTCGTTGGAAAAGCCTGTTTCTGACGAGGTTTACCTCACTTCTTATCCTGCTGTTGCCAACTACTCCCACAACTCTTCCTTCACAGTCTTTTCCTCTAGGGGGCGTGAGTGTGATTTATGCGGCTCAAAGGTTTTTTTGGAACAAGGGGAGTCCACCCAGCAGTTTAGCCCCACAGACTGTGCGGGGGATGTTCTGCTTTACTGTGATGGCAAGTGGCTTTTTTTCAAGGTTTCGCCAGGAGCAGTTGAAGAGTCTATTCACGGCAATCTTGAGGTAGTGGTTGAGAACAAGACCGCGTTCGCAACTTTGACTGGGGAAGGCTGGACCAATGGTTTTTCGCAAGTGGTTTTTCTTGTTGATGGGGAGAAGCAGGCTTCACCGCTTTACTCGCTGAATGGCTCTTTTGTTATCCGGGAGCAGTTTCCATTGCTCCCTGGGCAGCACGAAGTAAGCGTTGAGGTTTTGGGGTCAGAGGTTGCTTCAGCGCAAGCGGGCTATGAGGAGCCGTTCCACTGGGAGCCCATACTAACTGTTCTTGCCGCCGTGTTTGTTGCGTGGGCGTACAGGGGCGACTGGCTCTCAAGGCTTTTCATGCCCTTGGTGCTTTCGGTTGCTTTTCTTGTAATCGGGTTCCGCCTGGCTTGGTTTGGGCTTGAGTTCATCGCCCCCCTCTTGCTGCTTGCTATTGGCTTGTTCATTCTTTTCAAGCAAAAAGGCAAGCGTGAGAAGCTTGACAGAGGGCTATTGTTCCAGGCAGTTGCTTTCGCGGCTTTCTTTGCGTTGTTCGTTGTCTTCATTAACTTTGCCATAAATGATTTTGACATTTGGGGCGCGTATTATTTCCGCCACGCGCAAACCACTTTAGAGCAGGGGACCACGAGCTATTTTGACGCTCTAAGCTATTTGGGAAGGCAGTTCACTTACCCCCCGCTCTTCTTCGAGTTCTCCGCACAGCTCTCTAAGGCTTTCCAGACCACTTCGTTCGAGTCAATCCGAGTCCCGCTGGACTGGCTTTACGAGTTCTTGTTCGCTGGCACCGCGTTCCTCTTGTTCCGGCAGTACTCCCTGAGGCAGAGGCTGGCAGCCGCTTTTATTTTCGTTAGCCACTGGGCTCTTCTGATGACTGCGAGCGGTATTGGCTTGCACATGCTCGCGTTCTCGCTCTTGAACATTTCACTGCTGCTAATCTACCTCAACCCTGCGCTGAGCATAGTGTCCCTCTCGCTTGCCTTTTCAATGCACCCGCTCACACTGGTCTTTTTCCCGTTCTACTTGTTCGCGCTCACGAGGTTCAAGCTAAGCGCGGACTTCGTGATGCGCTCAGTGTTCTGGTTCGCGGGCGCGGTTGCCCTTGCCCTCCCGTTCTACCTCCCGATTTTCGCGCGGGCTGGGCTTCCCTACGAGATTATCCCCAGCACGTGGGGCTACTTGCTCACTTATGGCTGGTGGGGGGTTGCGCACGACTTCCTGTTCCTGCTTCCATTGTTCATTGGAACAGTTATTTTCGGGCTTTTGGACAAGCGATACCGGGTTGGCGCGGCTTTGATGGGCGTGTTCTTGTTGATGAATGTTTATGTTTCACTCCGCTCTGGGCCAATAACCGTTTTCATGGGCGCTTGCCTGTTCCCACTGGTTTTTGCAAAGCAGCTTAAGAACAACTTGAACTACGCGCTTTTGTTCCTGCTTTTCTTTGTCCCAACACTGCTTTACGGGATTGTGGTGATGTCCGGGACCCAGTACTACTGCACTTGGGGCCTCGCGAATGATGTGTGTGTTTCGCCTTTTGAGTACGTTCGAGATTACACTCCATCAGGCTCTAGCCTTGCACTGAACCCGATTTACGGGCACATGGCCGCTTACAAGGCGCGGCGCACTGTTCTAGCCGACTTGTACGTCGAGTACGCTGATGAGGGAAAGTGGGTTGCGGAGAACCAGTTTTATTACGAGGCTAACCAGACATACATTGAGAGCTTTGGCGTGGACTACGCGGTCTTGGATGACTGGTACGAGACCCCGCGCAATGTGGCAGGCGACAGGGTGTATGACAACGGCTACTTGCACGTTTTCCTTCTCGACGGTGAACCGGTATAGCATTCTTTTATAAAGAGAGGTTCCGAAGTTATACCGCATGGACAAGGATTTAGCTATGCGCTGGCTGTTAGTGTTATTCATAATGGGTATATCGCTAGCGGGAGTTGCGTACGCAATCTACCTTTTCGCATTTGTTACCGCTGGCTTAGTGGAGGCTTTTCTCTCAGGATTGTTCCTTTTGCTTGTCACGGTTAACGCGATTTTCAACACTGTGGGCTGCTATTACTATATAGCATCGTATGGGTTGTACAAGTTCACTCCCAAGAAGCTAAACGGCCCGTTACCGCATGTTTCGATTGTTGTCCCAGTTAGGAACGAGGAACAAAAAATGCTTGAGCGCAACCTACGCTCTTACCTCACTGTTGACTACCCTAGGGACAAGTACTCTGTCTACGTTCTCGATAATTCTGATGAGCCCTCCGAGGCCCTCAAGGCGTATTGTAAGGGATTAGGCATTGTTTACAATTTCATGGAAAATCCTGTGAAGCTTAAGAGCTATGTGCTCAACAAGTTCCTCAAAACGCTTGAGGACGAGTTCATCGCTATTTTTGATGCTGACGAGTTCCTGGTTGACCCAGCGTTCCTTAAGGACTGCCTCGCTGAAATGGATGAGAAAGCAGGTTTCGTGCAAACCACGAAAGAGTTCTCGAACACGGGCAACATCTTCGCGGACGCGGTTAACGTTTACTACCTGTTCTTTTACAAGTTCATGCAGCCGGTTCGTACTAAGTGCAGGAGCACCATGTTCACGGGGAGCTGTGGCGTAATCCGCAAGAGCGTTTTAGAAGCGGTTGGCGGCTTCCCCAAGTCCCCTACCGAGGACCTAGCGTTTGCTTTCAGGGCTGACTTGATTGGTAGGGGTGGAAAGTTCATTGCCAAGACTTATGCTTACGGTGCTCCCGTAGACAGTTTCTTGGACTATTTGGCGCAGCAGTGGAGGTACACGATAGGCAACATGTGGAACCTTTACGATTACATGAAAAACATTGTCCGCGTCCCATGGAACAAGCACATTCACTACATTGGCCAAGCATGCGGCTACATGTACCTCTCTGTATTATTCCTTTTCTACACTCTAGTGCTCGTTGCTTTCGTGTCTTATGATATTAGCATGAGGAGCATTTACAGCACTGTCCTAGTCCCCCAGTACCTAGAGCTCCTAGCATTCAGCTACATTATCGCGATAGTCCTCTTGGTCATAGTTGGCGGGAGGCTTTACTTCGGTTCTTTCAGGATGGGCTTGCTAGCGTTCTTCCTTAACTTCGCTGCAGCAATCGTCCGCACCCGCGCGTTAATCGTGGGCGCTCTTTACCTTCCCACAAAGTTTGTTATGGGGAGGCAAGTGGGGAAGAACGTTTCGCTAAAAGGAGCCATTAAGATGACCTTAATCGAGACCTCGCTGGCAGCGTTCCTACTGGTTTTGTCGATTATTTCTTTCTTACGGCTTGATATGATAAGCGGATTCTGGCTTTTCTGGTACAGCTGGCTCTTCTCGTGCACTTTCATGTTCGTTTACTCAATGGATGTTTTGGGAAGCAAAAAACCCAAGCCACAAGCGGCTCCAGCAAAAGCTAGAGCGTAAGGGTGAGACTTGATGGACTTTACAGTAGTCCTACCAGCGTATAATGAGGAAAAAAGAATTTCAAAGACTCTCAAGCGCATTAGACAGCACTCTAAAAGCATTATTGTAGTGGATGACGGCTCGAGTGACCGGACCTCTGAAGTAGCCGAGAAAGAAGGCGCGACGGTAATCCGCTTTGATGAGAACATTGGCAAGGGCGCTGCGGTCATAGCAGGGATTATCGAAGCGCCTACCGAGGCAGTAGTGCTAATCGACGCGGACAACCAGTTCTCAGCGGACGAGATCCCGGTTTTGCTCCGCGAGCTCAAGTCCCATGACCTGGTCCTGGGCAACCGGTTCAGCGCCCCCCAAAAAAACAGTTTCCCTGCCTACAGGCTAATGGCTAACAAGCTGATTCAATCCATAGTGCGGCTGAGGTGCGGTGTCTCTGACCCGCTCACGGGGTTCCGCGCGCTCCGCAAGTCACGGTTCACCGGCCTTAGGGAGAAGGGCTTCAACACGGACTTGGAAATGGTGTTTTATGCTTGGCGCAACGGCTACTCCATAAAAGAAGCCCCTGTCTCAGTGAGCTACAGCCTTAACGAGGAATCAAAGTTTGCTAACCCTCTTTCTGTAACAGCCATAACCGAGTACCTCAAGCTCTTTTCTTACGCCTTGAGAAATGTTTTTTAACCGCTCGCAGCAAATCATACTCTCATGTACATGAAAGTAATGGAGAACGAGACGGGCAACATAGTCGCAGTGTGCGACAAGGAGCTAATCGGAAAGGTCCTATCCGAAGGTGACGTGGCCCTTGACTTAAAGACTTACGCTTCATTCTATAAGGGAGACCTAGTAGACGAGAAGAAAGCATCCTCAGCACTCGCTCACGGGGACACTGTTTCAATGAACCTGGTTGGCGAGCGCGCTGTAGGAATTGCAAAAAAGCTTGGGATAGTCCCAAAAGGCGCGGTAATGCTAATAAGCGGTGTGCCTCACGTGCAGGTCTACAAGATCTAGCTCTCGCCAATGACCTTCCTGATGCACTCTGCTTTTGCTGCTGGGTCATCATCTATGCTCTCGCAAATGGAGAGCAGGTACTGCTTTTTCTGGTAATCCCTTTTCTCCAGCATCTGGCTGAAAGAGCAAACGCTGCCCGGAGTCTCAAAAACGCTGTCGCTGAAATTGCTTTCAGTGCACTTGAAAGCGATTGGCAGCCCCTCTTGCGAGAGGAAGTTGCCGTCCTCGAGCATGGTCTCTCCGAATGTGTCCGTGTTCACTTCGCCGTTAGCCAGGAATACTGCGTACCAGTCACAATCCACGGCCCCAAACGCGTCGACCGAGCTTGAAACCAGCTCGTCCTTCAGTATTTTCACCATTCCATCCTGCATTACAGTAACGCGGGTAACCTTTCCAATGGGGGTAATCGTGAACGTCTCTGTTCTCCAAGACCCGCTGCCAACCCAAACCTCGCCGGCTTCCTCGCCAGAGCCCGAGTTGATTACCCTGCAGTGCACCCGCTCCCCGCTTTGCACGAGCGCGCTAAGGTCCAGCTCTTCAGAGAACCCTTCAGGCAGCTCGTTCCCTGAAACAGGCGCGCACTCTCCTGAATAACACGCTTCAAGAGGGGTTGGGGAGGGTTGTGCAACCCCTTCCTGGCTAGGGCCTTGCCCGCTGAAAACCAGTGCCCAAGCTAGTGCAACGCAAGCGATTAAAGCGGCAAAGGCGCCTAGCTTACCAAGCCATCCAGACATGATTCCTCTCCAGCATTATTACAATGCCCTTTTGTATAAATCCCTTTCGAAGAAAAAAAGAAAAGAAGGGGGCGGGCTTAAGCGCCGCCAATTGCCTGGTAGCACGCTGCTTGTTGTGCGGGGTCGGTTATGCTCGCGCAAGGGTCTGTTGCAGCCATCATGTCCTCTATTACCTCATCAGTCGTGCAGATTTTGCCGGGGGTGTCGAAAACACTGTCGCTGAACGTGCCGAAACCACAGCTTAGCTCTCCCGCAGGAGTCTCAGCCCAACCGTAATCGCTCACGCTTGTTCCCAAGTCTCCTCCGCTAGCACCGTAATCCTCCTCGTCCTGGTCTTCTACAATCCAATCGCATTCGCTCTCCATTCCCATTGCGTCTAGAAGAAGCCCTGCGTCCATGTAGACCTTGTCGTTCTTGATTACCATTACAGTGCTCATAGAGCCGCTTTCGTCCTCCACTTCAACATCATACCTGTAAGACGCACCGTGTATCTTTATTACTCCCTCCTGCTTGACACCGTCCTCTTCAGAACTGAAAGTGCATTCAATAGGAAGCCCGAGCGCGCTAAGGCCTATCAAGTCCAAGCCAGCCAAGTCTGACTCGTCAACCTGCTGCGGGCTCGTGGGAGTTGCCTGCGGAGCGGTTGTCGGGGTGTTCGCCGGTGCCGTGGTAGGCTGTTGCACGGGCGTGCTCGTTGGAGCAGGCGCGGGCTCTGGCGCGCCGCCTATGCAGCCGAACATTATTACTGCGCAAACAAGCAGTGCTAGCAATCCGTAATACTTCAAAAAATCACCAATACCCATTAGCTGGTAAAGGTTAAAAAAGGGATTCAGCGCTTTTCATGCGCTTCCCTGCTATTGAACAGCTTCCTAATCCTCTGCACCCTGGGCTCTAGCTCTTCCTTAATGTTCTCCTTAGCCCGCTCGCTCAGAGTGTCATCGCCTTCAAGGCTCTCCAGAATGCTCTCAGCGCGCTCAACAGCCTTCTCTCCCACCTCGTGACTATAAGACGGTTTCATGAGCTCTAGCTCGCTGTCCTCCAGCATCTGGGTGCCGTTCGCAAGAAAGCTTATCTCGTAAGCCAGGTCTAGCAAGTCCTCTGTTGCAGCGTAAGCAGCGTACTTCTCGCTTGCTTCGTCAACGAGCGCAACAAGTATCTCGCTTTGCTTTACCCTGTCTGAAGCCGCTTCAGCCTCGTAAGCTTTCGTGCAGGGTTCCTCGAATTTTTCGATAATGCCCACCAGCCCCTTAATCTCATTCAGCTTATCAGACATCTTGTCTATTTCCTCCTTATTGTCCTTCTGGTGCCTCATCCTAGCATTAGTCACGAGCATGCCGAGCTCTATGAGGCTGCTTGTCAGCTCTTTAAGGCTCTCGCTCCGCTTGCAATCATTGTAAAGCTCGTAAAATTCCTTCTCTATCTTAGAGAAATCTGCTCCAAGCGGCTTAAGCCGCACGGCTGGCTTCCCACTGCCGGGTTTCTTTAATGCTTCCGCCATGCTAGAATAGGGGCGCTTGCATTATAAAAAAGAGCGCCTCACGGCATAACATTGCTAACCAGCCACTCGGGCTCGAACTCCATCAAGTCCCCGTATTCCTGCCCGGTCCCAACAAACAGGATTGGCTTGTTAACCGTCTTGGCTATTGAGAGCACGGTCCCGCCCTTGGCATCAACGTCAACCTTAGTTAAAATCACGCCATCCAATTCTATTGCCTTGTTGAACTCTCTTATCTGCTCTACAATAGAGTTCCCCACAATGGACTCTGCAATGTAAACCTTGAGGTCAGGCGCTATCACGCGCGAGATTTTCTTCATCTCGTCAATCAAGCCCTTGTTCGTCTCCTGCCTCCCCGCGCTGTCCACTAGCACCACGTCCAGCCCCCTCGCCTTTGCAGCGTTCTTAGCGTCATAAGCAACAGCAGAAGGGTCCGCGCCATAAGCGTGCTTCACCATCGGGATGCCAAGCCGTTTCGCGTGCACCTCCAGCTGCTGTATGCTCCCAGCCCGGAAAGTATCACTCGCAGAAAAAATGCACTTAAAACCCTCTCCAGAAAGCCAGTTCGCGAACTTTGCAATAGTAGTCGTCTTCCCGTGGCCGTTAGGGCCAACAAACAAAATGACGTACGGCTCACCGGACTCGTTCTTTTGCCTAATCCCGCCAGTAATGTCCGGCTTCTCAGCAGTAACGTAATCGATTATTGACTCGCGCATCGCGCTCTTAACCGCTTTTGAAACGTCTTCCCTGCCAACCCTCATTCCAACAAGCCTGTTCTTCATGTCCTCGCAAATCCCTTTTGCCACGTCATACGCGACATCAGACTCGAGCATCGCGAGCTCGAACTCGAAAAGAAGCTCGTCAACATCGCTTTCCTTAATCTCCACTTGCCCCAGGACTGCTTGCTTCAACCGGCTCCCAATCCCCAGGTTAACTCCCACGCCGCGCTTAACAGGCTCTTGCTTCTGGGCTGCAGCCTTCTTTTCCACTTGCTCTGGCTCAGGCGCTCTCTCAACCTTCTTCTCAGGAACAGGCTTTGGCGCTGGCTCCGGGACCGGCTCAGGTTCTGGTGGGGGCAATTCTTTTTCAACAGGAGCGGGCCCAGGCTCTTCAGCCACGGGCTCTGGCTCTTCTTTAGCCTGCTCTGGCACTTGAACCGGTTCCCCAACCACTTCAGGCTCGGGCTCTTCAACCCGCGGCTTCAAAGGCCCCGCGGGCTTTTCCTCTTGTCGTGCAATTGGCTCTGGCTCAACCAGCTCTCGCCCAACAGCCGGCGCTGCCCCTTCTATCTTCTCCTCCAATTCCTGTTTTACAGGAACAGAGCTCTCGCCAGATGCGAGATGCTCTTCTTTTTTTGCTATCTTGTCAACAAAGGAGCCAATCTTCTTTTTGAGGAGGTCAAACAACTAAATCACTCTTCTTCCTCAACCGCCTTCTGCTCTCCAGCGCGCACCTTGGCTATGAGGTCTTTTGCGCGAGCGTCCATCTTCTGCAGCTTGCTGGTAATCTCTGTGAGGCCTGTTTCAATCTCTTTCATGTTCTTTCCAGCCTCCTCAGCCCGCTCCTCAAGCGTCTTAATCGCGTCGTCAACGCTTTTTTCAATGATTACTCCCCCGCCGACCTCAACGATTGTCTTGTCAGGGTCAGTGAGCTTAGCGTGGGCCATGACCCCGCCTCCCAGCGGGATCATTAAGTCCTCTTTGCCTTCCCTGTTCTTCACTGCCTTGAGGGAATCAAGCCCGGTCTTGAACTGGGCAACGCTCTCACGCAAGCTCTCTACCTGCTGGCTCATCAACTGCCCGTTCCTCTGAAGAACCTGTGCCTCGTAAGCAATCTGGTTCAATTCTTTTTCTTCTGGCTTCATTTTAGTTTCCCTCCGCTGGCCTGATGCTCTGTATCTTTATCTTGCTCCTCTTGAGCTTGTAATGGCTGCCTAACAGCTTGAAGGTCTTGTCCCTAGCAGTATTCTCGTTCACCGCGTCAATCTCCTTAGTGAACCTCCTGTTCCCACCGGGCAGAACCATCTCTCCTTCTACAAGGAATTTCATCAAATCACCTTATCAGCGCTCCAGGGGGCATGCCATCGGCAGTCAACAAGGAAACCCTCCCACCCGCTTCAGCGGCTAAGAGCATTCCCTGCGACTCTACTCCCCTTATTTTTCTCGGAGCGAGGTTTGTTAACACAACAATGTTCTTTCCATTAATCTCTTCAGGCGAAAGGAACTCAGCGAGCCCTGCAACGAGCTGCCTCTCCTCCCCGCCAACGTCCACAGAGAGCTTGTAAAGCTTTTCCGCGCCCTCAACCCTCTCAACAGACTTCACCAAACCAATCCTTAGCTCGAGTTTCGCGAAGTCATCATACGATATCTCACTCATCCAAAAAACACCCTAGATAAACCCAAGTGCCTCGTCAATGCGAGAGAGCTCGAAGCCACTTGTCTTCATTCCCGCGACGTAGCCCTTGGTGTTAGCGAGCAAGCACAAGCCCACGAAAGGCGTGCCCATGTTCGCGGTGCCAATCGCCCCGCTCTTCACGCCCAGGATGTCGCAGACCTCTTCCACTTCCTCGTCATCCGCGTTATTGTGGACGAGCACTCCCTTGTTAGTGGCCAGTGCAGCGCTTCCAACCGTCTTAAACCCGGCTATCTCGCGCTTCACCACTTCTACCCCGAGGCAGTCAGCTACGATTTCAAAATCCGCTTGGCTCATGTCAGGGTTAACTATCGCGCCGTGGTCGTTTGCTAGAACGTTGTTTCCTACCGCGCTGAGCTTTCCCTTCAGCACGCAAGGGTTAAGCCCAAGCGACTTGAGCTTTTCCACTTCGTCACTCACGACCGTCCTGGGAAGCAGTATCCCGTTCGAGTTAACCACGCAGAAAATCCCTAGTAGGTTGGAGCCTGCTACCTGCAGCTTGTGAACTTCCGCGCCAAGAGCGCTCTCGCACTTCCTAACAAACTTTTCCGGGGCGTTCACTGGCACTAGCGCGTGCTGCTCGTTGCAGCAGGCGAACAGCCCGACAAACGGGTTCCCCTCGATTACAGCGGTCTCAAGCCTTGCCATTCCTACTCTACCTTCTTTTCTTCCTTAGGCTTTTCCTTGGGCTTTTCAGCTGGCTTGCTCTCCTTCTTCGGGACAGTTTTCTTAGCAGGGGCCTTTTCCTTCTTCACCGGCTCCTTTTTCTTCTCATCAGCCTTTTTCTCTTTTTTAGCTGCTTTCTCCTCTGGCTTGGTCTCTGCCTTCTTTTCTTCCTTCTTCGTGTCCGGCTTCTCCTCCTTCTTAGGCTTTGCCTCAGTAGCCAGGGTGGCCAAAACCTTTCCCTCAGAGTCCTTGACCGCGCGGATTTTCACCCTGCGCGGCGGCTTCTTAATCCCCCTGCTGTAAACAAACGAGTTCAAGCTGTTACTAATCCTAACGTTCTCAGAGTCAGCTTTCATGTGCCTCTGCACGAACTCCCTCAGGATTTTGACGGCTCTCTTGGCCCTAAAAGTCCTAGAGCCCGTGTCATACGCTTTCTTCAGCGGGACAGTGTAAAGTCTTTCCAAATCTGCCATTAGCATCACCTATTCAACCTTAAGCTTCAGCTTCCTGTGCCTCCAGTGCCTAGCCTTCTTGTTAGTAGCGAACTTCCTCTTCGTCTTAGCAGAGGCTACGAGGGGCACGCGCCTGTTCTGCTTTAGCTTCTTTCCCAAAGCCTCTTTTTTCTTCGCGCTCTTATTCCTACCCATTAAAATCACCTTATTTCCTGTTGATGGTTATGGTCGTCTCACGCTTTCCCCCAGACAATTCCTTCAAAACCTGGAGTATCTGCGCTTCCGTAATCCTTGAAGCTAGCTTGCCCGACCTCGCGTAAACCAGTAAGAGGTTCACCACGTTATTGTATAGCTCGGGGTTAGCGAGCCTCACGTTCATGAGCCTCTCGTAAGCCGCGTCGTCAACAACTTGCTTCAGAAGAAACTTCTTCTGCTGCTCGACAGCCTGCGCTTGCTTGAGCTCCGCGAGCTTTTTCTCACGCATTGCTTCAAGGTCTTCCTTAGCCACGACCAACGCCCTCTAAGCAATCTCCTTAGCGGCCTTGTCCATGAAGGATTTTCCCTTGGCCGTAATCAACCTGCCTGTTTTCTTGGTTTCAATGAAACCAGCTTTCTCTAGCTGCTGCAAGGACTTGCGGATAATGCTCCCGCCAGCCCTCACTTTCTTGTCCGGGCGAACCCCGCGGTTCTTCCTTCCACCATACTGGCGCCTGAGCTCGCTAACTCCAACAGGGCCGTTCACATACACTTTCCTCAAAAGCGAGGCACACCTAGTGTACCAAAACGCGTCCAGCTGCGGAGCCCTCTGCTTGTGGGGTCCGGTCTTAGCAAACCCCATCCAGTCAGGTGGCTGGATTTCGCTAACTGCCTTCAGCTTATCAGCCACATGGCCGATCATCTTGTCTGGAGGCACATCGTAAACTGTCTTCAATGTCTCACCTCTGAAACCTCTCAGCCAACCTTTCTTCCTGCCAAATTGGTGGAAGAAGCGTTGACGAAAGAAAAATAACTCCCTTTCGTCTGTTGGCTCTCCCTCTCGGGAGATTATCGTGGCTTCTCCTAATAACAACAAAAGGAGAATTCCGTCTATTCTTACGACCTTAACCTATAAAAGCCTTGTTCCCAAAGCCCGCGGTTAATGCTTTTATACGTGAAAACACCTAATTCACCCTATGCCTGAAAAGGTGGCCAAGCCCAAAGGAAAAGAAGCTGCGGCCAATCAAGAAATAGATGCCCTGCTAGATTTTCATAACTGGAGAGCGCTGCGTAATAAGGTGCTTAAAGGCGACTTCAGCTTTGAGGAAACAAAATATGCTGTAGAAGCGCTGGCAGAAAAGGAGCGTTTTGACGAGTTAGAGGCTATTGCCTTAAATTCCGAGGATCAGCAAGTGGCCGAATGCATTATTGACAAGCTACTAGAGTGCAATAAGGGAGAGGAGATTATTAAAATTGCATCACGGGCAGATTCCGAGACAGTGAAGGAATACGCGCTTCCAAAAGTCACCCAAGAGCACGTTAGCCAGCTGCCTGCTAAGAGAGAGTGGTGGGCTCGTGATAGAATAGCGCGGTTATCGCGTATTGCTGACTCTGATTTGGCTGCTTTTTGCTTGGAGGTTCTAGTAGATGCTGGGGATCCCGAGTATATCCAACAATTCGCGATCAACACAAAGAACCCGGAATTAGCGAAAAGAGCAGTGGATTTGCTGTTTGATTCATCCGAGTGGTACTCGATTGCTAGTGTAGGCGCGTATAACAATAACCAAGAGGTTCAAGACTACTGCAAAGAAAAGATCGAACTAATAGGCGTAAAAGAAGTTGATGCAGCGTTCTCACAAAAAAAGAAGAAATCTCTGGTATGGCTCATCGGCTCGACAAATGATGCTGGGCTTAGGGCGCATTCCCGCTCTAAGTTGGCTGAACTTGGGATCACCCCGGATTTTGTGCGCGAGATAGCGGATGAGGATTATGCTTGGAAAGCGCTTCCGTTCCTGCTTAACGAGTTAAGCAAGGAGGGGTGGGGGCAGGTCGCAAATTTCGTTTCCCAGGTAAAACCAGGCGAGCCCAAAAAAGAGGTCGAAGAAAAGTTCCTGGACAGCGTCCGCGAGTACGGTGAGGATTGGGCGCAGGCATTTATTGAAAACGCCTTCAAGCACACAAAATACATTGACGCGTTTTTTAAAGAATGCGCTCAAGAGCCTGAGGTAATATTCTCGCCAACGTATCTTGAATACTTGCTCTTTTATTCAGAAAACAACATCTCCTTTCCAGACGGCTTAAGCGCCTCTGAAAAGCCGTTTTCCGGAGAGCTTTCTGACAAGCTATTATCCTCTTACTCCGGGTTTTCGAAGCATGCTGTTTTGTTCAGGGCTTATGATTGGGTTAGGAACGGCTCAGAAAGCTCTAGGCAAGAACTTGAAAACCTTCTCCTAAACATTTACGGAGAGGAGGAAGCTCAGGTGTTGCTCGCTAAGGCGAGGGGCGCTTTCATTACAACAGAACAAATTTTCAAAAAAGTGCTGGAAAGCGGCAACGAGGAGAACCTCCCTCACGCTGAAAAACTTAGAAAAGAGCTTCGCCAGCAGATTATTTTTTCTGTTTTGAAAAAACCGCTTTATGCTGCCAGGGAGGTTTTGAAAAATCCGGTTTCACCGGATGAGCTGAAAAGGCTAAGGGCGAAGTTGGAATATTCCTCCCGTGAAGAGTTTCAGGATGTCGGGGAAAAAATTAGTGCCTTTTACGTTTTCCCGTTCTCAAGAAAGATTGACTGGAAGCTAGAGGGCCCGTTTTACTTGTTTGTTGCAGCTGGGTTGAGCAAGAGCTCGCTCTCAGAGTTGCTGGAGTGTGTTACGGACAGGTCTGATGGCGAGCTAACCCCGGAAATGGTGAAGGTAAGGGCGGAAGGCGTGCTCTCGAACATGCTCATGGACGAGGTTTTCAAGCAGTTCGGAGGGGATTATTACCGCCCGGTTATAGAGCTTGTTGCAAACGGGATAGACGCGAGGCCAGAAGGCCAGAAGGATAGGCATTTGGTCAATGTCCGGTGCCATGACGAAAAGCTTACTGTAGAGGACTGGGGAACCGGCATGACCGCGGAAGAGCTTTTCACGGACTTGATTGTTCCATTTAAGAGCAGTAAGTTTTCGCTTAGGGATGTTGGCAGGTTCGGTGTCGGGTTCCTTTCAAATATTTCTTACTGCTTCAGCGACTCTGCTTTGCTGGAGCTTGAGAGCGGGGTTAAAGGCAGCTCTCTGAAATTCTCTTTTTCCTCTTTCTCTCCAACCGAAAAGGATGTGAAGAGCATCCAGCTATCTTGCGGGGAGGGATTGAAGTACACTGGAACGAAAGCCACTTTGAGGAAAGATGGAAGTTGGAACGAGCAGTTAGTTGAGCGTGCAATGAGGCATTACCTCCACTGGGTTGACCCTGAAAGGGTAGTCGTGAATTACAACGGCGAGCAGGTGAACAAGCCAATTGAGGGCTCGGTGGTGCTTAGGGCGGGCCAGGAGTTTACTGTTGAGGTCGGCGAAGCCGGCAAGGCCCGGGAAGAAAAAGTTAAGCAAGAGGTGCGCATAGGGGTGCTTCCGCTTGGACAGCAGCTTGGCAGGGACTACTGTTCTCCTGGGATTTATTTCTACTCGCAAGGCGTCTTAGTCAATCACGTGCCTGTTTCGAATGCGGATTGCGTTTTGAGGGTGGACATGCCTTCTGCCATAGACTTGATTGAGGGAAGGGACGATTATTTGCGTGACGCGAACTGGAGAAAAGGCATGGAAGCCACTTACAAGGAGTTGTATTCTTTCATGTCCCTCAACAGGGCCAACCCAGAGCTTAGGAAAAGCTTCCTCCATCTCCTCCCGGAGCTGGAGAAGTTCGCAGAGGTTAGCATGGACGAGGTAATGCTAACCAAGCCCTTGGACTGGGGGTTAGCCGGGCTTGAGGAGCGGATTGCAGAACTGGCTAACTTAGAGGACATGTCCTTACTTCCTGAGTACTTGCGCTTGAAGAAGGAGTACGAGCGTCGCTTGAGAGAGCCAAGGGAGCGGGAGGGCGTGACTGTTTTCAAAGGATTTGAGGAGGTTCTTGTAGGGAATTCTTTCCTAGTATCCAATGAAAGAAAGCACATTTTCTACCATTCTTTCTTTGGTGACGCGTTTGATTTCATGCTAGTCCCATGGTGGGTTTTGAATCGGTGGGGTGAGCCTGATGAAATGCCGGACCCAGGGTATTACGATCTTGTTAGTGATGACGGCAAGACATCAGTTTTCACCGAGAAAATCCATGAAGTTGGAAAAAACCTTTCTAACAAGGATTTCACGCCTGTTTTCATAGAAGTCGAGGGAAACGGGGTTTCACCATTCTTTCCGCAGGATGATGTTGTTTATGTTAACGTGAACCACCCTTTCTTCCATGAGGGGGGCTATAACGCGCTTTCACAGTTTGTTCAATATTACTGCCTTGCCTTAACCCCGCAGGGAGAGAATCTTAAGACCTCGTTAAAAACGGTTGAGGACATCTTGATAAGAGTTGGAATGAGATGAAGGAGAAAACCAAGGAAAAGACAGGTGCTGTGCGAATGCCTCTAGCGGACGTGCTAATGCTCGCGCTTTGGCAGGAGTCTGACAAGGTAACAGGCATCCTAAACGACAAGTCACTTTCCCCTTCCCAAAAATCAGGCGAGATAGAAGAGCTCGCGAAAAAGGTCAGGGAGGATGCAACCGATGTTGGGGTTTACGACCGAATGGTTAAGCGGACTGCACTGCTCCAGTTCGCCAAGTCCCTCACTTGCACAAGGGAGCTAATCCAGAATTCTCTTGATGCTTACACCGAATCCGGGGAAAAAGGGGTTATTAGAGTTAGCGTAACCGAAGACGAGGACTACCTCTACCTAGGTTTTGAGGACGACGGCGCTGGAATGGGTGTAACGAGGTTTTCAACTAAGTTCATAGTGCCTTTTGACTCCGATAAGATAGGTGACCTAAGCTTGTACGGGGAGCACGGCATCGGATTCTTTTCTGTGTTCAGGGTTGCGGACAAGGTAGAGGTTATGACAAGAAACGGCAGCGAGTCCGTCCTAGCTGAATTTGTTAACGAGGAAGGGTCATGGAATGTTTACGTTGACCTGGAAGCAGAAAAGCCCAAGCAGGGCACGAGCATCATAATAAGAGTAAAAAAAGGCGGCGATCCCGGGTGGGAGGGAGTTGAGGGCTTCCGCTCAGATGTTAACGCCGCATTGCGCACGTACGCTGGCCTAGTAAGCCTTGAGCGCGCGGAGATAGTGGTTGATGGGGAGCGGGTGAACAAGGCCGCAGAGAATTTTGAGTTAGGCGGCTCGGTCTCAGTGCGTACTGACAGGGGCGAAGGCGAGCTTAAGTTCTTTTTCAAGGAAAACGGGAGCGAAACAGCGCTTACGCAGGGAGAGCTGTACTCAAAAGATATTAAGCCAACATTTCTCCCTAGCTCGCTTTACAGGCTATGGCTGGACTTAAGGGGCCTTGGCTATGGGCTATGGGTTGACTTGCCCCAAAGCATAGCCTTGAACAAGGCCAGGACTGACGTGCGCTCAGATTACGTTGACGTGTTCAAAGAAGCAACTGAAGCCGCTCTGCTGAACTTTGTGATTACCAGCGTGCTCCCCAACCCGGATTTAGCGGACAAGCTAGACTCGGCTATCGCCAGCTTCGTAGAAGACAGCATTAGCTCAAAGTCTGAAACAGTTGCCAAATCTGTTGTAGGCGAATTCCCAGGTGATGAGCGCGCTCAAGAGCCTGGGGAACAAAAAGCACCATTAGGAAAAGGAGATGAGAAAGAAGGAGAAGAATCAGACGAAGCCGCCCCTGAAAAGCCCAGCAAGTCATATTACGGCAGGGATGAGTTCGAGGATAGGCAGACAATGGAGGGAAAGAAGGCATGGGCCGCGGAAGGCCGTGATTCATTGCACGTAGAGGACGCTTTGTTCAACACTCCTTTCGTGAAAGCGGTTCGGGAGGGAGAGGAAAAACTGCTTTCGCTTAACCAAGTCATGAGCTTGTACGGGAAAGGAAAGCTATCCCTTAACCTACTTGAAGGTAAGGAATACACTGTCACCAGCTGCCAGAAAGTTGTTTCAAAAGTCCTCCGTGTTGTTGATGATGAGATAAAAGCAGAAAAAGCAGAGAAGGAGAAGAAGACGATTAAAATCAAGCCCGCCAAAGGGCCTCGTGTTACAACTGAAGAAACAGTTCCCCCGAAACCAGAAGATCGCTCATATGAGGAGGAAGAGAAGCCACTAATAATCTCTCTTGAGCACACTTCTCTTGGGACAATGGAGAGGATAGCGGAAAAAACAGGGAAGGGCTGGGAGTTCGTTGGGCTTCTCAGGATACTGAATTACATGGAAACGCTTATAGAGGACAAGGAGTTGGACGAGCTCGAGGTCACTGTAATGTTCCACAAGAAGCATTCCATGAACCCATACAGCGAGGTCATAGCGCACACTGACAAGGACACTATCTCCTACAATTTTGGCTGTGACATTGTCCAGTCCCTTTTCAATAACTTGCTGGAAGGGGGTGCGGATGCTAAAACTCTTATCTCGCTTCAAGAACTGCTCATTCACGAGAAAGCCCACTGTGAGCTAAAGCAATACGGGGGAGAAGAAAGCCACGCGCCAGTCTTTTACCTAACTAAGGAGAAAGTGAGGGAAACTTACTTCAGGCACTGCAGTGAGAGAGGGGCAGATGTTCTTGAAGAAGCCCAGAAAATATGGGATGACTGCATGAGCCACCAAGAAGGAGAGCCAATAAGCTTTGAGGAACTGGGCCCGCTAATTGATGATGCAGCAAAAGAAAAAAAGCAAAACACTGCTTAATCCTAGGGCCCCATGTTCTTTTCAATGGTTTCCAAGCCCTTGGTGAGCTCTAAGACAGTGGGCCAGTCGCCTTCAATAAGTGCTTCGACCATGCGCAGCCTCACTTGGTTGAGGCCGTTGACCTGGTCTAGGTTGTCGCCTGCCTTTCCCGCGAGCTGCTCCACGCGCTGGTTCACCTGGTGCACGAAACCAATTTCATCGCTGTCAGGAGCGAAAACATTCAACGCGTCGTCTGCCGCGTCCTTCATCTCCTGCGAGCTCTTGAAAACCAATCTCGTGGCCTCAGTCAAGTCATTGTTAGCCTTAGTAATATGCTTTAGCAGGAAAGCGCCACGCTCTTTGGGGTTGTCCTTAAGCGCCTTAAGCCGCTCTAAATAGCCTTTGTTAGCGCTTTCAATGTCCTCTGGGCTGCCTTCCATGAACACCTTCTCGAAGTGCTCGAGGTTCGCTGCGTGCTCTTTCCTGAACGTCTTCATGTTTATTTGTTCGACGAGAGCGTCCGCTTGGCCTTTGAAGTCACTCCAAAGAATCAGCCTGTCCTCTTTGTCAAGCCCCGCTTTCTTTACAGGGGCCTTTACTCTTACCGGTGCATTTGCCATGCTTACTACCTGTCTTTTCCTTTATTTATTCCTTGGCTTTTTCCCAAGCTTTCTCACTCGCTTTGCCCCGCACTCACACTCCCAGATAACAGTGTTCCTCACAGAATCAGTTTTAACGCTGACGTTCTTCCCGGGCACCCAGTAAGCATTGCATTTGCTACAGAATCTTCTTTTCCTCTCGGGGCCCAGCTTCACCCTGTAACGAGTCCCAAGCTTTCTAGCAAGCCCTACATAACGCTTGCTCCGCTCAGGGTGCGCTAGAGCGTTATCCTCAGCGAGCTCGAGCAGCCTCTCAATCCGCTCGTTAATGAGCCTTGCCTGGCCGCCTTTCGAACTGCTTTTCCTCTTCGCCATCCTAATCTACTGGGCCCGCGCCAACCCCGCTTGCAGCTGGAGCGTCAGCCGCTACGCCGTCCTCAAGGTTTTCAACGTCCAGCATGTCATAGTACCCGTAGTCGTCGTAACCGCTGGTTGAGCAACAGCAGCATCCGAAGAGCATTAAGCCCGCTACAATCAGCAGAACAGCCAAAATCATCTTGTTCATCTAATACCACCTACAAAAACCTTTTAACCACGCTAATAAAATAGCTTTCGGTGGTTTCTAATGAAAAAACTTGCTTTCCTCTTAAGCGTTCTCGTGCTTTGCGCGATAATCCCCGCTTCAAACGTCAGCATTCCCCCAAGCGTGCAAGTGGCCATGCTCGACACTGACGGCGACTACATGTTTGACTTCTCGTCCTACTCTCACACGAGCGACTGGAACCAGTCAGACATTTCCATGGAGCCCTGGGACCTCCCCGGCTTGTGCGGCATGTGGCAGGACATGGGCCCAACACCTTTCGATTCAGTCACAACCGCTCCCCAGAGCGGCTACTTGAACGAGGGCGAGGACTGGGTTGACTGCGATTACATTGCAGAAGGCCACACTTACGTGGTGAAAACCACTGAAGGCCATTACGCCAAGTTCCATGTAGAAGAGCTCACTCACGGCGACTCTGCTTACGGGGGGTTCCGGAACACCATGATAATAACCTATTATTACCAGCCGAACGGCTCAAACGACCTAGTGCCCCCATCAGGGGGCGGGATGGGCCCGGACATGCTATGCGGCCCGTTTTCAATCCTTAACCAAGCAAGCAAGGATCTTGCCCCGCCGCCATTGTGCTGCATGTCACCAAAAGTAATCGTGCTGTTCGCTGGCTTGGTTGGCCTAGTGCTCTTCAAAGTATAAGGAGAAGTGGGCCTGGCGAGATTTGAACTCGCGACCTACGGCTAACTCAGACGTGTTCCGGATTGTACCAGAACGGGTCATATAAGACCGCCGCTCTGACCAGGCTGAGCATCCTGATTCCAGTGGTTTTTCCCACAAGAATTTACAGGCCCGTTTTAACCTGGAGTTCTAATAACCTTATTCGATTTTCTATTGGGTTATCTTTATCCGTTTTGCAAGAGCCAAAATGCTTCCAGCAAAGGTATTTAGTTAGGTGATTAAGATTATTAAACCCTATCTCATTCACCCATTTTTCTACTTGTTCATTGCCGCTTATGCATAATCTCCAAACAAGTGTGCCTTTGTTAAGATACTTATTGCACTTAAATCCCCGTTCATCCAGCATTTCATTAAATTGATTGACTAATCGTTTGCTTTTACTTGTTAACGTAATCCGACCGTATCTGCTGGCATGAAAATGTATGTTTCCATCCGTGTCTGCAAATCCACGTAATAGTGCATTGCCCTCTTCCATTGTCATTTTTGGAAAGTTTCTGCTAATCTCCAGCTTTTTCCCCTTTTTCCATTTTCTTTTGGTTGCATGTCCCCCGAGTTTACTTCTACGCAGTAGTTCACCTTTTCCATGTTCACGCAGCAATTTTTGTACGGTTTTTCTCCCACCTTTTCTCTGCCCCCAGTTATGTTCCTTTGTCTTTAATGAGCCATTTTCTGGAAGCTCGGCCCCTAAGCTAACTGCTTTTAAAATCACCCAAATCGGAGTTGTTCTTTGCCCGTATATCCACTTCTTGATCGTATTTTCTTTTACTCCCATTCTTAAAGCCAAATCTTTGTTTGTCCCGCCATTCTTCTTGCAGGAGTTCCAAAAACGTTTCTTTGGATTCCTTTTCAAAATAATCCTAGCAGCAGGTTCTAACTCCTCTAGTTTTGAGGCGTTCATGAATTTGTTTTGACTTCGAGGTTTATAGTCAAATTTATGGGGGAATTTTCCAGTGAACTGGATTTTGCTCCGCTTTCCAGCCCCTCTTTTTTAATACCCCACGCACGCAATTTAATAGGATGAATTTAGGAGAGGGGCTGCGCAGCGCCCTAAGAAAGCTAACCGGCGCAGCACTAATTGACGAGAAATCAGTCAAGGAATTCGTGAGAGAGCTGCAGCGCACGCTAATCTCCAACGATGTTAACGTGAAGCTCGTGTTCGGCCTTTCCAAAAAAATTGAGGAAAGAGCTTTACAAGAAAAGCCTTTGCCAGGAGTTTCTCCGAAAGAGCACGTCGTAAAAGTAGTTTACGAAGAGTTATCTAACCTTATGGGCTCGGAGCACGAGCCAAAGCTCGAGCCCCAGAAAATCCTGATGCTCGGCCTCTTCGGCTCAGGCAAAACCACTACTACTGTTAAGCTCGCGAAGTTCTTCAAGGGCAAGGGCCTCAAAGCAGGCGTTATTGCAGCAGACACTTACCGGCCTGCGGCGTACGAGCAGCTCGAGCAACTGGCGAAAAAGAATGATGTTCCTTTTTACGGGAACAAGGACGAGAAGCAAGCTGCAAAGGTTGTTGAAGAGGGCTTGAAAAAACTCTCTTCAAACGATGTTGTAATAGTGGACTCTTCTGGAAGAAGCGCTTTTGACGGAGAGCTCAAAGAAGAGCTCATCAGCATTGACAAGGCGCTTAACCCGGAGGAGCGCTTCCTAGTGATTTCAGCGGACATCGGCCAAGTAGCGGGTAGGCAAGCTCAAGAATTCAATGAGGCAGTGCCAATCACCAGCGTTATTATTACTAAGCTGGATGGGTCTGGTAAGGGAGGCGGCGCTTTGAGCGCGGTTTCCTCCACGGGTTCAAAAGTAGCGTTCATTGGCACTGGGGAGCGCATGGAGGACTTGGAGCTTTTTGACTCCAAGAAATACGTTGGCAGGCTATTGGGCTTCCCTGACTTGGAAACGCTTTTGGACAAGATGAAGAAAATCTCGGAGGAGAGCGAGAAGACTCCTGAGCAGCTGATGGAGGAGAAGTTCACGTTCAAGACCTTCGCAGAGCAGCTTAGGCAGACCCGGAAAATGGGTCCTTTGAAGAATGTTTTCGGGATGCTTGGCATGACGGACATGCCAAAGGAAATGATGGAGCAGTCAGAAGAGAAGCTTAACAAGTACGAGGTAATCATTAACTCCATGACCCCCGCGGAGCGCGAGGACGCGAAGCTATTAAAGAAGAGCCGGAGCCGCATGGAGAGGATAGCAAGGGGCTCTGGAACAAAGCCAGAGGAAGTGCGCAAGCTAGTCTCCGAGTTCGAGAAAATGGAGAAGATGATGAACATGTTCAAGAAGAACAGGGGCTTCCGCAAGCAGATGGAGAAGATGATGCGCGGCGGAATGCAGATGCCGGGGGGAATGTGAAATGCCTGAAAAAAAGCCTAAGAAAAAAAAGGGAATAACTTTTGCGGAGACGCAGGAGTCCACTGACAGCGCTGCCTCAAGCGTTCTCGAGATGCTCCCTTTCAAGCGCCCGTTCCTCTGGAAAGACCTTTTAATCTACCCCTCAAAAACGATAGAGAAGGAGAAGGGGAAGGCAACAATCTTGCAGGGCGTGATTGACTCAGCGTCAATGGAAGCGCTCGTAACCTTTCTCACTGCCCTAATAGTCGGCTCGTTTTACGCTGTCGCGGGAACCGCTATGACCTTGTTCTTTGTTTTGGCTGGCGCGGGAGCATCGTTTTCCGCGGACGTGCTGGTATCCTTGCTCTTGGTTCTTTTAGTTGTGGCCCTGTTTGCTATACTGCTGCTTGTCTTCATTGTCTTCCTGTCAGTCGTCTTGTCCGTAATCGGCTTGCTATTGTGGTCTGCAGTTGATTATGGGGTGGCACGGCTCTTGGGCGGGACCGGGTCTTTCGAGCAGCAAACATACTTTAACGGCGTCATCACCGCAGGAATCCTCATGGCGTCTCTTCCGCTGATGCTCTTGTCTTTCCTGCCTTGCATGGGGTACTTTTTCTCAGCTTTGAGCTTCATCGTCAGCATTTACTCTTTTTACCTGCGGTACCGCGTGTTCTCGCAGGTGCACGAGCTTGAGGCTGGCAAGGCCGTCGCCTGCACACTAGTGCCTTTAGTGGTTCAGCTCGGGCTGATTGCCGTGGGCCTGGCGCTGTTCTTTGGGGTGTGGCTCCTAAGCTTCTTTGCGGCCGCGCTTTAAGCCGGGTTTAAATGCAGTATAACCCATAATTTCACCAAGGTAATCTCATGGCTTTGAAGCAGGCCCCTCTACTACGCAAGCCCGAGAGCGTTTCTGCTGCGCTTAGTGATTACCAGGATTTTTACTCCAAGCATTTTGCGGGCAGTGACTCGGTTCCCTCCCCTTCTGCCATCAAGAACGTGGTTGAAACCTTTTCTGTCGGTAGTGTTGGCACTGCCTTGCAGCGTTTTCGTGAGAGGGCTCTTGGCTGCTCTGGTGATGAGCACAGGGCTATCGAGCTTGTTGTGCGTGTTTTAGAGGCCCGGGTCCGTGAAGCAAGCAGCCGCCCAAAGGCGCCCAAGCCGAAAAAGCAGTTTAAGAGCTATTTCCGCCCTGGGGAAGAGGTCTGCTTATGGGATGAAGGGGAGAGGGTAACCCTCAGTAATCTTATCGAGCGGGCTAAAAATCGCTCTAGGAGCGAGCGCGTTAAGCTAGTAGAGGAAACCACTCGCCTCTTGCGCGGGCAGAACGAGGAGAACAGAAAAAAGTACGGGCTGCCTGAGGGAAAGTATTCTGGAAAGTTCAGGGAAATCCCTGCTGTTGAGGGCGGTGAAGCGATTTTCATAAGCGACGCGCACGGGTCTTTTGCGTATCTTACAACAGCGCTTGAAATCACGAATTTTGTTGAGCGCGTTCAAAACGGCGAGCCAGTTTACCTCGTGGGCTTAGGCGATTATGTTGACAGGCTTCCCACTGGATGCGAGTTCGAGGAGTTCTTTTACATATTGGACGTTCTTTCAGAGCTGAAGCAGCGCTTCCCGGAAAACGTTGTTTTGGTTCGGGGGGACCATGAGACGCGCTCGGCTTCCCCAGCAGGGTTTAGGGAAGAGCTTTCAAAGTCTGACCCCGAGCTAGAGAAAAAGTATGTTGACGGCTTGTTCGAGGAAATGCCAGTGGTTGCAATAACCGGAAACGGGGTAATCGGCTTCCACGGAGGGATTCCGGAAGGAGTCGAGCGACGGAGTGACTTGTACAACCTAAGCGATGAGCAAGGGTTTCAGTCTTATTGGAATGACCCAAAAAAGTTTGGGGACATGACAACAGATGTTTTCTCTCCCATGCACTTTGAGGGGTTCCTCGGCTTTTATTACGGTAACTCGCTTGACATGCTTTCGGAGCTTGATGATGGCGCTGACGAAGCAAGGGCAAGGTTTGACATACGCTCATTCTACAATGGAGAGGACTTTGACCTAAGCCCGCGTGGGAAGAGAACGCGGAGATTCAGCCCTGGGGCGCTGATAAAGTTCTTCAAGCGCACTGGAACACGCATGCTGGTACGAGGGCACAGCGCGGGCGGGGGCCCCGAAGACATCGCACTTTTCGACGGAAGGATTAGGGGCGCTCACAAGGGAGACGTGGTGATAGCGCCACTGGGCTCAAAGGATAGTGTTACTAAGAAAACAGTTGAGTGGGAGAACCTGCCTTACCGGTACTCGGACATTGGCGAAGAGTGGTACACTCCGAAGAAGCGTGCCCAGGCCCCTGGATGTTTCAAGGAAATCGAGGATTACATCCGAGAGCGCGTTTATGGCGAAACGGAGGAGGCAGTGGAAAACCTCCACCGCTTGATTAAGGCATCTGACACCGCGTTTGCCACGGTTGAAACAGCTTATTATAGGTGGCTTGCGAAAAACTCACGCAACAAATAATGCTGCCCCCGTAGTCTAGCCTGGATAGGACGCGAGCCTCCGGTGGCCTTTCTTTCCTGTTAATTCTTGAAAAGAAACCCCGGGGAAAGAAAGCCGTGGAAAGCTTGAGGCCAGGGTTCGAACGAATCCGCTGAAGCAGAATGCTTTCGGCGGAGCCGAAAATCCCTGCGGGGGCGTTACTTCTTTTCTAAGTAGTTCTTGATGGCGGCGTGCAGCGCGTCAGCCGCCAGGTTAGAGCAATGCATCTTAATGGGCGGGAGGCCGCCTAGCTCTTCTGCAACATCCGCGCGCGTTATTTTCATTGCTTCTTCCAGCGTTTTCCCCTTAGCCAAATCAGTAATCATGGAAGAGGTGGCTATTGCGGCAGCGCACCCGAAGGTCTGGAACTTAATGTCAATAATCCTGCCATCCTTTACTTTGATTTGGACGGTCATCACGTCCCCGCAGTTATGAATGCAGAAAGAGTCTGAAGTGAACGAGTGAGTGTTTTCCACTTCTAAATTCAGAACGTCTCCGCTATACCGTATTCGTTCTATTTTAGTTATTGGGGTGTGGAAAAAGTTCTCGTTAAACCAGGAGTGAGTTTTCTCTTTCTTATCATACTTTAGTTTGAGGCCGAGGATTGAAGCGAGCTTACGCAGCGATTCTTTGTCCCCTACGTGAATTCTATGTGCTTTTTTGTGTTTTACTCCATCTGCCTCCTTTGCTTTTTCTTCGTAAACAGATGGGACTATTCTTTGCCTGAGTAATAATACTTTTATTTGTTGTATTAATTCCCTAGAAATTGTCGCGTAACCTGCCCTAGGCCAGACTCTGGTTAAATTAATGTATCCATCTCCTCTCCAAATGCCTTTTATGAGCTCTTTTTGCTTTTTAATTGGGAGGTAAAGGAACACATGGGGCATTTGTTTATTGCCTGCTCCAGTTCCAAACATTTTCTTGAAAAAACGAGCTAGTCTCGCACTGTATACGTATACGTGCAGAGTTTTTCGTTTAGGTTGTCTTTTTATTTTAACGTCTAACCCAAATTTTTTGAAAACTATGCGGTTTACATCTCTTGCGTATTCGTTTTCCTTACTGTTAAAAGTGAATTCCACGTAACTTTTACTCGTCTGGTTTCTCGCACAACCTTCTGCTAGGTAGTACCCGCATAATCTAAGAAAGTCTTTGTCCAAGGAGATGCTGTCAGGCAGTTTCTTGCTTCTAAAATCATATTTGGGCTTTTTTTCGTTAAGTTTTAGTTTTGGAATATCCTTCTCAACCGTTAAAACAGGGTATAATACAATATCACGTTTTTCCAGGTTTTCTGCGTGGTACCAAGCGGGCGTTAATCCTTTTTTTATTTTATAATCGAAGTACTTTCTTTTCTTCGGGACTTTTAACGCTAGTACCAGGTGTTCTGGCGTCAGGGTTATTGTCCCAAGCTTATTTTTTAGTGTTAGTACCTCCCCAGAGTATCTGCGCTTGAATTTGGACTTAACCCTTGAATATGTACCGTTATGCGTAAGCACTAGGTCATTCAGCGCTATTTTGCTCATTTTTTGCATATGCCCGTTAAGATGGATTAACATGTCAGGGGTTAGGCACGCTGGGTTCCCTACCTCTCCTTCGCCATCAGGGTTTTCCATTACCCCCATGTTGTGCGGGTGCCTGAAGTGCTCCATTACTTTTTCAGTGTACATTCCCATGCTCATCCCATTGCTTTCGCCTGCATCTTACGCCAAACAGGCGACATTGCGCGTAGTTTTTCCACGATTTTTGGTGTTGCTTCCAAAACGCGCTCAATTTCTTTATCTGTAGTGAACTTTGAAAGCGTTAAGCGAAGCGAGCCGTGCGCTTCCTCCTCCTTCAAGCCCAGTGCTAGCAAAACAGGTGAGGCCTGCAATTTTTTGGAAGAGCAAGCGGAGCCAGTTGAAGCAGCGATTCCCTCATCATCAAGCATAAGGATTAATGACTCGCCCTCTATTCCAAGAAAACGGAAGTTAGCGTTATGCGGCAGCCTTTTCTCACGGTCGCCGTTCAAATACGCTTCAGGAATATTCAGCAAGCCGTTAACCAGTTTCTCTCGCAAAGCAAGCATTCTCGCTGAATCCTCTTTCATTTCTTTTTCAGCGAGCTCGCAAGCTTTTCCCAAGCCAACAATCCCCGGAATGTTTTCAGTAGAGCTCCTCAACCCCTTCTCATGCCCTCCTCCAGTAACGATTGGCGTTATGCGTACACCATTCTTAACAAACAACGCGCCAACTCCTTTTGGCCCGTGGAGCTTGTGCGAAGAGAGCGCGAGCAAGTCTACTCCA
>Ga0272442_10001689_pt1 | contig 32970 bp, 32 predicted proteins | sample SSMForm2O_FD_200262 | JGI IMG/M metagenome (GOLD analysis project Ga0272442, IMG submission 200262) | Marine sediment archaeal communities from Little Sippewissett salt marsh, Falmouth, MA, United States - SSM-Form-2O | ecosystem: Environmental > Aquatic > Marine > Wetlands > Sediment ... | reverse complement strand
AATAAATAAGGACTTACAAGTCCTTATTTATGAAAACTTTGATATTTTCTGGTGGTCTGATTCTTCCAGGTGAATCCATTCCAATAATATATTTCACACCTTTGCTTGCAGCATAGTTGATTATTCTCTGATCTATATTTCCATCGAAAGCAACTACGTCGGCTTTTAGCTCCTTAAGTGTATTATAAACTTCCTTTACAGGAACTTTTCCAATTATTTCCATTTTATCATTCAGCATATAAGCTGCTCGTGTTCCTGTCAGTTCTGTTATAATCTCTTTGAAACGCTTCTTTTTTTCCGGATCAAGACCTGTGTGTTTTCTTGGTGTTGTATCTGTTTTTTGAAAACCTGGTTTTATTTCTCTTTTTAAATTCGGTTCTGGTTTTGGTGTTGATCTATCATCTTTTCTATAATCTTGTCTTGGTGATGGTCTCTGTGCAGATGTTTTTTCATTTGTTCCGGTTTCATGTTTATATCCTTCAGCAGGGACCTTTTCCCTTAGAGCTTTGTATATCTCCTTCTTTGATAAATCCTCAACTTCTTTTCCGCGAGGTGCTCTTGCTACAAAATCTAGATCGCATGTGCTGATCAACTCTTTAAGATTTAAGTCCCCGCCTCTATCGCCGTCTAAGAAAGCTGTTGATGTTTTCTTTCTCGATATTTCTATCAAAGCATCTGGAACTGAGGTTCCTTCTTTTGCTATAACATTTTTAATACCATTCTTCAATAATTTGATTACATCAGCTCTTCCTTCTACTATAATTACTGAATCGTAGACTTCTAGGTTTGGACCTGATGGAAGTCCTTTGTAAGAAGATATTTCTCCGGCTCTTACAGATTCTTTCAACTGTTCTGCAACTTCCTGTGTTTCCATTACACCTTCATCATATAATTTTGACAGTATTTCCTTTGCTCTATCTATTACAAATTGTCTCTTTCTTGTTCTTACATCTTCGACATTGTGTATTTTTATTTTAGCATTGCATGGACCCACTCTTTCAATGGTTTCCATACATGCTGCAATTAATGCTGTTTCTGACACATCTAAGGATGATGGTATTGTAATCATTCCTGTTGTGTTTCCGTGTTTTGTTTCTAAAGTAACATCAATTCTTCCTATTCTTCCTGTTCTTTGAAGTTCTCTGAGGTCCATCTCAGGCCCTAGGAGACCCTCTGTCTGACCGAAAACTGCTCCGATAACATCTGGTTTTTCTACTGTTCCTTCTGATTCTAGTTTAGCATAAATTGTATATTTTGATGTAGTTTGTGCTAATTTTGCCATTTTATTCAACTCCTTTAATATTTTTGAGAAAGAAATTCTAGTATTTTATTTTTCTATTTTACAACTACCCTTTAAACAGGGTTTCAAATGAATAATCATGATGTTTTTGATTATCTGTAATGTATAATTTATGAATATCTTTCTCTGAATATATCATAGTTATAAAGGTTTTTAAAGTTATTTAATTTCTAATATTTTATTTTTAGAAGTTTTACCGCGGATTATTTTACAATAACCATATTTTTTTGTCATTTCTTTAATTAATTCTAAATTTGCCTTACCTTCTTGTGGTGGAGATTTTAGATGAATTTCAAGATATTCTCCCTTGTCAATAACTTTGAATTTAGGAGAACTTGTCTTGATTTTAGCTTTCTTTATCATTAAATCTCAGCTGCTTCTTCTTTACAGTTGTTGCAAACCCATCTATCGTTTATATTTTTCAGAAAGCTTGAATAATTTCCACACAATTCACATTCACCAGATGTTGTCTCATCAACCATTGAAGAAGGTTCGGTCATATTTAATCTTTCTATTAAAATTTCGACAGCTGCAGGTGCAATCTTAACTATTTCTCTGTCTGATATTAATCCTACTAATTTTCCATTTTCAATTACAGGTATTCTCTGATATCCGTATTTTACCATTATTTTAGATACAGTAGAAAGATCTTCGTCTGATGTCACTGAAACTACGTCTTTTGATAAAATTTCTTTAACTGAAACTTCAGAAGCTGTTTTGTTTAAAGCTGCTACTTTTTCAACAATATCTTCTCTAGTTACAACACCTGCTACTTTTTCATTTTCACAAATTACGATCATTCCAACGTCTTTATCTTTCATAATCTGAGCAACTTCTTGTGTGTTTAAATTTGGGTTTCCTTTAACAACTTCTGTTATCATTGCATCTGAAACTTTAATGTTTGTTGGCATATTTACTAATGGTCGTGAGATGTATATAAATCTTATCTAATTTTTTGACGAACTCCCAATCGACAAATTTATAAATATGTGTTTATAATCATCTGGTATGAATGAAGAGGACATGATAAAGGAATCTGTTGCTAAGAAAATAGCTGGAGATATTGTATTGGCTGAAGATGCTGGAAAAACTATACAAAAGTGGAGAAATATTTTTAAGATCCCTCAACGGCGGTTGTCCGATGAAATTAAAATCATGCCGTCTGTTATATCTGATTATGAAAATGGGCGAAGAAAATCACCTGGAATTAAGGTTATTAAAAAAATTGTAGAAGCTTTGATAAGAATAGATGAAAAAAATGGTGGTAAAATCATAAAAGAATTCTCTTTATTTCCTTCAAAAAATATTGTAAATAAGACCATGATTGATATGAAAGAGTTTTCTGGGCCCATATCTATTGAAAAATTCTGTAAAAATATAGATTCTAAAATAGTTGCTAGAAAAGATCTATCTGATAGTAATATTTATGGGTATACTGTTATAGATGCTTTGAAAGCTATTGTGGAGCTTCCACCAACTGAAATTGTTAAATTATATGGAGTAACCAATGAAAGAGCTATGATATTTACAGGGGCTCATAAAGGAAGGAGTGTTATGGTAGCTCTTAAAGTAACTAATTTGAAGCCTAAACTTGTTATACTCCATGGGGTTGATTCTATAGATGAATTAGCTAAGAGGATAGCTGAAATTGAAGGAATAACTTTAGCTATATCTAATACAAAATCTCTTGATAAACTTTTGAAAGATCTTAAGAATTCTTTTCATAAATGACCTCCCCTTCATTTCTTTTAGAAATCGACTTCGTTAATAAATATTTTTGATTATAATAATTAATAACAATGTTATAAGAAATATTATTATAAGAGTTTATTTCCTGTGGAAATAAGGGGGGGGTCGTTGAAAGGTTAAATAAAATATTATAAGAGAAATGAGGGGGTGTTTCCTTCTTTTGGAAAATATAACAACGCTATAGATATTCATATGAAGTTTCATAGGAAGACATGGGGTCACGTGACCCCTTCATTTCGTAAGGAAAACCAACCTATGGTTCGTTTGGAGTCTCTTAAATTAAAAAATAAAGCTTAGAAACGTGAAGATATCTATAAATATGTTCACGGGGCATAAATTATATACTACAGTGGAAATAGGGGTGAGTAAATGGGTGAATTAAACAATATATTTAATCAATTTCTTGAAAACAAACCAATTTTTGATAATAGAGAGGCATTAACAATATCATTTACACCAGAAAATATACCTTATAGAAATACTCAAATAGCAGATCTTGGAAGGATTCTTGCACCAGCACTTAAAGGGGCTAAAACAAGTAATGTTTTCATATATGGACGTTGCGGAACTGGAAAAACACTTGTAGCTCAGTATGTTGGCAGGGAATTAGAGGAAGTTTCTAAGAAAAATGGAGTGAACGTGAAGATAGTTTATGTAAACTGTAAGATGAAGAAGTCTGCTGATACTGAATATAGACTTTTAGCAGGTTTGATTAAGAAATTTGGAAAAGACGTTCCATTTACTGGATTACCAACAGATCAATTATATCATTTATTTTTCGATGCTATAGAAGGTAATGATAATAATGTTATATTGATTATAGATGAGGTTGATGCTCTTGTTCAAAAGGCTGGAGATGAAATTCTTTATAATTTAACTAGAATGAACCAGGATTTGAAAAAATCAAAAGTATCAATAATAGGAATTACAAATGATTTAGGATTTATTGATAAATTGGATCCAAGAATAAAGAGCTCTCTAAATGAGGAAGAGTTAATATTCCCTCCTTATAATGCAGTCCAGATTCAAGAAATATTGAGGGACAGGTCTAAATTAGCATTTGTTCCAGATGTTTTAGAACAAGGAGTTATTGAAAAATGCTCTGCATTAGCTGCTCAGGAACATGGTGATGCTCGAAAAGCGCTAGATTTACTGAGAGTATCGGCTGAATTAGCTGAGAGAGAATCTTCTGGAAAGGTTAGTATCAAATTTGTTGACAAAGCTGAAGATAAGATTGATTTAGATCGGACAGTTGAGATTGTTAAAACACAACCAAGACAAAGCCAGGCTGTTCTTTGGGGTATAATTAAAGCGATTGATGAGACAGAAGGTGATATTGAAGGATCTGATGTTATTGAACAATATGAGAAGCTATGTAAAGGACATGGATTGAAACCTTTGACACAGAGGAGGGTTTCTGATCTTATTGCTGAATTAGATATGTTTGGAGTTATAACATCAAAGGTATTATCAAAAGGAAGATATGGAAGAACCAGAGTAATATCACTTGATGTTTCTGATAAAGTTCTTGAAAATATAAAGGGAATACTTTCTGAGGTGTTTTATTGATTAAACAGATTATGGAACTTGGGGTTTTAGTGGAACCAGAAGCTATAAAAAGACTCGAATCTATTGAAAAAGATAAATTACATATAATATTTAATAAAATAAAGGATAATCCACCTTTAACTCTTTCAGAAGGTATGTTAGATGCCTACATGATACCATCTATTCATGTTAAGAAGAGAAAGCGCGATAGGAAGTTTCATAGTATAAGAGACTGGTCAATATTTATTAATACAAGATATGAAGCGTTAAAAGATATTATTATGAATAAAATAGATACTAAAAATCTTATTTCTATAAATAAAGTTAGTGGTGGTCGTGTTGGTATTATTGGCTTAGTGAGGTCTAAGAAAGACAATATAATAGATATTGAAGATCAATCAGGCACATTAAAAGTCTTGATTTCTATGGATACAGCTGAAAAGGTCAAAGAAGATGACGTTATATATGTTTTAGGTGATTATAATAGCAATATTTTACATGCTTCTGATGTTGTTTGGCCTGATGTTCCTTTAGGAAAAGTAAATCAGAGTGATTTTAAAGTGAAAGCTGTATTTGCTTCTAATAAAGATGTTTCTGATATTGATGTAAGTGATATTACATATCTTTTGATATGGAAATGCACTGGGTGGGAACAGCTTTCTGATAAATATCCTGATTTAAATGTTGAAGTTGTTAGTGATGAAACAAATCCATGTATGATTGATATTGGCGGATTGAATGTTCTTGTTTATTTTGGAGACGAAGTTCCTGAATCAGTTTTGAAAAGAAGATTTATTAATTTAGATAAGGAGGATTTCATAGTAGAAGAAGCTCCAGACATATTTTTTACAAATTCTAAGATGAAAAACTATAAAGGAATTACAATTTTAGACAATGGTCTGATAAATCTTCATACAAGGGAGGTTATTGTATGAAGATGCAAATTATAGATTGTGACTACACGTTACTTCAGGGAAAACCACTTTTAAGAATGATCGGAAAAACAGAAGAAGGAAAAACAGTCTGCGCATTTTACGATAAGAAGAGACCTTACTTTTACATTCATACTGACATCAGAAACATAGACAGGATATCTGAGATACTCCGAGAATATAGTATTGATATTGATGTTGTTGATAAAATAATACCTGTTGGTTTTCAGAAAGCTAAGAAGATAGTTAAAATATATGGAAAAGATCCTTCGAAAGTTCCTGAAATGAAGGATAAAATAAAAGAGTTTGGAAAAGTTTATGAAGCTGATATTCTTTTCAAGTACAGATTTATGATTGATAACAATCTGAAAGGAATGCAATGGGTTGATGTTGAAGGAAGTCCTGTTAAAACAGGCACGGTGAAATGCAAAGCTATTCATGCTGAAGATTTTAAACCATTAGATGATCCTAAGAATGCCCCGCTGAAATACCTTACATTTGATATTGAATGTATAACACATTCTGACAGATTACCTCAGGCCGAGGTTGATCCAATGATAATGGTAAGTTTAATATTTTCTGAGCCTTATCAGGGTTCAAAGTCAAAAGTTATAGTTGCAAAGCCGATGAAAGTTGATGATGATGTTATAGCATGTAATGACGAAAAAGAAATGCTTGAGAAATTTAGAGAGATAATTTTAGATTATGATCCAGATGTTATTGGAGCATTTAATGGAAATAATTTTGACTGGCCTTATATATTGAAGAGGATGGAAGTTCTCGGAGTTAAAAGAGACTTAGGTAGAGTTGTTGGTAAGAATGTTTTTTCCAGAACATTTGGTCAGTTTACTTCAACTTCTGTTATGGGAAGAGTTTTAGTTGATCCTTATGAGCTAATAAAGAATGATCCATGGGTTAGGTTAAAAAGATATGATCTTAGAACCATTGCAAAGGAAATGCTCGATATTGAAAAGTTAGATGTTGGGGGGCCGAAAGAATTTGTAGAACTTTGGGAGAATGGTGGACGAGAAGGTGTTAAAAAACTTTCTGATTATTGTAGAAGAGACTCTGAGCTTGTAATGGAACTTATAATTAAAAGAAATTTGCTTGATCAGTTTTTAGAGTTAGCAAAGGTTTCAGGGTTGTTATTTCAAGATGCTTTTGGTGGACAGACACAGAGACTTGATACAAAATTGCTTCATGAATTTAGAGACAGAAATATGATAATGCCGTGTAAACCAAGTGATAAAGAAATGCTTGGTAGGAAGAAAGAAAGGGAAGAAGCTGGATTGAAAGGTGCTCTGGTTTTAGAGCCAGATTCCGGTTTGCATAAAGATGGATGTGTTCTTGTTTTAGACTTTAAAAGTCTGTATCCATCTATTGTAAAAGTCTATAATATTTGTCCTACTACTTTACTTTTAGATGAACAAGATGTAAAATATCATAAGTCACCTTTTGGCTCTAGGTTTGTTGAACCTTCAGTCAGAGAAGGTGTATTACCTAAGGTTGTTCGTGAACTGATAAATACGAGAAGTGAGGTAAAAAAGAAAATGTTTCAGACTGATGATCCTGAAACGAAAAGGATGTTAAATGCTAAACAATTAGCATTGAAAACTATGGCAAATTCTCTTTATGGTTATACTGGATTTGTCAGATCACGTTTGTATGTTATGGATATTGCAAATTCAATTACATCTTACGGTAGATTCAATATTGAAAAGACACGAGACAATGTTGAAAAGGAGTTTGGTGTTAAGGTTGTTTATGGTGATACAGATTCTATTTTTGTCAAGACAGACGTAACTGATTTAGATGCTGCGCAGAAACTTGGGGATGATATGGCTAACTATGCAACAGAAAGAATGGACGGTCTTGAACTCGAGTTTGAAAAAATATTCAAGACATTTTTGTTGATGTCTAAGAAAAGATATGCTGGTTGGTCATTTGAGAAAAGGCGTGATGGAACATGGAAAGATAAAATAGATATGAAGGGTATTGAAACTGTCAGGAGAGACTGGTGTTCTCTTACAACAGAAACTATGATTAAAGTTCTCAATATAGTTTTGAAAGAGCAGGATGTAGTTAAGGCTTCTAAATATGTTAGAAGTGTTTTTACTGATTTGGCAAAAGGAAATGTTTCAATTGAAAGACTTACTATAGTTAAAGGTATAACAAAAAAACCAGAAGAATATGACGGTGTTCAGCCTCATGTTGAGGTTGTGAAGAAAGTTATGGAAAGGGATCCTTCCAGAGGTTTGGGTGTTGGTTCAAGAATAGGTTTTGTAATTATAAAGGGAAATGATTTATTGTCTAAGAGAGCTGAAGATCCTGACTATGTTGTTGAAAAGAATTTACCTATAGATTCTACGTATTATCTAGAGAATCAGCTGATGCCGCCTATAGAGAGGATATTTGATACTTGTGGTGTCAGTAAACAAGAGTTAGTTGAAGGTTCTAGGCAGAAAAGTTTATTTGATGTTCTTAAAACAGGTAAGCAGGATTCACCTGAGAGAACTACATTAGATAATTTTGAAAAAGTTGCCTGTAGTAAATGTCATTGGTCATTTAGAAGACCGCCACTTTTAGGTGTGTGTCCTAAATGTTCAGGTGCATTGTATTTTTCTTATCAAGGATCACTTGGTAAGTTTGTTAGTTGAGGTATGGTTATGAACAAATCAATATTAATTACAGGCGTTGCTGGTACTGGAAAATCATCTGTATGTGATGAACTGGAGAAATTAGGTTATAAGGCGTTTGGAATTGAGGATATTGAAGGTATGTTTACTTTGAGTAATAAAGAAACTGGTAAAAAAATTGAAACTTATGATGGTTATAATGTTGAACAAGTTAAAAAACATGACTGGAAATGTGATATAGATAAATTGAAAGAATTAATGAGCAAACAAAAAGGTATAGTATTTTATGCGGGTGTTGCATCAAATATGGACGATATTCTTTCATTATTTGATATGTTATTTTTATTGAAAGCTTCACCAGAAACACTTACTAAGAGGTTGAACAAAAGAAAATCAAATAAATTTGGGGGAATAAAAGAAGTTCAAGAATGGTTGTTTTCTTGGAAAGATTGGTGGGAAGAAAGTATGGTTAGTAATGGTGCAATAGTTATTGATGCTAATCAAGATCTTAAAAAGGTTGTAGAAGATATTATAAATAAAGTTAAAATAAGCGAATGAAAATTAGAAAAGATTAATTCCTGCGAAAAATAGAATTGTAGGAACTAATAAACATCCCATTGAATGTGTTTTCTTTATACCTACTAAATTTGGTATGAGACCGATTGATAAACCAACTAACATAATTAAAGTTCCATAGAAACCAGTCATAATGAAAACTAAAATTGAAATAAAAACGATAATAGTCGTGCATAATTTCTGGTAATTAATTCTTTTCAGTAAAGATATTGAGTTCTTTGAAAGGTATATGGTCATGAATGCTCCAACACCTGAAGCTATAACTATTAATGATAAAAAGATAAGAATGTTTGAAGGTGTGAATTCAATCAATTCACCGACTTTTACTGCTATTGCTGAACGAGCTTTTCCTATAAGATAGAGAGCTAGGACTGAATATATTACATTTGATGTTGTAACACCACCGATTGATATTAAGAAAGACCGTGTTGGGTCTTTGTTTTTGAAAGATAGTTCCTGGGCAAGAACAGTTGCCTGTGCAGATCCTAAACCAGGCAACAATCCAGAGATTATTCCTGCAATTGATCCCAGAGAGATTGACGACCAAACAGATTTTTTATCAATTTTCTTTTCTTCAGAATTGAATTTTTCAGGCAGAGAAGTTTTTGAACGTATTGACAGTAGCAGAAGAGGTATACCAAACAATCCAGAGAATATAGGGAAGAGCATTTTAGATCCCCACGAATTAAGAACTATTAATCCTAATGATCCTGCTAAACTAAAAGTTAGTAGAGCAAATAATATTTTTTTGGGAGACGATTCAATTAAAATCATGTAAAGTATGATAAATAGAAGAATGAAGTGAATGTTAGGTTTTAAGATTGAATATATTGATGGTATAGTTACTGAGAATATCGGAAGAATTAACAATGAAATTAAAATTGAACCAAGACCTCCGATTACTGTTAATTTGATTGCTTCCAGTCCATGGCCTTCCATCAGTAGTTTATGACCAGGCAATACACCGAGGGCTGTTTCTGAATCTGGTGCTCCCAATAATGTAGCTGGGATGAAAGATACAAAAGAATTTACAACACCTGAGCTTATCAATACTACAGCTACTGAAAAGGGATCTAAGAAAAATGTAAGTGATAATACAATGGGTATTGTTGTGTTTGGATGGATACCTGGTATCATTCCTGTTACAGTCCCTATAATAATGCCTATCATTAGTGGTAACAGCATTTCTAACATGAATGATTTTTGTGTTATGGTAAGAAAATTAAATCTTACCACTGGAAGTGGTATATGAAAAGTATTTATATGTTGCCTGTGAAATACATCTATGATGAATATATCTCAAAGACAAATGGAAAAGATGATGAAGCAGATGGGTATTAAGTCAGATGAAATTGATGCTCAGGAAGTTATAATCAAAACTCCTGATAAGGAATTGGTTATAGAAGACCCTCAAGTCACTAAGATAAATATGCATGGTCAGGAAAGCATTCAGGTTATAGGCGAAATAAAGGAAAGACCACTTGAAAACAAAAAAGTTGAGTTTTCTGATGAAGATGTTGAGATGATAGCTGAACAAACTGGCAAGACTGAGGACGAAGCTAGAGCTGCTTTAGAAGAGACTGGCGATATAGCAGAAGCTATAATGAAATTAAAGGAATAGAATTATTCTTTTTCAACATCTTTTTCTAAAAGTTTTTCTGCGAATTTACCAAAAGCAGGTCTTGATATAAATACTCCGAGAAGTATTCCCATTGCTGTTACAATAGCAAATCCTCTCATTACTCCGATACCAATCAACATAAGTGGTATCATTGCTGCTATTGTTGTAGTTGCTGCAGAGAATACTATAAAGAATGCTTTTTTTATCTGTTGTTTTAATGTATAAGTTTTTTCTTTTGTTCCTAATAGAATTTCATCTATGATCATAATTTGAACATCTATTCCTGTTCCAAGCGCTGCAATGATACCTGCTATTGATGCTAAGTCCAATGTGTGGCCAATAGCTGCTGAACCCCCCAAGATTAAAACCAACTCAAAGCCGGCCCATAAAACCATAGGTATGACTAATTTTATTTTTCTATACCTTATGAAAATAACTAAAGCTATTGCAAGTGCAGCTATTCCAGCTGCTTTGAATGCAGAATTAATAAATTCTTGACCTAGTGTTGGTGAGACCTGATCTACTTTAACTGTTTCAAGGTCAATCGGCAATGCGCCTGATGTTAAAATTGACTGAAGTGTTAGCTTTTCAGCTTTTGCTTCATCATATGTTGGACGGTATCCAGTAACCTGAGGATTTGTCATGACACGCCCAGCAAGGTCAGATGATATACTCAGAGTAGTTATTGTGTTTTCATCTAAGAACAAAACTAACTGACCATCTAAATATGATTCTCCTGTGTTTGGATCAATTCTTGATTTCATGCCTTTTGTGATGTCTGCGAATTTCTGGGCACCTTCTTCAGAAACAAATACTGTGAACTGGAACCTGTAACCTTCACCTCTTGGAAATACAGCTGAGTCGCAAATACCCGGTTGATTTACCATACAGACTGATCTAATATCGTCGCCTGTGAAAACTGTTGCTGCAAGAACAGTCATGTTTTTAGATGTGTTTATGTGTTCGAATTCCATACTGTTTAAACTAAATGTATCATTTATTTCTAATATCTGCTCCATTATTTTTACTTTACCTTCTCCAATTAGTTCAACACTATATTCCTGACCAGCCACAGAAAATGTTCCTTTATTGTCTTTATATTCGATTGAAATAGGAATCTTTGCTTCAAAGTTTCCTTCCTGTTCCAGAAGATCTTCAATTTCTAAAAGAGATCCACCAGCCATTTCTATCTGGATATATGAATTACCTTCAATATCTGTTATTGGCTGTATTCTTGATTCTCTCAATCCGTAAACATTAATTCTTGTTTCAAGTGTTGATATTGCTTGCATTATCATTTCTGTTGATACATTTTCTTCTACTGGCTGCAATAATACACGAACACCACCTACAAGATCCATACCAAGTGATATTTGGGATGTTGGTTTTTTATTAACTGTTACTCCCAAACCAGGAGAGTCAATATTTGTTAAATCTAGTTGACCAGAATGCTTGAAACGGAATACGCCTGTAAAATTATCAAATTGATAGAAATCAGCAGGTTCTGCCAGGTCAACTTCATTTGCCCATGATAAAGATTCACCCGGAGTAAGCTTTCCATAAAACGGTGAGTTTGTTGAAACTGACTGGACAACTATTCCTTCACCAGATGACGGAGAAATATAATAAAAAGCTGTCAACAGAGCTATTACAAGCAGTATAATTCTCCAGTCTTTTAACAGTCTTTTCATTTGTTCACCTTTTTCTCAATATACCATCTGATTAATGGTGCGTTAAGCAGCCATGTGTTGGTTATATCCAAAACCAAACCAATAATCAAAACAGATGCTATCTGCTGGATTATTCCAGATGTTGATATGAAATATAATGATAATAATACTGTAAGTGTAGTTGCTGACATTGTTAATCCTGTTTTTAGAGCGTTCTTCATATTTTCTTTGACATCTCCACCAGCTTTCAGCAGACGCGTTGTCAATAATATGTCAGTGTCAACCGAATAACCGACTAATAATAACAATGCTGAGAAACTTGCTAAAGATAGTTTTATTCCTAATATCTGTGAGAATGCCAATGTTTCAATTATATCTGCAGATGCACATAACACAACATAGAAACTTGGCAAGAGTTTTCTGAAGATAATAAATATTACAATTGCCATGAATACAAAAGCAAATGCAAGTGCATATTGCGACTGTTTAAAGAATGATTCTCCTAAGATAGGTCCCATTGTCTGGACAGAATAATTTTCAAAAGAATATCCAGAATTTTCAAGTTTCTGCATAACTTCAGAAGTGTTTACAGAAGATTCAACCTCTATTATAACAGTAAAACCGTTTATAGAGCGTCCGGTTTTTATCTTCGGTTCAAATTCTGCTAAAATAGATTTTATTGAATCGCCGTTTATTGAAGATTCAAATTCTATTGAAATCTGGGTTCCGCCTTTAAGGTCAATATCTCTTTCAAGTCCTGGGCCAGTTGTTGCTACATAAAGATAACCCAGAGAAAAAATTAGAAGTATTATAGGTATTATCAATAATTTTCTATAATTAGTGTCACTTTTTTCAGTTTTTTTATCTTCCATATGATGCACTTATAACAACTTGAATAAATAAATATATAAAACTTCTATTTAACATAGTGATGTTATGGAGATAGGGATAATTGGCTGCGATATTAACGGAGCTTATCTTGCATGGAAATTTGCAGAAAAAGGCCACGATGTAATGGTCTTTGACCAGAGAAAGAAAATAGGCAAAGAAGCATGTTCTGGTCTAATTTCACAAAGAATCTGGGATTTTATACCTGAAAACAGAAGACTAGTAAAACATAAGATATATTCTGTTCATGTTCATTTTCCAAAGAAGACTTTAGAGATGAAATTTAATCCTGAGATGCTGGTTTTTGATAGAAAAAAACTTGATAATTATGTTTTAGATCTTGCCAGAAAAGCTGGTGCTAATATAAATTTAGGCAAAACATTTTCTAAAATATTCTATTATAGGGGCAAAAGACCTCAGATTTCTGTTTTTAATGAAAAAGGAAAATCTGATGTTTATCAGTTTGATGTTGTTATTGGGTCAGATGGTGCTTCATCTGATTTGAGAAATGAACTTGGTTTGAATGATCCAGATTTCAGGCTGGGTATAATGACATATAAAAGAGAAAAAGGAAAGGACAAACATGTTGATGTCTGGCCAACTCAAAATGGTTTCAAATGGAAGATTCCCAGAAAAACAAATGTAGAATATGGAATCATGGAAAATCTTGATGTAGCTAAAAAAGAATTTAAAAAGTTTGCTAAAGCTAAGAAAATTTATTCTGCAGTTATACCACAGGGAAATGTTTCAACTGGTAGAAAATATGCTGCTTTATGCGGCGATGCTGCTGGTTTGACAAAACCATGGAGCGGCGGCGGAGTAATATGGGGTCTTACTGCAGCGGACATACTTATAGACAGTTTTCCTAATATGTTGAGATATAACAGAAGAATGAAGACATATTTTAGGTTCAAATCTTTTGTAGGAAAGTTAGTAATGAAGATAGGAACATTTATAGGAAATAATACACCCTTTTTATTACCAAAAACCATGAGATTTGATAGTGATTGGGTGCTATGATGAACATTAAAAATAAAATAATGTCAGATTTTATGTTTTATTTTTCTGATATGGCTCTTGTTTCTTTGATAGGCTATATATTTTATTTTTTGATGGGCAGGTTGCTGATACCAGAAGATTATGGAGCAATGATGACACTTATAGGATTGTATGCTGTTTTAACACCGATCTTGTCTTTAGGTTTTAATGAGGCTCTTGCCAGATTCGGGCCAAGAGTAAGCGACAACCAGCTTAAGAATCTGTTAAGTTATTCACTTAAAAAATCATTTACATTTGCTTTGATAGTTGCTTTACTGTTTTTGGGGTTGTCTGATACAATAGCTAATTATGTTTATGGAAATCCTAATCTAGTTTTTCCATTGAGAGTTTTAGGAGTGATGCTGGTAACAGGAATATTCTTTATAATATCCAGGGGATATCTTCAGGGCAAGAAAGATTTTAAGAAGATGCTTCTTTGTGATATTGTTGCACAACCACTGAGATTAATAATACCTTTCTTTTTAGCAACTATAATTGGCGGTGTCCTTGGGTGGGCTGCGTGCTTTGTTGTGTTTGCATTGCTGGTTTTGATAGTTGCTTTTGGAAAAGGATTTAAAAAAGAGCCGCTATCTAAAGATTTTCTAAGATTTGGTTTATCTTCGTCTTTGTCGCTAGCTGGATACTGGTTTTATGTTCAGTTTCCTGTAATATTTTTAAGTCTAGTAAGTTTGGAATTGTCAGGTTATTTTGCAGTTGCTGTTGTTTTTGCGCAGATGGTTCTTTTCTTCCCATTGACAATCTATGGTTTAATAATACCACATTTATCAGGTTTGTATAATGAAAACAAAATTAAGAAAGCAAAGAAGCTGGTGGGGCTGTCTGTTCTCCAGACATTATGCGCCTGTTTGGTTTTAGGAATTTTAATTTATCTATTTTCAGATAAAATCATACCTATATTATATACACCAGAGTATCTAGTGTCAGTTCCTTATGTGATTTTGTTTTCAATGTTAGCGATTATATTTGGTATAAATTGGGTACTGCTTTCAGCTATGTATGCTAAGGGAAATCCTTTAAAGAGAGCAAAGTATATCTGGCTAGCGCATTTAATATCAGTTGCACTTACTATAGCTCTGTTTGGATATTATGAAGTTTATGCAATTTTGATTGCATATTTTATATCCCAGGTATTTTTACTTGGTCTGAATTTGAGGTTTATTTATGGGAATAAGCGATAAAGATAAGGGAACAATAATGAAAGGCGCATTTGTAGTATTTGTTGCCATATTTCTAGGAAAATTTTTGATGTATTTAACAAAAGGATATTTGGCTAGATATCTGGGTCCTACAGATTATGGCCTTTTTGCATTATCTTTAACAATATTTACTATTATTGTGACCTTTTCAAATCTCGGAATCAATGAAGGTATTGTAAGGTTTGTAGCATCTTATGTTTCTAAAAAAGACTGGGCTAGAGTTAAAGGATCTCTTTATTCTGGGATAAATATAGTTCTACCTTTTTCTATTTTGATGAGTGTGGTTGTTTTTATTTTTGCAGGTAATATATCTACATTTTTTGAGAAAGATATAACAATATATCTTAAGATATTTTCATTAGCAATACCGTTTTTTGTAACTTACCGTGTTTTTCATGGTTTTTTGCGCGGTTTGAAACGAATGAAGCAGATGTCTATGATGAATAATGTGTATTCTAATTTTATGATACTTGTCTTTTCTTTCATAGGAGTTATTTATTACGGTCTTGTCGGAGCTGTATCTGGTTTTGTGATTGGTTATATACTAAGATTTTTTATATCAGTTTTTTATTCAATGGACGTTATCAGGAAGAAAAACAGACCCAAGTTAATAACAAAAGAGCTTATAAAGTTTTCATGGCCATTGACTATAGTTGTTTTAATATGGTCTGTTGCAGGTTATCTTGACACTATGATGCTAGGATATTTCAGGAGTTCAGCTGAAGTAGGTGTATATAATGTATCTTATCTTGTGTCTGGATTATTAACTATAATATATTCTGCTTTTGTCGCAATTTATTATCCGTTGGGTTCTGAGTATTTTTCAAAAAAACGTGACATTAAACCATTGTATAAACAAGTAACAAAATGGATGTTCTCAGTTGCTTATCCGTCGTTTCTTATTTTATTATTTTTCTCATCAACTGTTATAAGGATATTTTTCGGATCAGAATATCTTACAGGATATATATCATTATCGATACTATCATTTGCGTTTTTCTTTTCAATACTTGTAGGTCCTTGTGCAGAGACATTGAATGTTTTGGGTAAACCAAAGTGGAATACGCTAAATGTTCTGGTTATGGTTTTTATAGATTTTATACTTAATTATTATTTAATACAGTCTTACGGTATACTGGGATGTGCAATTGCTACTACAATTGCTATGGTGGTTCTTAATTTAATGGGATTAATTGAGGTTTGGTATCTTAACAAGATAAATCCTTTTGACTTTGATTTTTTGAAAGCAGGTATATTTGGTTTTGTTTTGATGTATGGTTTTTATTATAGTATGATGTATCTCAAGACGTTTTTAGACAGGTTTGTGTACGATATTTTAAAGATATTTGGTTTCGGTGTTTTTATGGTGCTGTTCTTAGGATTTAGTATAAAAATAGGGATTTTAGATGTAGATTTCTTTAAGAATAGAGTTTTTAATAAATTTATTAAATGATTGGTTATGAATTTAATTTTTCTATATCTTTTTTTAGATTAAAAAAACAATTTTTTAAACCTTCTAACTTATTTCCATCGCCTTCATATTCAGATGAAATTAATTTATTATAATCGATTTCTTTTAGATAATTAAAAATTTCAGTATAGTCAAGTATACCTTTTCCATATTCGCAATATTTTCTATCCTTTTTATTTAATATACCTTTAATATGAATATGGCCTACAAAATCTTTTAATTTCTTAAAATTTGAAAAGCTGTTATATCCGACTGCTTCCATATTTGCGAAATCATAGTTTAATAAAATATTTGGTTTATTAACTCTAGACATTATACTATAAAGAATATCAGGATTTGAATTTACACCGTTTTCGTTTTCCATTAAAAATGTTATTTTCGGAAAAGTTTTTGATAATGTTGTTAAATCCTTTACAGCTTTATTTCCAGCTTCTTCTGTATAATCTTCGTTTTTCATTTGACCTAGAAATATTCTTATTTTATTACAGTTAATTTTTTTCATTATATCAATTTGTTTTTGCATACTTTCTATATTTTCTGAAATATCTTTTGTTAAAAAGTTGCACCAACCACCAGAGAAGACGTATATTTTTATGTTGTATTTGTTTAGATCTTTATTAAATTTTTTATAATCTATTGATTTATCTAAAAGAAAATCTGCATGCAGTTCCAGATCTTTTATTTCCAGCTTTCCTAGTGTTGGTATGAGATCAGAAATATCCATTTTTCTTAATGAAATTGTATTACATATAACTTTCATTTTATCAACTTAGAATTTGTCTTTTACAAGATAGTAGGCGCTACTTACGGTTTCTGCCATACCCCAATATTTAAATTCAGCGTGTCTTCCACAATGTATAAGGTTTTTTATATGTTTACCCTTGTCTATAAACGTTTTATATAATTTTATTGCGTCTTTTGATTGTTGTGGATATGCTCTTTTACAGAAAAGACAATTTTTTTTAGCATAATTTATGACATTTTCTGGAAATGCGTCTTCTCTTATAGTAGAATTTATTGGTATTTCAATCAGAATTAATGTATCATCGCTTTTATGTCTTGTTATTGTTTTCATTTCTGTTGTTCTTGTCTGGAATTCTTCTCCAGGGAAATGTATTGATTCGGCTCCTTCAGGAAAAGCTCTTTCCAGTTCAGGTATTAGTAATGGGATAATCATTCTTCCTGTGTATGGTAATATATCTTCTCCCCATAATTGATCAACATCAAGGGTATTTATTACACAATAATAATCTTTGAAGTGGTAATTTTTTCCAGATTTTGTTTTTATTACAGGATTATTTTTGTCAGAGTCGTCTATTTTTATAATTTCATCATGAATAATATTTGCTTTTTCTGTCATTTTATTCCAAACAGAACTCCACCCTTTTTTTGGATATACCTGAAATTTAATACCTTTACCTAAAGTAAAATCTTCAAATTTTAATGGATCATAACCACTAAGTTTTTTTGTTTTATGATTTAGTATATCAGCCCACATCATTGATGTCTGTAATTCGTTTCCTGGTATATTCCACATTTTCCAAGTATAGTTTTCCATGAATTTTTTATATAGGGTGTTTCCAATTGCTGATTTAAAATATTCTTCAAATGTACATTCTCCAAGCTTAGGCATGTTTTCATTTTTTAATTTCCAATCTTTGTTTCTATTTTTTTTCAATTCTCTATATATTTGATTTTTTTCTGTCATTTCTTCTATTGAAGAAAAGTGTATCGGATATCTATATTTTTTATTATCATTTTTTACAAAGCTAAAAAGTTTTCTTTCTATAAAGAATAGTTCGTTATCTGTAAGGTCTTTAATAATATTGTTTACTTCTTCATCATTCCAAAACCATATATGTGGTCCAAATTCGTATGGGTGTCCTGCGTATTTGTATGTTCTTGAAAGTCCACCCATACCATCTGTTTTTTCAATTATAAATACTTCATATTTTTTTTTCTTTAAGCAATATGCTAGAGTGGCTCCTGCTACACCACCACCAAGTATTAATATCTTTTTTTTATATTCCATAAAATCACGGATTTATTGATTCAGTGCTTTTTCAAGATTCTTAGCGTCGTTAAGAAACATTTGCACAGTTTCTTTTGTGTATGGATGTATTATCATACCTTCTACTAATTTTGGAGTAGTAGTTACAATATGTGCGCCTGCTTCAATCCATTCAACGACGTTTAAAACTTCTCTGGTCGAACCTACAATTATTTTTGTTTCTAGATCGAATTCATCTATTAACTTTCTTAATTTTTTTATTTCTTTTATTGAATTAAATCCCATATTGTTTATTCTACCGCCAAATATGGATACATAAGTTGCACCTGCGAGAGCTGCTAAGAAACACTGTTGTGCGCTCATCATTGCGGTTACATTGATTCTTACATTGTGTTTATTTTCTAATTCGTGTATAACTTCAAGATTATCTAATTCACCATTCGGTCCATGAATAGGAATTTTTATATTAATATTATCAGCCCATTTAGAAAATTCTATGGCCTGCTGAATCATACCTTCTTTATCGTTATTCATTACTTCAACAGATACTGGATATGGATGTACTATTTTTGCTATTTCTATTGATCTTTTTTTAATTCCTTCTATACCTCCTGTTAATCCATCTTTCATCATGATCGTTGGATTAGTAGTTACTCCTCGGAGAATACCGAGTTTATTATATTTTTCAATTTCTTCTATTTTACTCGAATCTATAAATATTGGCATGTTAAAAACCTCCTATTTAACTGATTCCCATTTCATTTCATTTATACATACTTTTGGATGAGAAACTATTAAATGCCATAATAATGCTTGAAAAGATTCTGTTTGCGGTGTTATAGTTTTTGGATTTAAAGGCGGTATTATCACACAAGCATCAGCTACTTTTGCAGTATGTCCACCGTCTCTGCCTACAACACCTATAACTTTAGCATTTTTTGATTTTGCATATTCTAAAGCTGTTACTATATTTGTGCTGATTTTTTTCTCAATATTTCCACCACCAACAGAAAATACAAACATTAAATCATTTTCATTTATTTTACTTGTTTTGAGCCAGGCTTTAAAGACACTATCCCAACCATCATCATTGGTTCTTGCTGATAATTCTGATACATTATCTACCGGAGTATATGATTCGATTCCTGCTATTTTTCTAAAATCATTGACAGCATGAGAGCAGTGACCTGCTCCACCACCAACGCCTATAAAAAATATACGCCCTTTATTTTCTCGAGTTTTAATTATTAATTCAACTGATTTTTCAATTTGGTCTCTATTTAATTTATCTATTATATTTTTTGATTCTTCAAGGAATTCGTTTGTATAATTCATATTTTTTCACCTACTTTAGATTCTATTATATTAACTGCATCTTTAATACTTTTAACTTTATGGTTCGCTTCTATATTTTTGTTATATTCGTTTTTTATCAATATATTCTTGCATCCGGCTGATTTTCCAGTTTTAATGTCCTTTTCCCCGTCTCCTATGAGCCACGATTCCCTTATATCAATGTTCCATTTTTTTGAGAGGTCTATAATCATGCCTGGTTTAGGTTTTCTACAATCACAGTTATCTATATCGTCATGTGGGCATGTTACTATTTCTTTTATGAATGGTAAATGATTAAATATTTTTTTATTGATTTTTTCTATTGTACCTTTTTTTATAAAATTTCTCGATATGTCTGGTTGGTTAGTTATTATAAACAAAAGGAATCCTAAATCTGAAAGTCTTTTTAGTGGTTTTCTTATTTCTGGTATAAATTCAAATTCTTCTATTTTCCACGGAGAAGATGGTTTAGTGCCATTACCAACTTTTTTATGAAAAACTATTTTATTTATTACACCATCTCTATCTAGAAAAACTGCCTTGTTAATGTTAACACCTCTATTCATATATTTCATTCAATTTTTTTTCTACAAATTTTTTCATATTTTCATATGGTATTGTTTTGTTTCCCATCTGTCCGAGTGCTATGGCTGCTGCACAATTAGCTATTATTGATACAGGTAATAATTTGGCATCTTTTGTTATTGAAAGAGCAACTGCAGAGAGTAATGCATCTCCGGTTCCTACACCGTCTACAATATTTCTTCCAAATGATGGTATAGGGTAATAGTCTCTTATCTTTTCAGGATTTTTTTCAGGATCTGGTTTTTCATAAGCTATTATTCCTCTTTTACCTAATTTTAGGATGAGATTTTTACAGTTTGTTTTTTTCAATAGCCATCTTCCTAATTGGAGTACTCCTATATCTTGATCACCAAGAGCGAATCTAGCTTCTGATTCATTCGGACATATTAAATCTATATTTTTAAATTCTGAGATGTTTCCCCAACGATTACTTACTTGTGTATCGGCTATTATTATTTTGTCGTGTTTTTTTGCAATTTTTATTAATTCTTCTATTGTTGTTTTATTGAATATTCCATGTCTGAAGTCAGAAAAAACAATTACGTCGAATTTTTCTATCATATCTTTGTACTTTTTAATGAAGTCTTCCCAAAGAGATTCGCTTATTGGTTCATTTTCAAGTTTGTCTAATTGTAATAATTTATATCCATCTGCCCAAAACCTTTCTTTTAATGTTGTTGGGCGTAGATCGTCAATTACATATGAAAAATATATATCAGTATTGTTGAATTCTTTTATCACGTTTTTTCCTGTCTCGTCTCCGCCTAGTAATGTTAAGAATCCTGTTTTTCCACCCATTTCTTTGATATGTTTTGCAACAATTGCGGCTCCGCCTATAAAATCATTTGAATAATCAAATTTTATTGATAGTGTGGGTGTTTTTGTGGTTTTACCTAATGTGGCGCAATATGTATAGCGGTCCATTATAGTATCACCTACAACCAGAACCTTTTTTGTTTGGAATTTATCTAGAATTTTTAGTATGTCTTCTTTTGTTATATTCTGAGCCTTTAAAATGGTTCGTATTTTTTCATTGTCTATGTTGGGTTTGTGTTTTTCTAGTATTTTTGTAGAAGAGAATACTATATCCCCGGGGCTGAATATCATTTTTCCCCCATAACTTTCAACAATTTCTCTCTCTTCTTTTGTTTTAGTCTTTGCTTCTGGCCTTTTTTCAGCATATTCAGCACCTTTAATAAATATATCAGGTTTTAAGCTTTTTAGAAGTGATATCGGTGTTTCGTTATTGTCTATAATTACATAATCTACAAATTCTAGTGCTGCTAAATTGTCAGCTCTCAGTTCTTGATTTATATACGGTCTATCTTCACCTTTTTGAACATTATTGTCGGAGGTTAAAGATACTACTAGTATGTTACCTTTGTTTTTTGCAAATCTAATATGTCTTATATGTCCTGGATGGACCAGATCAAATGTTCCATGAACCATTACCCAAATTTTGTCTTTATTTTCTTCACGAATTTTTATAAGATCTTCTTTATTTTTTATTTTATTTTGATAATTCATCTAAAGTCCTCCAACTTCATTTTTTTTATGTTGAAATATTTATCGTCGTGTGGATTTTTAATTTTTTTCTGATCAAACGCTTTAACAATATCTATAACAGCATCTTCAATTTTATATTTTGGTTCGAAGTTTAATTCTTTTTTTATTTTATCCGAATTAAGCAGAAAGTCTCTGGGGTCATGGGCATCCTGTATTTCAATTTCTATATCTTTATCCATATTTTTGAATAAGGTTTGTATTCTTTTTGCCATTTCTATTATTTTAAGATTTTCAAAACCGGCGTTATATGTTTGACCGTTTATTTTAGAAGAGTCTTCAGTTATTAATTGTTCATATATTCTTGATATGTCTTTTATTGTTATGTTAGGTCTTCGTTGTTCGCCACCATGGACTATTATTTTATTGTTTAAGTATGCATGATATGTTAAAGCGTTGACAGCTAAGTCAAATCTCTGACGTGGTGAATAGCCACATATTGTTGCGGGTCTGATATTAACTGTAGTAAAGTCGCTGTTAGAGGCACCGTTCACAAATTTTTCTGATTTTAATTTATATTTTGCATATAGACTAAGTGGTTTTGTGGGTGTTTCTTCTGTTGCCGGTATATCGCTTTGTATTCCATACATGCTGCTTGAAGATGCGTTTATGAATCTATTAACACCAGAATCTTTTGATAGTTTTACTAATTGTCCTACTGCGTCATAATTCACCGATTTTGTTATTTGTTCGTCTAGTTCTGCAGTGGGATCGTTTGAAATAGATGCTAAATGAATAACACAGTCTGTGTTTAGTAGGGCTTTTGATACATGATTTTTATTTCTTATATCACCTTTGATTAATTCAAAGTTGGGGAGGTTTGATACACCATCTAAGCTGTGGTCGTCGTATAGTATTAAATCGAGTACTTTGACATTATATCCACTTTTTAATAGTTGGGGTACTAAAACACTTCCAACATATCCTGCACCGCCTGTTACTAGAATATTTTTTGAAGTTATCATGTATTTATCACCTATATTTCGGTTAATAATTTAATATACAGATAGTTAGATAAAAAAGTATTTATATGGTTATTTTTTAATAAAATTCAGGAGTTCATCGTTAGTATAGGTTTTGATATATTTTTCCATATTTTTTATTATTTTATGATATTCTTCACTTTTAGTGTCTGGAATATTTATGTCATCTGTTTTTGTATATGGTATACCTATACCTATTTTCCATTTTTTTATAAATTCGTCTACAGCTTTAAGGTTTGTGGAATAAATTATAGGTATTTTTGATAAAATATAGTCGTATAACTTATTTGAAAATGATGTCTGGTCCCAAATGTTATCAGATTTATATTTATAGTCTTTACGTCCATGTAAATCAAGACCATAATCATAAATTGATAGTTTTTTTATTAATTGACTATGGTGTACACTTCCTTCATAATGAAAATATTCATTATTTTTGTTTAGTTCAATGATATCTGGGTTAGATTTTCCAAAGACGTGGAGATGTATTTTTTGATCTACTATCCTCTTGAATATGTTTATGGTTTTTTCATGTACAAAATCATTGTATATATGTATTACACCAGCATAGGCTAAATGAATTTTACCATCTTTTGCTGATAATTTATTTTCGGATATATATTTTACATCTAATGACTTGTCTAGAAATTCTCTGAAAAGATAATGGGGTTTATTTTTAATTTTATTGTAAAATTTTAGTTCTGATAGTTCATCATTTTTTCCTTTATGCAATATTTTATCAGATTTAATAAATACAATTTTTTCACAATATCTGTCTATTAGATTAAATATTTTCCTAGGTATTGACCAACTTTTCTGCATAGCTCTGAAATTTCGTATATCATAAGGGAATGCTATTTTTTCAGTTTTTTTATCTAAGGTTTTCATTACAAGATAAGTGTACCAGTTAGGTTCTGATATAAGGATTACTCTTTTGTATTTTTTTCTGTTTTTAAAAATATTATATAGTGTTTTTGGAATATCTTTATAATGAGGACATACTATTTCAAATTTATCCTTTTTTAAATTAGCAGAAAACATTTCTGGTATCTGCGGTTTTCTAAATCTGGTTATAAGGATTTTATCCATTTAATTACCTCTCAAGTTCTCTTTCAATATTTTAATAGTCCTTTCAGATGCTTTTCCGATTCCATACGGATTATCTTCTATGTTTAATTCTTTTTTACTCATTTCTTTTATAGCTGAATTTATTTTTTTAGGGTCTGAACCTGTAACAATATTTGCTCCTAGTTCAGCTGTTTCTATCCATTCTGTCTGGGGTCGAAGAGTAACGCAAGGCTTGTTTACCAAAAAAGCTTCTTTTTGAATTCCACCCGAGTCTGTGATCACAAGTTTGCAATTTAACATTAAATTTAAGAAGTCAAAATAGCTTAACGGATCTATTACTTTCATTTTTTCTAGATAATGTTCAAGTTTGTATTCCTTTAGCTTCTTTTTTGTTCTTGGATGGATTGGAAAAACTATGTTTTCATGGTGGGAGAGTGTAGAAAATATCTTTTCCATTTCTTCTTTATAATCAGTTGTTTCAGGTCTATGTAATGTAAGTAGTATGAAATCTCCAGTTATTTTAAGATTTTTAATTATTTCTGATTCTTTGGCTTTTTCTATATTGTTTCTTATAATGTCGACAGTAACATCACCGGTTATGAATATTTTTTCTTCGGAAATACCTTCTCGTAATAGTATATTTTTAGCGTTTTCAGTAGGAGCGAATAAAAATGTAGAACAGTGATCAACTAATATTCTGTTTTTTTCTTCTGCCATTTCCCAGTTGTAAGATCTTAGGCCAGCTTCTATGTGGGCAACGGGTATATTCATTTTAGCAGCTACTAAAGCCCCTGTTAATGTTGAGTTTGCATCACCTACAACTAATATACAGTCTGGCTTATGTTCAATAATTATTTTTTCCATAGCAAGAAGTCCCTTTGCTGTCTGTTCTGCATGGGAACCAGATCCAACTTCAAGATTATAGTCAGCATCTGATATGTTAAGATTTTCAAAAAATGATTGAGCTAATTCATAGTCATAGTGCTGTCCAGTATTGATTATTATGTGTTTTACTTCTGGATCTTTTGATAATAATGACATTATTTTGCTCATTTTCACATATTGCGGGCGAACACCAACTATGCTTAATATTTTCATTTTATCACTTGAATTCTTTGTTTTTATCTGGATTTTTTTTCATTTCTTTAAAACTTTCTGGAAAATTTTCTGCTAACCATATCATCCATTTTGTTACATCAATTTTTTCTTGGATTAATTTATTTCTTTTTTTATTCCATTCAGTTTTAATGTCTTTAATGTTTATTAGCTCTACTATCTTTTTAAACGCTTTGTTTTTATTATTAAATGAAAAGATTAAGCCATAATCTTTTTCAAGTTCTATAAAGTTTGACATGTCTTCTGGTCCTACAAAAGAATTGCATCTGACAGCAGGGGTTCCTAAAAGCGCTGATTCAGTTGTCATTGTCTGTGAGTCTGTTACAAACAGCGTGGCATAGTACATTATGTGGTGTATTTTTTCCGGATGAATTGAATATCTGTATGGCTCAAGTTCTTTTGGAAGAGATTTTTCAGATGTTATGAATACTTTTCCTTTTTTCTCCAGCTCTTTGACGATTTTTAGTTTGTCATCTGTGTTCCACCCTTCTTTTCCTTTATCGTGCCAAGCTGCTAATGAGACAAATCTTAGCAAAAAGAATGTATCTTTTGGATTTAGATTCATTTCTTTTAATATTTCTGGGTTGGGTTTGAATCTATTTGGATGAAGATAAGCAAGTTCATGGTACCCATTATATCTAATGTGTTTTTTACCTAAATTTTTTCTGAATTTTTTAGGTGTGCATATTGCAGAGTCAAACCATGTGTACATTAATCTGTATTTTATATCGCCGAAAATATCATCATCTATAAAATTTATAGCTGGTTTTCTTATAATTTTTGATACATATGCTGTGTAAGGAGTAAGGCTTAATAAAATGTCAGGTTTAAACTTTTTACATTGTTTGTAGAGCCACCATGTTATTTCTGTTATTCCCAGAATCTTTCTTATAAGACCTTTTTTTGGTGAACCGAAACATTCATAATCGAATTTGTATTTATCCAGCAGTGCAATGGTAACATCCTTGTCACGTGTCGTTACCTTTACTTTATGTCCCCTTTTCTTCATTTCCCATATAAAATTCTTGAATAGGTGCACGTGAGCTGGGTGGCCCATGTCAATTAATATTTTCATTTTTACACCAAAAGTAATCCTATTACGCAGAAGACTGTTGTCAATATGTACATTGATACTGAACATTTGAGTTCATCAGCTTTGAAGTAGTAAGGTACCCACCATTTTAAACATGATCTGTAAGGTGCTTCAATTGTTCCGTCAGATCGCACTTTACCGAATTTTTTGAAAGGCTTTCTGAGTATTATTCTGAGATTGAAATATAACAGGAAGTTGACTATATGAGGTATTAATATAATTATACCGAACAGTTCAAAATTGTTAAGTATTAACAGCCCACCAATTGCAGATCCTACTACGAATGAACCTATGTTACCTTCAATTATTTTACTTGGATAAAAATTAAAATACATGAATGCTAAAATCGCTCCGAGTATAGGCAGAACAAAAGGTAAGTTGGCTAAACCATATACAAAATAAGATTTTATTGCTATTGTCGCGAGAATTATTGTGGACATTCCTGACTGCATTCCATTAAATCCAGAATGCATGTTGACTAGATTTGCTACAACCATTATATACAAAGGAGCTATTATGTAGAGATATATTTCTCCAAGAGCCAATTCAAAGAATCCCAGATAAATTGTTGTATCATTTATCAAAAGAGCTATAGGCAATGACAAAAATATTGGTACTATTATTTTTATTCTGTGGCCTATGTCAACTAAGTCATCAAGGAGAGTAAATATACCGTATGTCAGGACTATAAAATAAAATATCAACAAGTTTCCGATGCTGTCTAATGAAAATATCTGGGAAAGAACAAGTCCAGATATAATACCGAAAGTAATCCCAAGACCCCCCATGTTTATTAGTTCTGTTTTTGCCTTTTTGTAATAATCATTGACAACTATGCCTTTTCTTCTAAATCTTTTCATAAGATATTTTAATGAAACAAAAGAAGCAATTAAACTTATTAAGAAAATTGATGCAATATGAAATAATTCTACTTGTACCATTTTTTTCACCTAAATTATTTTATAAATTATAACACCGGCGTTTCCATATGTTGGCGTGTTGTCAAATACTCGTTCAAAGTTATCTGACTCTTCTATATACTGAACAAAGTCAATTGAAAAATATTCTGCATATGGGTGTGTTTGTATCAGGAATATTGGTAACATTATATAGTCGAATCCGTGGAATTTTAGGTTTTCGTAAGATGTATCATTGTTTGTCAGCTGTATGTTGGCTTTATTGGGTCCTGCAAGCGCTGCTCGGTTGCAGTGGTATGTTGTATGGTGACTGTATGTGTTATATATTAATGAATCAGGCGGAGTGTTTGCATCTACCCAATCACATGCGTCAAAAAATCCTGGAGAGAACTGCTTTACTGATTGCATTCCAGTTATCTTTTCATTTCCATAGAAGAACACACCATATGAAAGCAGCAACACAACTAAAATAGCAAAAACAATGTTGTATTTTTTAGTATAATCATAAATGTGCTGGAAAGCTAATCCAACAAAATATGCTATAGATATCAGCATAGGGAAAGTGTATCTTACTGTATTTTCTGCTCTCATCCAAACACTTTCATATGAAAACGTTAGTATGAAAAAGAATAGGAATAACACTAACATCATAATATCCATTTTCTTTCTATCATGCAATGAAAATACAAATCCAAATATTGCGAGTATCGGCACCATCCAGCCAAATGCAAATCTTGTGTATGGTAATATTCCTAGTTTGAATAAAGACTGTTCTGTTCCCTGCTCTGGTGCTCTCCAACCTTCAAAGTTCATTATATTTTCAGGCAATGGGATATCTTCAACAGGATCACAGTTTATGGTTATAGGTTTATAACAAACAGCATTGAACATTACAAGATTTTTGATAAATAGTGGTGATATGAATATGCCGAATATCAAAAAGAAGATTATTATCTGCTTTAGCTTTACCTTTGATACAATGAAATATGCTAAGATTACACCTAAAATAAATATTCCTGTTACATCTGTCAGCGCTGCAAAAGCAGCAAATATTCCAGAGAGGAGCTGATAAATCAGCTTATTATCTTTGACATATTTTGTAGCAAAAAATATTGACGCTAAAAACAAGAATAACATTGATGTTTCTGCATAATTCAAAACACCATAGGTAACTATGCCAGGAATTAACATTAGCGATGCTGCAGCTGCTACACCAGCTTTCTTCTTTCCCATGTCTTTGAATATGAAATAGAGCATAAAAGCTGAGAATATTGTGAATATTGGAAGCAATAATTTAATCCCAAGTTCTCCCAGAAGGATGAAAGGTAATAACTCAAAAATTATGTAAAGATGCGGTCTTGTAAATTTGGAATGCCAGACTTCGGATGAGTGAAATTCTTCATATTCTGGGAATATGCCTTTTTCAGACACTAATCTTGCTGAAGATGCCCAATATCCCTCGTCACCGAAGATTATAGGTGAATTTACAGTGACGTTGAAGTAAAGAAGCCCTATAATAAGTATAACTGCGATTGCCACATAGTTCCAGTTAATTTTCATAAGATAGATAATTGTTTGATATATTTAAATATGTTAAAAATAGATGAATAATCTATGAGAGTAGTATTCTTGACAACGCCTTTTAAATTTAAAATCAGCAGGGCTAGCAGGTGGCCAGAGCAGACAAAATCAGGAACTTTGTATTATCCGTTCTGGACAGCACAGGCAGCTGGTTATTGTGAATCGCAGGGAAATGAGATTCTTTTGCTGGATGCTATAGCAAATGGCTGGGGTTTTGAGACCACTATTGAAAAAATAGACGAGTTTAAGCCAGATTTGGTTGTGGTTGACACTTCTTTGCCAAGCATCAAGAGTGATGCCAAATTTGTAGATCAATTGAAAGAGAAGTGCGATACAAAGGTGTGTATGGTAGGTTCTTATCCTTCTATTTATCCTGAAAAGGTTTTTGAAATGTCATCTAGCTTGGATTTTATTGCTTTCAAGGAATATGATGAAACTATTGTTGAACTTTGCAATAATAATCTGAAACCTGAAGGTGTTTTGGGAATAATTTATAGTAAAGATGGTAAAGTTGTTAAAAACAAAGATAGACCTTTTTTGAAAGATCTTGATAAAATACCTTTTGTATCTAAGATTTACAAGAGATTTTTGAATCCAGCTGATTATAGATATGCTTTAGCCAGGCATCCGATGATACAGATAATGTCTGCAAGAGGCTGTCCTAATATGTGCGTTTATTGCAATGTTCCTCAGACGTTCATGTCTCGTGATTTTAGAATGAGATCTCCAAAGCATTTCGTTGATGAGATGGAATGGATTAATAAAAATATGCCTGAAATTAAAGAGATTTTCATTGAAGACGATACAATGACTGTTGACAAGGAAAGAATGAAAGAAATATGCAAATTGATAATGGATCGCGGTCTTAAGATAGTCTGGTCATGTAATGTGAGAGCTGATATTCCTTATGATGTTTTGGTTATGATGAAAAAAGCTGGATGTAGGATGATGATAGTTGGATATGAATCTGGAAATCAGAATATATTGAACAATATTAAGAAAGGAATTACTTTAGAGATGGCAGAAGAGTTTACTAAGAATGCTAAAAAGGCTGGAATAAAAATATTTGGATGTTTTATGATCGGATTGCCCGGCGATACAAGAGAAACAATACAGGAGACATTTGAATGGGCAAAGAAAGTAAATCCTGACATGGCACAGATAGAACAGATTGTTCCGTTTCCTGGAACAGAGTTTTATGACTGGGCAAAAGACAAAGGATATTTACTGACAGATGAGCCAGAAGAATGGCTCAATGAAACAGGTCAGCTTAATTTTATAATTGACTATCCAAACTTAAGACGTGATGAGATTGCAGAGTTAAGAGATAAACTAATGGTGAGGTTTTATCTGAATCCTAAGCAGTTTTTGACAATGCTTAAGGATAATCTCCATCCTTCAGAGATGAAAAGATTGTCTAAGGCATCTTACGATTATCTGATTTATTTGTTAGAAAGAAAATTATCCAAAAAGAAATCCAAGAAGGGCTCCATAAAGCCAGGCGAAGTTTCTCAAAAAAGCAACGAAAGGAAGTAAAAGTATTTTTGGTTCTTTTTTCTTAATCAATATTTTAATTGTTTGGGGTATTGACAATAAAATAATTGATGTGAATAACATCATTGGAGTTGTGTATTCATCTGATACATTTCCGTATTTTTTTGCATGGGTTGGACGATATCTTGCATGAAGATATTGTCTTTTTAAGTATTTCATTAATGTATCTGAACCATGTTCATGATAAACCTGTGCTGTATTTGTATGGAATATTCTGAACCCTTGTTTTACAAAGTTTGCTGTGAAGTCCCAGTCTTCTCCAGTTGCTTCACCTGTAGTGTAATCTTTGAATCCACCGACTTTTTCAAATGCTTTTCTTTTTACACCTAAACATGTCGTAGCTGCGGTTTTTACAAATCTTTCTCCCATTGCTTCAAATCGTGCTTCGTATTCTAAACCAGTTATGTAACCAAGTAGATTTCCGCGACGGGCTGCTAAAGGTTCGCACCAGACAGCATCTGATTTTTTTTCTTTGAATATTTTTATCATTTTTTCGATTGTATCTTTTTTCATGATACAGTCAGAGTCTAAGAATAATAATATTTCACCGATTGATTTTTCTACACCAAGGTTTCTTTTGTCACCTACACCAGGTCTGTTTGTATCAACAAAAGATTTCACGCCTTTGATTTTGACAGAATCTTTGTTACTTATGGCGATTACTTCAATGTCTTTATAGTTCTGGTCAACAATTGCTTTAAGACACTCCTTTACTAGAGGTGTTGCGTCTCTAAAAGGTACTATAACCGAGACTTTCATGGTTATAATAAGATAGAGTAATATTTAAATGGTTTTACACTAATCAGTATCTATGGAAGTTGTAATTTTGTGCGGAGGCAAAGGAACAAGATTAAGACCAGTTACTGAAGAAATACCAAAGCCTATGGTTACTGTTGCAGATAAACCTGTTTTGTGGCATATAATGAATAAATATGCTAGTCACGGTCATAAAGATTTTATTTTATGTTTGGGGTATAAAGCAGATGTAGTAAAAGAATATTTTGATAATGATGACAATAAAGGAGACGGATGGAACGTTGTTTGTGTTGATACTGGAGAAGATAGTAATAAAGGTGAGAGACTGTTTAAAGTTAAGGATCATATAAAGGGTGACGAATTTCTTTTGGCATATGGTGATGATATTTCTAATGTTGATATTGGTAAGATAATTGAATATCATAATGAGAGAGGTAAGATTGTAACACTTACTGCTATAAGACCAATTTCTCAATTTGGTGTTATGGAGTTAGAAAATGGAGATGTTACTGATTTTAAGGAGAAGCCTAAACTCGGTGTTTGGATTAATGGCGGTTTTTATGTAATTAAAAAGAAAATTTTTGATTATCTTGTTGATGGTGCTGATTTTGAATCAGATGCTCTTAAAAAGTTAGCAGAAGAAAGGCAGATTTCTGCATACAAACATGACGGTTTCTGGATGTGCATGAATACTCAGAAAGATGCAGAAGAGTTGGATAAAATATTAAGACAAGATGGCAATAGTTATTTGCTTAAATAATTTTTATACCATTCAATTGTTTCTTTAAGCCCCTCTTCAAGTGAATATTTTGGTGCCCATCCTAATTCTGTTTTTGCTTTTTCAGAACCTAAATACTGGCGATCAATTTCATTTTTAGCTTCGCCTAATATTTTTGGTTTTATGTCTTTGCTACATAGTTCAATTATTTTTTTGATTAATGTTAATACAGAAATTGGTGTTTCTGTTCCAAAATTAAAACCATGGCCTTTGAATTTTGGCATGGCTTCTGCCAAAGTTATGTAAGCAGAAGCTGCGTCCTTTGCATACATATAATCTCTTTCTGGTGTGCCATCGCTTCTTATGATTGGTGTTTCACCTTTCATTACAGAGATTATAGTTCCTGGAACTATTCTGTCTAAATGTAGGTCAGCTCCGCCATAAACATTAGCTAGTCTCGTGACAGCTACTGGCAGATCAAATGAAACTGCATAACATCTGCTCAATATATCTGTACAAGCTTTTGACGCATCATATGGATAGATACCGTTTAAAGATTGATCTTCTTTATATGGCAATTCTTTATGAGTTCCATATGCTTTGTCACTGGAAGCTACAACAACACGATCAATGGTTTTCATGTTTCTCAGAGCTTCCATTAATGTCCAGGTCCCCTTTATATTTGTTTCAAATGTTGACATAGGTAATTTGTTCGCAATTCCTACGATAGGCTGTGCTGCCAAATGAAAACAAGAATCAATAGAATATTCATTCAGGTATTTTTCTATTGTTTCATAGTCACAGATATCTCCTTCAACAAGTGTTACTTTGTCTTCAAGATTCTGTAGTCTTATTCCACCGTCTTTTTTGATATCTCTTCTTATAACAATAACATTTGCACCTTTTTCTACAAGGCCTTTGGCTACCCAGCTTCCAATGAAACCGTCAGCTCCAGTTATGAATACATTAGAATTTTCCCATTTCATATTTAGAAATAGATGAGAATCTATTTAAAGATTTAGTATATCTGGCACACATAAATTC
>Ga0272442_10001688_pt1 | contig 33009 bp, 23 predicted proteins | sample SSMForm2O_FD_200262 | JGI IMG/M metagenome (GOLD analysis project Ga0272442, IMG submission 200262) | Marine sediment archaeal communities from Little Sippewissett salt marsh, Falmouth, MA, United States - SSM-Form-2O | ecosystem: Environmental > Aquatic > Marine > Wetlands > Sediment ... | reverse complement strand
CCCTCACAAACGGCATACGACACTTCCCCAAGAGGCATCTCTTGTGTGTCGGATTCGGGAACATTAGAATCTTCGACCGTAAGAGATTCCGGTACATTCGGTTCAGCCGGAGAAAGGGAAGAATCGGAGTTGGTCCCTCCGTTATCCACCGTTGGGAGAGGATCTTCCGTCTCGTCTGGCCTCGGCGGGATTGGCCCACTGTCAACGTCCGGCTCCGGAGTATCAACATTCAACGTATTATCAGCCCTGGCGGAGCTCGGTCCACTCTTGTTCGCATTGCGACCGGAACGGGTAAAACCATTAATCACAAATGCTATGATAAATATGAGGACTAATCCAATCAACGATCCAATCTTCGCATCTTTAGCCATAATACAATCCCATTCTATTTCATGTCATGCGCGATGAATATGATTTACATGCGAACCTTCGTTTCGCACTTCTCGTGGTTATCGGAAGATATTGCTGCACACCAAACGCGATCCATCGCGGTGTTGCGCCGCGGCCTCAACAACATACCGGCCGGGGCATCATCGACAGAAACCTGTCGATACGTTCCCCATTCCCTTAATGAATTATATCGGCGGCCGGATGCTTTTATCTTTCGTCGATTGGCGGATATGACACATTTTTCTGTTAAAATCGACCTTGTGAGAAAATTACCGCCAAAAACAACTGTCCGTCATGGGAATAAAAACGTATAATAGGTGGATATAAGAGGCTCTCGTCCCCGTAGCTCAATTGGATAGAGCGTTGGCCTCCGGAGCCAGAGGTTGTGCGTTCGAGTCGCACCGGGGATATTGGATAAGCGTTGTTATATAATAGGTTTACACCCTTCAGGCTTATGCCTGGCTCATATGTCAGAAGATTTTTCGTCGGAATCGGCGTTTGGCGCGCCAGGCAAAAACAAGACCCAGTGATGTGTAAAAACACGTATGAACCAGTAACAGCCCGGTTGTCGGCCAAAATCTCTCGTTGTCGCCTTTGCCCGGCCACTCAAATTGAAGCTTTGATAATCCCGCATGAGCGTTGAAGCGTCCTGCGGCGCCGTCCATGAGAACGCCGACCTGAACAGCCGGGTGTGTATCCATATACCGGTCTGCATAATCCTCGACCCTATTCGATATTGACGCCAATCCCAATATCGCCGGTATAATCATCCAAAACACCAGGGCAAGAACGAAGATGGCGACAACGGCTGAGGTCGTCCGCTTGCAACGCGTGCTGAAATAAATGCCGGCGCCGGTGAGAAAAATCGCATGCCCCGGAATAAACAGCAGCAGAAGAAAAATCGCAACCGGATGAATATACCTTGCGATCACAAAAACGACGACGTGGCCGGCCAGAAGCAGCCAGATCGGAAGACACCGACGAAAAACACCGATGGCTTTTCCCATAAGGATCTGCCAGTCATCCAGTGAGGTCGCCAGCAGGATGGGCCAGGCACGGGATTCCTTCTCGGTGGTAATTGTTGTTGCTGAGAGTACCATATGGTAAATCGAACCGATGATAACAAACAGCATCGTGTATGTAGAATGGGTGAAACTTTCGCCCAGGCATTTGGCCCTCGCACACGCGCCATATGTAAGGATCAGAGCTGCTATCGTAATGCCCAACCCGATGATACTGTAGGCGCCCTCGGAACCTCTGGGTCCCTGAATCATGGGGGCCCGAAGCTCTTTCCATAGAACGGGGGACACATTGACACGGCGAATCGTACCGGTATTCTCCGAAGCTTTGCCACTACGTTTTGTGGATCGCTTTCGTTTTCGGCCTGACGTGTGTTTCGAAAAGACTTCGATTTGCCCCGTCGCCTGGCGCAGGGCGACCTTACGTACGACCTTGACGCACAAAGCGATCAATCCGGCCGAAGCGACTAACATGAATGCGGAATGCACGGGCCAATAGAAAAACGTCCTTCCGGCCGGGGCAAAAGGCAGCACGATTTGAGACACCGCTGTCGGCGACATCATCATGGCCGTATTAGCGGAAAAAGCGACGAACGGATTGAAGTGTAAGAGAACAACAATGAATGGAGCGATCTTTGGTGGAGAAACCAATCCGGAACTCTGAAACCATCGCGAGCTAAGCAGCGCCGTAATAATGGTCGGGAAAAAGAAGAAGAGGATACCAAGCACGACGACGGCCTTGATAATAACAACAAAGGCCCGGCGGTTGTGGATTGAAAAAAACAGGCTGAGAGTCCCGGCGAAAATCACCGCGGTTAGATTCATACACAAACTCGATAGAACGTAGCGCCAGGGAACTCCGCCGAAGACACGCACGACCGCCAGCAGCGGTAGGCTGATGGCCAATAGAAGGATAAGCTGCAAGAGTTTGCTGAGAAGCTTCCCCATGACGATTTGAAAGCTACTGATCGGCGTCGTCATCAACGATCCAAGCGTACGGTGATAGATTTCGTCGCTGATCGAGGTGCTCAACATGATAATGGCGATCAACTGGGTAGCGAAGAACTGAAATCCGACGATCGTAGAAACAACGGTTTTGCCGGCGAGCGCCATGCGGGATTTCTGATAAGCTGTGGTGCCCTGAAATTGAACGACGCTCATCCAGACGCTCGCGATAAACAAGGTCAGTACGAACACGTATGCAAAGCGCAAGACATAGTTTCTTCGGCGCCGGCTGGAAACGCGAAGCTCCTTACCAAAGATCGGCCCGGTTAACCGAGACAAATTTAGAAATCGTATCTTCGAGGTCATAGCTTTGATATTACTTCGCGAGGTAAATCCTTATCCTTATATTAAAAAATATGATGTCTAAACCGCCCTTCTGCGCGCCAGGCGAAAAGACCACCCAAGAGCATGTAACCCACCGTACATCCCATGATCCAGATGGTTGACTCAACAACGTTCAAGGAGTTGTTTCCACGGAAACTGATCCATTGATATTCATCCAGGTGATCGACGGTGGCCTCCAAAATCGCAACGACGTGAACGAAAGGATTCGTGTCCATGTACAACTCGGCCAGATCCCGGCTTCCGCGAAATAATTCACCCATTATCGCCATTAGAATAGGCACGATCGCCCAGAGTACGATTGCGAGTGCAAAATTCATGGTCACCGCTGTGGTGGTATGTTTAAAGCGGGCGCCGAAATAAAGACCGCTGCCCGAAAGAAAAATGATCGTCCACGCGGCCACAAGACCGATTTGCACGATCGCAATGGGATGGATAAAGCCGGCCATACTGAAAATGATCACGTGTCCGAACAGCCAGATCCACGCCGGAAGGCAACGCCGCAAGATGCCGGCCCACTTGCCGATCAGAATCGATTTTTCATCGAGGGTCGTCGCCAAAAGCAAAGGCCAGGAGCGGGATTCCTTCTCGGACGTGATACAGGTGGCCGAGAGAACGATGGAAGATAATAATCCGAGCCCGAGAGCGATGAGAACAAACGAGATATGGGTATCTTCATCATCCAGCATGTTCTCCCTGCCGCATAAATAGTATATCGCCAGCAATAATAAGAAAGTCAAACTTCCAACGATACCCGTGGCGATTTTTCGCCGTCCCAAAATCGGGAGCCTCAACTCTTTCCAAAGGACGGGCGGCCCTGTAATGCGCCGGATCGCAGTGACACTCTCTTGAGGATTAACCGTGATCTCGTTCTTGTTTTGAACGGACCGTTTCTTTCGTCGGGAAAGCCCCCATTGCCCGGTAACCTGGCGCAACGCGACTTTTCGAACGCGAACCATAGAGATAAGTAAAATCAACCCCGAAACAGCCAACATGATGCCGCAATGCAATAGCCAGGATATGGAAGGAATCGAACCGGCCGACCGGGGTTCCACCATCTTAATAGTATTGAAAGCCATCGAGAAGTAAGGATTGACCATCGAGATGACAGAGAACAACGTGTTTTCGGAAATGATTGATCGTAATCCCGTCGTATGCCACAACATTACGGCCAGGAGCGGTAGAAATCCCCAAAAAATACCTCCTAATATAAAAGCAATGATGATCACTTTGTAGGGCCTTCGGGTAAAAATCGAAAAGAACAGGCTGGCCGAACCGACAAGAATAATGGTCGTCATCGTGATACATAAACTGGAAATCACATAATCCCAGGGCACACCTCCAAAAACGCGAACGACGGCCAGCAAGGGCAAGCTGATTGCCAGCAACAACATCAATTGGAGCAGTTTGCTGAGAAGCTTACCCATCACAATCTGGAAGCTGGTGATCGGTGTGGTCATCAGCAGACCAAGAGTGCGATTATAAATCTCATCGCTGATGGAGGTGCTGAGCATAATCACGGCGGCGAGCTGCGTAATGCAGAACTGGAGCCACGCAATAAATGAAATGATCAATTGTCCGATTTTGGCCATTCGAGATATTTGATAGACGCCCGAACCCCTATGGTAAACTTCTTCCATCCAAATCATCGACAAGAAAATCGTCAACAGCATTAGATAAGCGAAGCGCAGCACGTAGTTCCTTCGCCGCCGGCTCGATACGCGAAGCTCTTTGCCGAAGATCGGTCCCGTCAACCATGACAGGTTCGGAAATCGCAATATCGAATTGTGCAAGATAAGATTCATACCCTTTCTGGACCACGATCAGAAAATATGGCGCCTCAATTGGCGTACCGCACGCCGGGCGAAGACACCGCCGATCCCCGCCTCCACGATAGCCAAAGTGATCGGCATCGCATAGATCACCCACGGCAAGTTATGACTGGATATCGATCTAAGTATGATAAAACGCGCGGGATTAAAGAGACCGCAAAGTAGATAGGTGACGCCCAAATACAGTCCGGCCGTGGCGGCTACCGCCATCGTCGTCGTTCTTAGACGAACACCGAAGTAAAGACCCGAGCCAATGACGAAAAGCACTGTGCCCGCGATGCTGCACGCACTCACGACCAGCGAGCACAATGTATGTAGGAGCCAGTTATCATTGCCACCTAATTTCCGAAGAACGATGTAATTCAAACAAAGCAGTCCGAAATAGATCAGGATTAAAAGCATGTTTCTACGAAAAGCCGCCACGGCCTTGCCGCGCGCAATCTCACCATCGGTCAGAGGCGTGGTTAGCAGAATAGGCCAGGTTCGGGCTTCCTTTTCCATCGTGAGGCTGCCGGCGGAAAACACCGCCAAACGAATCATCACCACAAGATAAAGGCCGGACAGGATAAGGGAAGGAAAAGCCATCATTCCAACACTACCTCTCCCGGCGAGCCATATGAAGACAAACAAAAGAAGAAAAGCTCCGATCAACAGTGCGGATAGGCCGATATCCCCTTTCCGCCGTCCGATGATGCCTTTATACATTTCTTTCCAGACGATCGGCGGTCCTATTACCGGCTTAACGAGATCTAATCGCATGCTGCCGGAATAGGTGCGGATGTTTCGTTTCGCGTCACGTTTAAACCACCGCTTTCTTCCCTGATCGAACGCCTCGCCTAAGGCGGCCTTTCGTATCCGTCGAATGGATAGCCCCAACACGACAGTCGTCAAAGCCAGCATAAGCAGACAATGCAGCGGCCAGGAGAAGGAGACGGGGATGCCGCTTTGGAACAAGTATTTCGCATTGATGGCGGCGAACGCCCAAAAAGGATTCGTCAGAGCAAGAATGGATTGGGTTGTGTTCCGATTGAAAATGAATATTCCATTAACAGCAAGCAGGTTGAATAAACCGGATAAAACGCCAAAGACCACCATATACGCCATGACGGTGACCAGAATAACGATATGGCCCTGGCGATATAGCGTAGACAGTAAAAGGCTCAACGCACCCGCGAAAACAGCAGCGGTTAACGTGACACAAATACCGGAGACGACATAAGTCCACGTGACACCGCCAAAGACACGGACAATCGCCAGCAGCGGCAGACTGATCGCCAGCAACTGCGTTATCTGAAGCAGCTTGCTCAGGAGTTTGCCCGTGACGATCTGGGCGCTGCGGATCGGTGTGGTCATCAGAACGGCCAGCGTGCCCGCACGGATTTCATCGCTGATGGACGAACTGAGCATTATGACAGCGATAAGCTGGGCGACGACGAATTGAAACCAGACGATAGAGGCGATCACAGTTCGCCCGATTTGGGAAAACCGTGAGACTTGATAGACCGCCGGATTTGATTTGCGAGCGCCGAGTATGGAGTACCACGCAGATAAAATAAAGATACACAATACGGCGATATACGCACAGCGAAGCACATAATTCCTTCGTCTCCGGCTACTGACGCGAAGCTCTTTATCGAAGATGGGTCCGAACAGCCGGGCCGGATTGAATACGTATAAAAAGGAGCTGGTTAATTCAATCGTCATAGGACAACGAGTCTTTGCCACTTGTAGTAACGTTTTTAGTGAACAATGCCTTTGGTCAACTGCAGAAATGCGTCGTCAAGTTTTAGCCGTTCGGGTTGAATCGAAATCACATCCAAATCCGCCTTCACTAACGTTCGGGCGATCACGCCATCGCCATCCTGGCCCTCGTTGAAACTCACCGCGATATCGTCTCCAACAGCTTGCACTTGATTAACCTGGGGTAGCGCCGAGAGCAGTTCGACGGCCTTTTCCTGACGGTCGGCGACTCTGACGCGAACCTTACTGTGGATTCCCAGGCGGGGCCGAATCTCTTCAATCGTGCCGCTGAAAACCAACCGGCCGTGCTCGATAATGCCGACGTGGTCGCAGATTTCCTCAAGCTCGCTCAGGATATGACTGGAGATCATAATGGTCTTGCCCATGCGCTTGAGCTCGCGCAGCAATTCCCGTATCTCGATCCGGGCGCGGGGATCCAGCCCGCTGGCCGGCTCGTCTAAGATGAGCACCTTGGGATCGTGGATCAGCACCCGGGCCAAACCCAGACGCTGTTGCATACCGCGGGACAGGCTGTCCACCGTGGCCGCCTGCTTGGACTGAAGGTCAGTCAGTTCGAGAACGCCGTCAACGATAGATTTGCGCTTGCTGCGCTCGATGCCGAAGGCCGCCGCGAAAAATTCGAGATACTCGAAAACCTTCAGGTCGTCGTAAACACCCATAAAGTCAGGCATATATCCGACCCGCCTACGGACTTTCTTACCCTGCTTGCGGACGTCCAGGCCATCGATGAAGGCTTTGCCCCGGGTCGGTTCCAGGAGGGTAACAAGGATACGCATCGTGGTCGTTTTGCCGGCGCCGTTCGGGCCGATGAAACCGAATATGTCACCGGCTTGAATCGTTAGGTTCAGGTCATCCACGGCGGTCAGATCGCCATAATTTTTCGTCAAATTTTGGGTTTCGATCATTTCCTGTTACCTCATTTCTGCACTTTCGGAAAGACAACGAGTCGAGCCAATTGTACATGGTTATAACTGTATGAACGGCCATCGAGAGCGAACGATACGTCGGGCTGGTCGAACTCGACGCACGCCACCGCGGCGCCGTGCCCAAGGTAAGCTTCGAAAGCCTGAGTTCGTTGCAGGCAGCCCTGGGCAAAAAAGGCACTCTCTTTCTTAAACGACGGCATCGGTCGAGGCTGCCGAGGATCCTGATTCCTGAAATGGTCCGCCCGATAGCTGTCCCAGCCCCTCATTCGCTGTTGTCGGCTGCGGAATTGCCTCGTGGCGCCGGCCCGTACGGGGCCGAACCTTATGCCGTGACTATCATCCAGAAGAACGTAACCGCTGATAATTCGGGACTCCGATGCATTTGTAATCTCGATAAAGACCTCTTCACCGCGACGCTCTATCTGTGCATTGAAAGGCAGCCGTTTTAGAGACGATTCGTTGAGAAGGCACTGGACGTCCCATATATTGACGGGTAAAGAATAAGGTAAGTTCCCCCCGTCATGCTGAATGCAGTATATTTTTTTTCCGATCCCTTCCGCCCCCCGCATCCTAATGACATCCTCCGTTGGTGCAATCCCGGACCACCACTGATTTTTTTGCATATCTTTGAGCCGATAGTCGTCGCTTTTCGGGGCGAACAAGCCGCAATAGGATGTGGACCAAATGTGATCGCTGTTCTCGATTCCGTCCAGGACGGAGACCACCCTCAGTTCCAACTGCCCGCCGCGCAGGGCCTGAACGCCAAAGTAAGCGCCGATCGTAAACAGGATAATCCAAAACGTACAAGTCAGCCAGGTCAATGGAAGACGTCCGTAGTGTTTGAGCAGCTTATAGTCCACCGGGCCCAACAGAATCGCCAGGCCGATCAGTAAAAGAATCACCCACCAGATGCTCAACGGTTTGATTTCTTGATACAAAAATTCCATGATGGCATTGTTGGCGGTATGCACCCGGCCGACTTCAAAATGGCCCGGACGATTGCGATCGTCGGGTAGATCATCCACATCGTCAACAAAGACAATACTTCGGCCCGTCCTCATGGACGAGGATCTATGAGGCCGATTGTCATACGGTAGAGCAACATCATCTTTTAGAACGGCTTCAATGCGAAACGTCCAGAACAAAGCGCTGTTGACGGCTTGCTCGCTCGACATGAAAGACGGATCGAAAGGTAGTACGCCCACACGCCCGAATCCGGCATACCCGGTCGTAAACAGACATTGGTTGCCGTTAACAGTTTCAACCTCGTAAAAGCGCGCCTCGGATTTAGGGACGAGAGACCAGGCAGTGACTTTCTCAGACACATCGGCTTTCAATCCCCATCTTCCCAGAATCTCCGGTGATAAGGTGATATCTTTTCGATCCCGCGGCACGCAGGGCAAGAGCGACGCGATGGGATTCGAGGCGGTCAACGGATGATTCCCCAATACAAGCAGCAATTTACCTCCGTTGGAAACCCATTCAGCGACGGCTGTAAGCTGTTCCGGCTTAAACTGACTCCAATCCGGATCGTAAAGGATGAGGATGTCCAGAGGCACGAATCCCGTCCAATCCCAGGGAACCATACGCGGTATTTTATCTCCAACGTACACCTTTCCGCGCTTGTCGCCGGACGGGCAGAACGACTGTTTCGGCAGCCGGAGCAAGCCGAAACTCGCGCGCCCTACCAGCCCGATCAGAAAATCATTGTCCCGCACCGCTGTCATGTAACGATGCCGAAAGGCGAGATCGTACAGGTTGAACTCTTGTTGCCATTGCGTGCGTCCGCGCTCGTTGTCGATCCGGACATCGCATCCACCGACGGCAAACGCCATTTTTGTTACAAGAGGCATGTGGAGCCGGACCTCCGGTGTCAGAACGAATTCATGTGTGATGTTTATCGTGTTCAAGCCGTCCTGTTGGGTCGTGACGGTGATCGAGCCGGCGAAAGGTTCGGTCAACTCGGTACTACCGCTGACCTGGAGTTCCACCGGCGTCCATTCCATGGGACGGTAATAACCTCGCCAACCGCACACCAGATCGACATTGAAGGGGTCCTCATCGGAGGCAGAAGCCGCAAGGCACAGAATCGACATGACACATAACATGAAAAAAACGCGTAACATTTCAAACCTCGCCGTATAGAAACCTCACAGGCTAAATTCGCACTTTGCGATTATAAACAAACCATTCCAAGCACACAAGCGTCAGGACCAAGCCGACAAAATACGGCCACAACGGAACATTGGCCCGACGCAACGTGCTCTCCTGCGCCTGAACCGGTTGTGCCGCCAGAACGATCTCGCCTCGCGGCGCCACATTGCTTTCCTTCGGATCGAGCAAATTGACGGCAAAAAGCCGAACAGGCTGGTCCGGGACACTCACGCGGTACGGCCCCGCCCTGCTCGTACCGGAGAAACGGATGGAACCGGATGAACCGGGTGTTACTTCGGTCCCGGCGATGTCCGGCCCATAGAGTCGGACCGACGTTTCCAATGGCACGTCTTCGACGACAATAGGATCACCGACTTGGAGATTAAATTCCTGATCTCGTCCGATTTGCCTGCCTAAAAAGCTGGTCGCGTTATAGCAGAACAAGACGAATCCCGGCTCGAAAGGCCAGTTGGTTTGCAGGACATCAAAGCCAGCCAAGAGAAAAACGCTGCCGTGCCGGCGCACGATAGACAATGCCGGCGTTTCATTAAATTCCGCAAGCACGTCCGCGTCCCCGGGCAAAACCACCTGGTGACACCGCGCGGCGAACAGGTTCGCCAGATTAACATACTGCAACGCCGGATGTTTCGTCCTCCAGTCAACAATGACCTGGTTTTCGAGTTCGGCGGGAACCGTGACGTCGATACCGTCCGGCGGACGACCGAAGACGAGATAACGGCACTTCGGCAGGTTCGACGGCACATGACCATCGAGTACGATTACGTCGTAAGGTTGCTCGACGCTCAGTGTCGCGTGATCCATCGCGTCGAACTCCGCCGGGCTTCGTCGTTCGAGCTGAGCCAGCGGACAGGCTCTTAATGCCGATTCAAGCACCGTGTTGCCGCCGGTTACGAGAAGGATCGAAAGTCTCTTCGGAGAAGACAAAACAGCCCAGGCCGCATCATCACAACTCAGGCAATTGGATGTCGCCGATCCTCCCAAGTCGGGAAGTTGCCGAACCTCGAGCACGCCGGCCTCGGTATGCATGAGAGTGAAATCCACGGCGATCTGACCGGGGTTGGTTACTTTGGCATCATCGTCGGCTTTGCACGGCGGGACCGTTATGGACTTGACCGCGCGAACGTCATTATTAATGCTAAGCTGTACGTCGCAACTCGCGGTATCGGGGCCATAGTTGGCCAAAGTAGCAAAGACGTTAATCTCTTCAGGCTTTTCGTAAGATCGCCGGGCCTGCATTGCCGTGACGGCCACGTTGCGTTGCGATTTTCCGATGCAGTGAAAAACTAATTCATCGGAACCGACGACAATCTGGTCCATATCCCGGATATCCCCATCGCTGAAAAGAACAAGCCGGGCCGGCTCTTCGCCATTCGGATTATCACCCTCGCCGCCGGACGATTGAGTGAAGGCGCGAGCCACGACCGTCGCCTCGACCAGGCAGGACAAACCGTCGCTCGGCTCGATCGATTCAATCGCACGGATGAGTTGCCGCTTATCAGAGGTAAAAGAGCACAAAACCTTGGCACGATTATCGAAAGCGATCACCATCGTCTCGTCGGAGGTGTCCTTCAACGAAAAGAAAGATTTGCTGCGCAGCGATTCGACGAAGACTTTGGCTTTGGCTTTGGCGGCTTCAAGGCGATTTGGTTTCACGTCCGTCGCATTCATGCTGGCGGATCGGTCGATCAGCACGACGTACCGGCGTCCCGGCCCGGGTGTCATCGAGAGAATTGGCCCGGCCAGCGCAAACAACATCGCCAGAAGCATCAACAATTGTAAGAGCAGAAGAATGTTCCTCCGAAGCCTCTGAAAAGGTGCGTTGACCTGCAAGTCCTGAACGGCCCGCTTCCAAAGTAGCGTGCTCGATATGATCTGCTCGCGACGTTTGAGCTTGAGGAAGTAGAGCAGCAGCAACAGCGGCACGGTTACCGCCGCGGCTATAAGTGCTGTCAAAGGCGTTAGCCATTCCATATCTTCAAGCTCCCAAAGTCGACGAAAAATCAAATATCAAAATGTAACATGCAAAATTACGGCAGTCATCGCCGCCAGGTGGCGATTCCACTATTTCTGTTTTTGATATTTGATCTTTGCATTTTCATTTCTATCGAAGCAGTCGAATTCGTCGCAGGTAATTCAAGACGAGCGCCTCCACCGAATCGGCGGAGCTGGCCAGGACGTAAACGGCCCCGCGACGAGCACAGAAATCCTTTAGTTCATTACAGTAAGCCGTCAGGTTACGCTTATAATACTTCATCAGCGCGGCGCTAACCGTAATGTCCGCCGCGTCGGCATCTTCAATATCAATCAGCTTTAAGTCTCCCGCCAATTTGGGAGAAAGCTCCTGGGCGGAAAGCACCTGGATCACGTACAAATCGTATTGCCTTCCGATCAACCGGCGCAGGCCGGAGTTATACCCTTCCTTAAACAGGAAATCGCTCAGGACAATCATCACGCCGGAACCGATGCGACCCGCCGCTAATTGGCGGCACGCGCTCTCGAAATTCGAGATGCCGTCGCATTCGGACAACAAAAGGAATTCGGCCATCTGATGCAAGTAATTCCGGCCGCGCATGTGGGCAAGTTGTTGGGTCACGCCGTCGCCGATTAAACTAACGGCCAGCCGATTATTGTTCACCAGGCTGACATATCCCAGAGCCGCAGTCAGTTTCTTGATAAATCGTTCTTTCGACGGTTCTCCCATGCTCATTGATGCGCTGGCATCAACGACGATGTGTACCGTCAAGTCCTGCTCTTCGAGGAAGAGCTTGAGAAACAATTGCTCCAGGCGTCCGTAAATGTTCCAGTCCACGAAGCGCAGGTCATCCCCGGCCACGTATGGGCGATGGTCGGCGAATTCCACACTCTGGCCGCGCCGCTTGGAGCGCCGCTCGCCCTGGAGCTTGCCCTGGAGAATCTTCCGGCTGAGCACGTCGAGTGAGTCGAGCCGGCTCATAAACTCCGGGTCCAGTAAATCCGTCAGTCGTTTTCGATTAAGGGACATTCAGTTTCTGCTCCAGCGTTGTGGGCGTGCTATCCAATATCTGGTCCAATATCTCGTCGGTGGTGATACCTTCGGCCTGCCCTTCGAAATTGAGCAGAAGGCGGTGACGCAGCGCCGGCAGGACGGAGGCCCGGATGTCCTCAAAAGCAACGTGGTAACGCTCATCGAGCATCGCGCGGACCTTGCCGGCCAGAACCAAAGCTTGAACGCCGCGGGGTGAAGAACCGAACCGAACGAAACGATTGGTTACCTCCGGCGCGAATTCGCCTTGGGGATGAGTCGCCAGGACCAGGCGAATGGCATAGTCCTGGACGTGCTCGGCGATAACGACGTGCCGGACCAAGTCCTGGAACTTGATGATATTCTCGGCGCCGATAACCGATTTCGCCCGCGGTACTTCTCCGGCTGTCGTCCTATCGACGATCGCGCGAAGTTCCTGGCGATTGCTATACGGCACGAGCAATTTGAAAAAGAACCGGTCCAATTGCGCCTCGGGCAGGGGGTACGTCCCTTCCTGCTCGATTGGATTTTGCGTCGCTAAGACGATGAACGGCTCGGGCAGCTTGCGGACCTGCCCGCCGCTGGTGACCGAATGCTCCTGCATCGCTTCAAGCATCGCCGACTGGGTCTTAGGCGTGGCGCGGTTGACCTCATCGGCCAGGATGATTTGTCCGAAGATGGGGCCGGACTGGAACTGAAATTGCCGTTTGCCGGTTTTGGCGTCTTCCATAACGATGTTCGTACCGATGATATCTGCGGGCATCAAGTCCGGCGTGAATTGTATCCGGCGAAAATCAAGCGTAAACACATCGCTCAACGTGCGGACCAGCAGCGTTTTGCCCAATCCCGGCACCCCCTCCAAAAGAACATGCCCTCCACAGAATAGACAGATCAGCACGTTATCGACAATGTCTTCGTACCCGACAATGACTTTACCCACTTCGCGACGCAATGACTCGAACATCTCACGAAATTCGCGACATTGCGTTTCAACTACGTTTGTATCTTTTGACATTCCTATGATCTCCTAAGCAACGATTGACTATTCCTGACCTTCTCCATTCTGTTCCAAGCCGGCCGCTTTGCGTTTGGCTTTGAGTAACCTCTGAATATGCGAGCTGTCTTCGTGCGCCACTGTTTTCTCAGGCGTTTGTTTTTCCGATGGTGTTACAGACATTGGTTTGGCCTGCTCCGTAACCTTAGCCACGGGCAGATCGCCGTCGAACGTCTCACCCCCTTTGTATCGTTTCGCCGCGATAGCTGCGGTTTTGCCCGTCGAAAGCTGCTCTTTAAGCTTTTGCCTTCTAAGACGAAGGCGTTCGAGCACCGGATCGGCTTTGTGTTGAGGTTTGGCCAGGCGAACGACAGAAACTATCCGCCGGGTTATTGCCCGAAAATCCAAAACAACGCGACGCACGGCCACGTCCAGGAGAAATAATACCAGGAAGATAAACATGAGCGGCCGGAGCAGCGGCATTTCGGTTCGGGGGAATTCCAGTCCCGTATAATCGAAAAGATTGGCCTGGTTGGGATCCGAAGCCAGAATCCGCCCACTGCTGATCTCGGCGATCTCGGCAAGCAAGGGTGCGTTATCGGATAGATCTCGAAATTCCGGCGCGAAAGGAATCGTGACCGTCGAGTGGGTAAAGTGGGCTCTCGTTTGATCGGCGAGTTTCTTGTAGCGAAGATTGACGAGGTAACTGCCGGAGCTTCCGGCCTGGAATTGACCGCGGTATTGTCCCGGTCCAGTCTGAGTCAATTCGAGTGTTTCTGTGGTGACATCCGGCGCGATAATCTGCCCTTCGATACTCGCAAATTGTATGAATTTCCCCTCAGCATCCACGGCTTCGACGTTAATGGTCACCTGGCGGCCCTGGACATCGGCGAACACCTCGCAATCCGATGATTCGGCCGGCTTGCCCACCCATCGTACGGTTTGCTCCCAAAATCTCTCGAAACCGCCCCATCCCAGCCAGTTCGATCCCCATCGGCTGTCCACCGCGCTGGTGAAAGCGACACAACGTCCCATGCCGGACTGACAGGTGGCGAAGATCGGATCGGCCTGATCGCTGGACAGAACGATCTGGTTTAGCCCCCCTTTCGGCCCGGTCAGGACATAGCCGTCCAGCGCCGGCAGTTGACTCGAAAGCCCTTTGATAATCTCGCTGAATCCGGAAACGATCTGCGGTGTGAATGTTTGCTCAACAATCATGGACCGCCGGACGACCTGGGCTTCCTTGACGAAGATTTCCGGGATATTCATCGGGTCGGTGACGCGGTAGAACCGACCCTGGGTCGCCTGCGCGATTTCCAATAACAAATCCGCATCCACACTCGGGCCAACGGCAACCGTCGAGACCGTAATCTCGCTATCGTCCATCGACTGGCCCAATCCGGCGCAAATATCGCGATCCGACGTTTGACCGTCCGTGAGTAGAATAACATGCTTGACAGCGGCGTTGGCGTTTCGCAGAGCGTCGCGGGCCATGATCATAGCCGGGCTCATGACGGTGCCTCCACCACCGCCGATATTGCGAATTCTTTGAAGGATGGCGTCTTTGTCCTCGGCCGGTTCGAGCGGAACGAGCCAATCGCTGACGCCGTGAAAGAGCACGATTCCGACCAGATCGCGCCGGCTGAGCAAACGAACGGCAGCCGCGGCGGCAATCTTGCAAATTTCTACTTTCTCACCCGTCATTGAGCCGCTTCGGTCGATCACCAACACAAGCGCTCCTTTGGGCATCTGTTGTTTTTGAGGCGGATCGAGGTCCACCGGAAGAATGTCGGCCACGGGCGAACCGATCCAGCCGCCGGCTCCAAACGATTCCGGCCCACCAACCATAATCAAGCCGCCGCCGAGATCGTTGACATACCGACACAGCAATTCCTGCTGCTGAAACGTGAACTTACTGCAATCAGTATTAACCAGGATGACTGCATCAGTCCCCATGAGTTTAACAAGATTGTTCGGGAAATCCGCGGCGATGCTGTGTTGCACGTTGATGTCGGAATTTTGCAAAGCCGTAATGAGCGTTTGGGCGCTAACTCCGTCCGCATCGAGAAGCAGGACGTGCCCCGGACCGGCGACGTTCGTGATGGCGCTGGCACGGTTGTTCTGATCGATTCTGTCCTGACCGGGTCCGTCGGGAATAAAAACCGCCTCGAACTCATGAATGCCGCGCGTACCGACCGGTAATGAGATCGTCTGTACGTTGGTGCCGGACTTCAACTCGATCGGCGCCGCGATCCGGGGCGACGTCGGATCGAGATCGACCGGCTTATCATTAAGACTCAATTGCAATGTGCCACGGGATGTCGATGTGCTGCTGAGAATAAAACGCAACGAGATCGTCTGGTTGCTTCGCGCGCGGGCCGGTGCGGCCAGGCGTTTGAAAACGACTTCGTGGTCGTATTGATAACGTAACGGAAGAACATCCACGGGAATTCCGTTAGCTGCGGCGGTTTGTGCCGCTTCCTTCAGGTCGCCGGCGGTCTGGTTGCCCTCACTGACCAGCAAGATTCTCACGGCCGTATCCGGCGGCGCGATAGCCAGCGCCATTTGGAGCCCGTCGGCCAGTTTGCTTTGCCCGCCGTCCAGAGTGGTGTTTCTCTGATGGATCGTGACATCCCGTGTCGGTAATTTGGAGATGTTGGCCGCCTCGGCGATGTCGATCACAGCCAACCGGTCGAGAGGATTCTTCTTCTTCAAGGCTTTATCAAGGTACTCGAGACTCGCTTTTTGAAGTTGTGTGGGAATCGACTGACTGCGATCAAGAACCGTGATGACGGTTAGACAACGTTGCTCTCTGGTAAGGATTAAACGCGCAAGCAAGGCGACTAAAATAACCACTAACAAGCATCGCAGGAGAATTGCGAGCCACCTTCGTACAGGCCCCAGCACCGCGAGATTTCGCAATCCGAGCCAGACAATCGGCGCCAATAAAATTAATCCTAATAGCCACGCGGGCTGGCCAAAATAGAAGCCGTAAGTATTATCCATTCCTGTAGATCATTGGGTTTCGGATTGTTCGAGCCGGCCGAAATAGTTCTTAATCGATTCCTCGTACCGGCGTGGGATTTGGTTCTCACTAATGGCCTCGGCGGCGCTGTCCCGCGCCGCTTGTACGACCTCGGTAAAATCTCGCTGGGCCTCGCCTTTCACCTGCCCGCCCTGGAAATACCAACTGGCAATCACCGGCCCTTTGCCCACCTTACTCGCGGCGCGGGTCTTTTGGGTGGCACTTTGAGCCAGTGGGCCGGTCAAAAAACCTTCACCGGGACTCGTCCCGATGCCGTCTCCGTATCCGGCACCGGAACCGAGTTCATAAAGCCCCTGCCCCATCATACCCTGCATGCCGTTGCCCAGGCCGGCGATGGCGTTGTTAATCTCAGCCAGGCTGAATTCCATGAGCATCAACTGTTGGCTAAGCGATTCAAATCCATCCAGTTGGTCCGTAACAGAAGCTAATCCATCCGGGAATGTTCCATTCCCCCCTCCGCCAAAGGCCGCCATTGCACTGCCTAAACCGGCGCATTGGGACATTGCGAGTTGCGAAGCCGCGGCTTTTTTCATTAATTTCTCGATCTGTTCGTCGCTGAGACCCTGCTTCTGTAAAGCCTCTTTCAACTGGTCCTGGTCCAGCCCGGCAAGGCTCTTGTCCAATCCGAGCTTGTCCAGTTCCTTTTCCAGCTCCGAATTCTTCTCGGCCAATTCCTGAAGCTGCTTGCCCAATTCCTGCAACCGCCCGGCCAGAGCCTTCTGCTGTTGTTCGTTGAGTTTGCCCTGCGCGATGTCCTTTTGAAGCTGCTTGAGCAACTCCGATGCCTGGGCGAAATTCCCTTTCGCCAGCGCCAGACGCAGCTTTTGAGACAAAAGATCCGTCGAACCTCGCAACTGTTTGAACGCCTGCTTCAACAGCTTCACGGCGTCCATCTGCACGCTGGATTCCATGCTCTTGACTTTTTCGGACAGGTCACCTAATTTGCGAATAGCCTCACGTTTAATATCCTGCGGCTTGGCATCGTTCGACGCCTGCTCCAATTCGCTCAAAGCGTCTTCCAGCTCCGGATTCGCCAATTGCTTGACTGCCGCCTTGATCGGCTCAGCAGCCTGTTTGACATCCCCCTTCGCCTTTTCGATCTGCCGAGATAGTTCTTGCTTCTTGCGGTTTCGACCTAAGAAACCAAGCAGGTCCTTCTGAGGCAACGTTAGGATCAATACACCGGCGACAAGCCACGTACTAACCGCGTAAATCCAGCACCGTGACGGTCGTATGGGAAAATGGCCTTTGAGATTCACTCGGCGGGCCGCCCGGCGCGCCTCGCTCCGGGCGGCATCGGCGAAAGGATCCTCCGAAGCCGCCATCGCCAACGTCGTACTGAACCGCTCATACAATCCTAACCGGTCGTCCAAAAGTAAGGTGACTTGCATACGATTCGGTTGCTTGAGTAACCAGAGCAAAAGAATCAGGGCAAGCGTGATGCCCCAGAAGGTCAAGACAGTATTGTAACGGATGAGACTAAAGGCCAATAGGCGTTCGGCCAGAACGACCAACCCGGCTACGCCCCCCGCAACCGCTAAAATGCGCCCAGCATGCCGTAAAAGCAGGTTAATACTGCATCTAATCCAAACGCTGCGAATATTCTTCTCGAATGGCTCGAGCATACGTACGTTCCTCTCTGCCCGCCCATGTTATACTGTATCTACTATGAATGCACTATCCATGTTCATCCGAATCTTTTGTGTTTATAAAAGTATAGACGCAACTCGACACCAAATGTTACTGATTATTTGGGCAATTTGCCAAAGTAATCCTGATTTCTTATCGCCGCTCGAATAGAGATTCTCCGTCACCTCCGTGGTCTCGCTCTGCTTCGTATGATTACGCCGGCCATTCCACAGAGATGTGAAATTACATAGATTGAGATTCGCATAACAAATGCTACACTGGCGTGAAACTCATACTATTCTTATTCTGCTCCTTTATCCGTCGAGGATGAAGGTTTCCCATTAGAACAATCCGAATGGCCGGAGGTCGAACAATCGCCTAAAAATATAGTGGACGCGGCGAGCGAATTGAGAGATAAGATATGTTTGGCAAGAAACGATCCGTTTTTGACATAGGGGACACTACGAGTATTTGCCCGGATTCAAGGTAAATACGATCGAAAAAACCAAAGGAGTGATTGTGAGTAGTGATGGTCTTATCGAACTGTTGGAAAAACGAGTCGTCATTGGCGATGGCGCCATGGGGACCATGCTATACGAGAAAGGCGTTTTTCTAAACAGTTGTTTCGAGGAGCTCAATCTTTCAAAACGTCACCTGATTCGGCAAATTCACAGCGAATATATCGATGCGGGCGTCGATTTCATCGAGACAAACACATTCGGAGCTAACGCCTTCAAACTCGCTAAATTCGGATTGGCGGGGCATGTCGAGCGTATCAACGCGGCTGCGGTCGAGATTGCGAAGGAAAGCGCCGGAGGATCGGTCCTGATTGCAGGCTCGATAGGCCCTCTGGGTCGAGAGATCGGACCTCATAGTCTTACGGCGTCGGAGGAGGCGGGGAAGGCATTCCGGGAACAAGCCCGGATTCTAACGAGGGCGGGTGTTGACTTTTTATTGCTTGAAACGTTTTCAAGCTCCCGGGAGTTAATAACGGCGATTGATGCGGCGGCGGACGTGTCCGATGTGCCCATCGTGGCCCATTTGACGATCGATGAGAATCATCAAACACTGTACGGTGAGCGTCTTGAGAACGTTTTCCCCGACATCGCCGGTCGGGACGGTGTGGTTGTAGTGGGCCTGAACTGCTGTGTCGGACCGGCCCAGATGCTCAGCGCGCTCAATGTCATCAAAGAGATGACGGACAAACCGATCTCCGTGATGCCGAATGCCGGCTTGCCCCGCCGGGTAGAAGACAGGACGCTGTATATGTGCACGCCGGAGTATATGGCGGAATACGCGAAACGTTTTTTTGAACATGGGGCAAGGATTATCGGCGGCTGCTGCGGGACGACACCGAAGCATATTAAACAGATCGCCAAAGCGATTACGGCGATGAGTCGAAGTATTCATCCCCAGAAAAAGAAAGAAACGATCATTGAGACCGAAGGCGTGAAACAAACACTCGCACCGCCCAAGCGTTTGGCTGAAAAGTCAACCTTCGGGGCGAAACTATGCTCAGGACAAAAGGTCACAACAATCGAGATCACGCCGCCGTTAGGAACGAAGATCGAGGGGATCATCGAGAAAGCGAAGTTCTGCGCCCAACATGGGATAGACGCCATCAATATTCCCGACGGGCCTCGTGCGAGTTCGAGATTATCTCCGATGGTGACGGCGTTGCGGATTCAACAACAGGCGAATATCGAAACGATTGTTCATTATTGCTGTCGGGATAGAAATTTGATTGCCATGCAATCGGATTTGCTCGGAGCAAGTGTGATCGGTTTGAAGAATATCTTGATTATCACCGGCGATCCGCCGAAGCTCGGGGCCTATCCCGATTCAACGGGCGTTTTCGACCTGGATTCCATCGCCTTAACTGAAGTGGCGACGAAGTTGAATCGCGGTCTGGATATCGGCGGAAATGCCTTTTCGCCCACGGCCGACCTGGCCATCGCCGTCGGGGCCAATCCCGTGGCCGAAAATATCGAAAGAGAAATAGATCGATTCAGGCTAAAGGTGGAGGCGGGAGCGGAGTTTGCGATTACTCAACCGGTATTTGATGAAAAGAAACTTTTTGATTTTCTCGACTCGATAAGAGATTTCCGAATACCCATTATCGCGGGGATATGGCCGTTTACGAGCTTTAAGAATGCCGAATTTATGGCGAACGAAGTACCGGGAGTGGTCGTTCCGAACAAGTGGCTTGAAAAGATGAAGAAAACAACGACGAAAGAACAGGGGCGAATGGCGGGGATTGAGATTGCCAGAGAAATGATCGAGATGATAAAAGATCGCGTCGAGGGATTTGCGGTCAGCGCTCCTTTCGGCAATGTCAAGATGGCGTTGGCAACCCTTGACAAAGCCTCCATTGACACAACATAGTGCCGTTAAGACCGTTTTTGACAGATTATAATGATCTCCTTAAATCAAATGTCGTGGCGAGGCCAACGTTTCACGGTCCGTCGTGATCGTATAATCTGTGTCTCTTATGTGCGTCACCGGATAATCATCACCCGGCATTCCAAATAAAGCCAGGCGCAAGACGGTGTTCGCCCAATCGAACTCACATCCGTTCCGGCAGTAAAGCCTGATTCTTCTGCTTTCAAGTATTTGCTTCATTCCCAGGGTGTAAGCCTCCCGTGGGAAACATTCGACGTTCCCACCGACGTGGCTTCGGACGGCATTGATTGTCACCGTAAAATCGTTGAGTCTCACCCGCCGGGGCCCCGTATCCTTAATCCCGGATTCCGGTTCGTTAAAAGCAACGTGCCCGTGAATGCCGATTCCGCCGTAACATGTGTCTATCCCACCCCCTTCTTCGATTTGTTCTGCAAGCGTGCCGATATTGTCCTCGTCCGGGAAAATCACGCGCTCGGACCGCAACCCACACGAATTATTCAATCTCGACAGGAACAATCTTTCAGCCTCTCCCCTAAAGCTGAGCGGATGTTCGCGGCCAAGGGTTTTGCCATTCTCGTCACAATTTTCATCCATGAAAAAGAACCAGCACTCGGATAGCGACATCTTTTCGCCGTTTATCATTTCGGCCAGGAGCGGGTACTGGCCGGTCGGGCCTACGGGAAGAATCAATCGGGTTTGCTTGTTTTGCGAGTCATTCTCGCGAATCTCTTTTGCGATATCCTCCGCGAACCTTTCATGTAAGGCGTCCAAATCTTCACAAACGACAAGATGATGTCCGGCTTTCTCTCGAACCGCCTGGGGTGATAGCTTCAGAAATTCGCGAATCTCTGTTTTTCTATCCATTATTGATTCTCCATACCTAAGAGCTTAAGAATGTTCCCTGAAAAAATGTGCCGTCTGGTTTGCACGGACATATTGAACCGATCCAAACGATCGACATCCTCTTTGAGGATTTGCTCTATTTTACTGTGATGCACATCTGTGCCGAAAACCACTTTTTCAAACGCGCCGGGCCACCAGAGCCATTGATCGATTCCGAGGGTGTCGGCTCGTTTTCGCCAGCCGTCAGGCTCACCCGTGAGATCCACATACACGTTCGGGCGCATGCGCGCCAGCTCAGCCGCATCGTCGTTCCAGTGAACGCCTAAGTGAGCGACGATGATACCGAGATCCGGGAATTCCCTCGTTATCGGCTCAATCCGCATGGGATGCATATGCCACGAGTTGATATGCTCCCCCGGATTCTCCCTGCAAGCCACTAATCCAGTGTGGAACAAGACAGGCATTCGATACTCATTTGCCTTGGCCCAGAGTTCAAAGCATGACGTGTCATTGTAAGGAACGCGTGGCAAGTGGATCTTAACCATCCGAAAGCCGTCCTCGTAAGCCTGGTCGATTGTCTCAGGCTCATCTACGCCCGGCCGTATGAAAACGGCGCCTATTATCCGATCCGGATGAGCTTGAAAGGCAAGCCTTACCTTGGCATTATCCGCATGACCGAAGAGCTCCCCAAGCCCGCTCATGCAACACATTGCAATATCGCACTGATCCATCGTGTTCAGGAGATGGTCGAGATATCCGGATTCCTCCAGAAGATGGGTATGCGCATCGACTATTTTCATCTGTGATTGTCAACCATTTGAACATAAGTGTTAAACGACCAATCTAACATATTCCATCTACGATCTGAATCAAGTTTTTTTCCCGACGCGCAATGCTCCATCGGTTTGAATGAAACAGCAAACTCCGGAAGCTATGCAACAGTTAAGCGCGTATGCCTTTTGCGAAAGACTAAAGGAGTTACACCTTTGATAGCCTTAAATTCCCGGGCGATATGCTTTTCACTGGACCAGCCCAACGCATAAGCGATCTGTGATACCGTCATATCCGTCTCAAGTAACATTTGAACGACGCGATCTACGCGCGCACGCTTGATTTCGTCATGAACGGTTCGCCCGATAGTCTTCATAAATCGTCGGTGTAAATTTCGACGAGACATGGCAACCGCTTCTGCAACAGCACTGACCTGTGTATTTTGCCTTGAATTGTATTGTATAAACGAAAGCGCTTTGGCTACATCCGGATCCTCTATCGCGAGTATATCGGAGGACAACCGAGCAACAACGTGCGTCGGTTGAATCATGATCCGGTTACATTTCGTTTTGTGGCCGGACATTAGCTTGTCAAGCATCGCGGCGGCTTCGAATCCGGCAGCTTCGGTATCACGAGCAATGCTCGATAGCGGTGGATCGGACAACTCGCAGAATAACTCATCATTATCAACGCCGAGAACAACCGCTTCATAGGGTATTTTCACATTGGCTATCTTGCAGGCTTCGATAACATGCCGGCCTCGATCATCATTACAGGCCATGATCGCTACAGGCTTTGGTAAATCTTCAAGCCATCTGCTGATTCGCAACAGCTCATTTGGCCACGAACAGGATCTCTGTGACTTGGGTGGTTCGTAAACACTTATCTTGCCGCCCGCATTTTCTATGGTCTCAACAAAACTTTTCAGACGCGCCTCGGACCAACTGCTATTAAAACCGCAGTACCCAAAACGCTTGAATCCTTTATCAAGCAGGTATTCTCCCGCCATCTTGCCCACGGCGACATTGTCGCCGACGATGTTGGGGACGCCGCTGATTTCTTTTTCTTCTCGGGCGACGATGATGGGGATACCTTTTTCGAGGAAACGATACGCTTTTTCAGACTCATTTAACCTCACAATCGCGCCGTCAACCTCCCAACTGCTGAAACGAGGTAAAGATTGTTCCTGTCCCCTCGGCTCGTTATAGAACGACCAGCCCCCCTTCAATTTGGAATACTTGACGATCCCCCGTAATAAGCTCCGTCCGTACGCTCGGGAGCTTTCGATCAGTAAAATGACTCTTTTGACGTCCCTCATTCGATTGTTCCAATCTCTGAGTTTCTGTTAACTTAATTTCCTGGGGATTCTTTGTCAATGGACATGTCCCAAAATGGGGGTAAAAAGGCGAGATATGGCGTTCTCACAAACGACACGAATCTCTATCTTATTGTGGTGATTATGCTTGATAAAATACGCTGAGCGGCGATTACGTATCTATTGGAGATTGAAGCTTATGAGTTCGATTCAAGTGGAACCGGCAGCGCTTATCAAAGCGGATGATTGGCGATTTCAGTACCGTCAGAAGAGCCGTTGTTCTTCATCCAATCTCACTATGCTCAGTTATGGAACGTTTGACATCAAATCCGGAGTCACGAGCGACGAGCTATATCACCATAACGAAGAGGCGATTCTTCTTTGCATCCGGGGAAAGGTTAATGTCCGCGTCAGATTGCAGACTTTTACTTTGTCCTACTACGACACTCTATTCATCCCGTTGGCCACACCGTATACTATAGAAAACACCTGCACCGAACAAGCTCTTCTGGTGGTCTGCAAAGCAAGGGCGGAAAACAAATATGAGCCTTTTTACTCCTCGTGGGAACAGTTCTCACGGGACGAACGGAGAATCAGGCACCTTCAAGGCAAAGATGTCTTTCTGATGCTCGATGTGACCGAAAAAGCCGATAAATTGATGGCGGGTTACACGATTTATCAACCGTACACCCGGGCCTGGCCAGCCCACAACCATACGGATCAGGAAGAAGTGTATATATTCACCAAAGGCCGTGGAGCGATGGAAGTCTATGCGGATGAAGAGCGCAAAACGTTCGTTCACTCGGTCTCGGAAATGGACGCTGTCACCATACCCGTTCTGAACTTTCATCCGGTCTTTAGCCAGTCGGAACAGTTGCATTTCATTTGGTGCATCGCCGGACAAAGATACTGGGTGGGAGACAAGAACAAAGATTTCATGAAGGGCAACTCGGCAGAACTGACAACATAGTCTGTGGAAGGATACGGCGAAATGGACACCTTACGAGTTTCTCTTTCAGGTATCGATTATCTCATAGTCGGCTCCTATTTCGCTTTCGCCATCATTGTCGGCCTGTTGACCAGGAAGCTATCCGGCGATGACATGCGCGGATATTTTCTCTCCGGGCAACGGCTGAGCTGGTGGCTGCTGGGAACGTCGATGGTGGCCACGACGTTTGCGCTGGATACCCCCTTGTATGTGGCCGGCTGGACCCGCGAATTCGGCATCAGCAAGAACTGGGAATGGTGGGTGTTCCTTTTCGGAGGGATGTTTACCACGTTTTTCTTCGCCAGGCTCTGGCGGCGAAGCAATGTCCTCAACGACGCCGAATTCATCGCCATCCGGTACTCCGGCAAATCGGGATCGTTTCTCCGGGGATTTCGAGCCTTATACATGGGCTTTATTATGAATATGCTCGTCATCGGAAGCCAGCTCGTGGCCATATCGAAAGTCGGAACGCTCATTCTGGGCATCAGCACGACGGACCCAAATTACGGGGTCTGGTGTTGGGCGATCGCCGTCGTGTGCGGTTTTACGGCACTGTTTTATTGCTATGTGTCCGGATTCGGCGCGATCGTCATCACCGATTTCGTTCAATTCGGACTTTCTATGGCAGGCGCCATCTTGTTGGCCGTTTATGCATGTCGGCAGCCGGAGGTCGGCGGATTCGGTCACATGATTGCTCAGTTGAAAAATGCTATGCCGGATAAGCTGGATTTTGCGCCGACGATAGGAGCGGTCGAAGCGGGTAAAATTTCTTTACTGGTCGTTATCGGCTATGGGTGTATTCGATGGTGGTCCCAGGTGTACGGCGGCGCCGAGCCGGGCGGCCAGGCACATGTGGCCCAGAGGATGCTGGCCGCCAGAAATGAAAAACACGCCCTGCTGGCGAGCCTGTGGTTCAATTTTGCTAATTATGCGCTGAAACCGCTCCCCTGGATTATCACGGCTCTGGCGACGCTCCTGATATTTCCCCTGGAAAAATTCGCAGACCACGAAGCTGTGTACCTCTCCACGATTAATTTTGTGCCCATGGGGCTTCGAGGGTTGGTCGTTGCAAGCCTTTTCGCGGCGTTCATGTCAACGGTTGATACTCGAATTAATCTGGGAGCGTCATACTTCGTGAATGACTTTTACAAGCCCTTTCTCGTAAAGGACAAGCCCGACCACCACTACGTTATCATTTCAAGATGGGTCAGCGTGATTCAGCTTATCGTAGGGCTGGGAATGCTGTTGATCGTGAGTAATATGCGAAGCGTATTCTTCATCTACGCCGGACTCGGTTCCGGTGCAGGTCTGGTTTACATCTTAAGATTCTACTGGTGGCGGATTAATGCCTGGAGCGAATTTGCGGCGATGGCGGCGGCGTTTGTCAGCCTCATCGTGTTCAGGTGGGGGATTTATGGTTCCGAAGCGGAATTCAATCGGCATGGTTTTGAATATATGTTTATCTCCTTTTTCATCGTCACAACCATTTGGGTGACAATCACCTTGCTCACAAAACCTTGCGATGATCGGAAACTGAAAGAGTTTTATCAAAAAGTCAGACCCTCCGGACCGTTCTGGAAACCTGCCTCTGGTGATAGCGGAGAACCCGCCGACACAAGTGCGAGAGATAATCTAAAGGTGGCGTTTGCGGGTTGGCTCGCTTCAATCCTGACGACTCTGGGGTGCCTGTTCGGATTAGGTAAACTCTTATTTGGAGAATACCTGTGGGGCGCATGTTGGCTCGGGGTATGTGTGCTGAGCGGCGCCGTTACTTTATGGTCCGTAAGAACGTTGACAAACGACGGTCCAAAGAGGACATTCTAAACAAGTTCAGATGATTGGGATTCAAAACTGAAAGGAGATCGAAAGATGAATTCAGAGCGATTTTCCCGTCGCGAATTGATGAGAGAGGGCCTGGTTGCGGGCGAAGCGGCCGCCCTGACATTGTTGGGGACCCGGCATGCTTTGGCAGGCAATCGGCCATTGATTATCGACAAGCGGGATAATGGGGGATCTTATAAGCTTGGTATCCTCGGATGCGGAAACCGAAGCAAGTCTCATATCTCCGTACTGAACGGCGTTCCTGAGATTGACGTCGCCGCCTTGTGTGATATCGTCCCCCATAAAATAGATCAAAGGGCCAAACTAATCCGAAAAGGACCGAAGCCGCGCAAGTACGTCGATATGGAAAAGATGCTCCGGCAGGAAGATTTAGATGCGATTGCCATCCTCCTACCCAACCATTTGCATAAACTGGGAACCATCGCGGCCCTGGAAGCCGGAAAGCACGTTTTTTGCGAGAAGCCCATGGCCCTCACGGTCGCCGACTGCAACGAAATGATCGCGGTCTCGGAACGCACCCGAAGGGCCATCCAAATCGGCACCCAAAGACGGCACAGCAACGCCTACAAAAAAGCCGTGGAAACGATCCGAAAGGCTTCGGTCGGAAAAATCCTCTCTTCGGATGTTAATTCGTATCGAGGTGACTGGCGTGTGCCGGAAGAGGATGAATATCCGCCCGGCGTGGAATATTGGCGATTGAACCAGGACAAGTGCGGCGGCGTGGTGTACGAAATGGGCGCCCATACCATCGACGTCAACAACTGGATATTCGACAGCGAACCGTTGACCGTCGTGAGTTTACAGGACGTGAATAACCTTGCCCTACGCACAAGGAACTCAACGGACCATAGCGGAGTTCTTGTCCGTTATGCTAACGGCGCCATGATGAATTACGGCGGCAATCTCTATGCGTACGGCCCTTCCGGAGCAGACTACTTTTTTGCCGTCAACGGCACAATAAAGTTGACTGCGGGGGAACTCGACATTGATTATGGGCAAGCGAGAGGTTTTCCCACACAGAAACCCCTTCCCAAACCAGTGAAAATGAAACTGCCGGGCGGCGGAGATGGAACTCTGGATCAGTGGAAATATTTCGCCCGCGTGCTGGCAGGCCAGGCCGATCCATATCCCGATGGTTATGTGGGTCGTCAATCTATTCAAATTTGCCAGGGGGCCATTGTCTCCGCTCAGCAAAAAATTGTTGTTAACGTCAACGAACTGGCCTGATATTCATTTAACAGATTGAGGAAAAGCATGGATACTGAAATGACAAGCCGTCGCCGGTTTCTTGCCGGTATGGTAGGAACGGGTTTGGGCGTACTCTCTCACTCGAGTGTTTTTGGAAAATCCAACGGGACCGCAGATGAAAAAGGATTTGTTCCCCTGTTTAACGGGAAAGACCTTCAAGGCTGGCACACTAATGTTCAGAAAATCGTCCACGGCAACGGGGGAAGCTGGAAAGTGGAAAACGGAGCCATCACCGGGGAGCAAGATCCTCCCGGCTCGGGCAATGGGGGAATTCTAATGACCGACCAGGCGTACGGTGACTTTGAGCTGCTGCTGGAACTGGCTCCGGATTGGGGCATCGACAGCGGCGTCTTCCTTCGAACAAATCCTCGGGGAGAATGTTTTCAGGTGCATGGAGGCACCCAGATGTGGGCCAAAGGAGCCAAATGCCGATGGAGAAACATCCGTGTTAAAAATCTATAGAATATTAACAGACATTCTTTTTTGAACGCCCGGATCTACAAAATGAAAAGACGTCAATTCCTCCAACAATTAGCTTGCGCTTCGATAGCATGTTCATGCGCTTCTTCAAAAGGAGCCGCCATCCAAAAACAAAGCACTAAGCTACAGGGGCGGCTTCCCTATAAAATCGGCATCAGGCAGGCCAGCCTTCGCAATCCCCAGAATGCGTCGGAAGGAATGATTGGAAACATAGATACCTTTAAGGTGGTCCGGGACATCCCGGATATCACGGGGATTGAGTTACAGATAGCCGGGGGTCGGCCAAACATGCGGGATTTGTCGGTCGCTCGAAAGTACAAAGCGGAAGCTCACCGCTGGGGAATGAATATTCCGAGTACGGCCGGCGTCTGGACGCACGCCATCTGGGGTCCAAATTCCGGACGGGACCTTCTTGATTCGATCGGGGTGACGGAGTTACTGGGAGCGCGAGTTATGTTGGTGGCGTTCTTCAGAAAGAACGCCCCGGATATGACGGATAAACGGTCCTATGGCCCGATAGTATCTCTCTTGAGAAAAGTAGCGCCGTATGCGCAGGAAGCAGGCGTTGTCTTAGGACTGGAGAATTCATTAAGCCCGAAGGATAATAGGGATTTAGTGGATAGAATCGACCACTCTTGCGTTAAAGTGTACTATGATCTCGATAATATGTATCATTACGGACATGGGCAAGATGCGGTTCCGGGAATTGAATTACTGGGGCCGGCACGGATCGCGGCGGTTCACGTCAAAAACAACGGCCGTATCCTACAGGACGCCTGGCGTATCGACTGGGCGTCCGCGTTTCAAGCCTTGACCGAGATCGGTTATGACGGCTGGTTGGTGTTCGAGTCCAGGCATAAAAGCCATCAAGAGTGCAAAGAGACGACTCAGCAGAACATCGCGTTCATAGAAGAACATTTTCGACCGCCGCTGGGGTAGAATTTTTCAGTACAGGCAGAGAAGATTGTAGAAAAGCAGCAAATGGTTTTAAGAGAAAAAAAAGAAAGGTAGTACACCAATGGAATTCTTTATTGACACAGCGAAGGTGGATGAGATTAAAGAGGCGATCAGTTGGGGGATCGTTGATGGCGTCACGACCAATCCGACCAAACTTGCCCAGGCGGGTCGGCCTTTGATGAAAGTTGTTCAGGAAATATGCCAGATCATCGACGGCCCCGTGAGTGTCGAAGCGGTAAGTACGCAAGCCGGTCCGATTATCGAGGAGGCCCGGAAACTGGCTGCACTTCATGAGAATGTTGTAGTGAAAGTGCCCTTAATCAAAGAAGGCATAAAAGCGGTCAAGGTCTTGAGCGAAGAAGGAATAAAAACGAACGTCACGCTTAACTTCTCCCCTTCGCAGGCTCTTTTGGCCGCCAAAGTCGGCGCGACGTACGTGAGTCCGTTTGTGGGCCGGTTGGATGAAATCAGTCACCAGGGGATGGAATTGGCGCAACAAATCAAGACCATCTACGATAATTACGGTTTCGACACGAAGATCATTGTCTCGGCGGCCCGGCATCCGCTCCATGTTTTAGAGGCCGCTCTGATTGGGGCGGACGTCACGACAATGACGTTCGAGATTATGGATGCACTCTTCAAGCACCCATTAACGGATATGGGATTGGAAATGTTCCTTGAGGACTGGAAAAAAGTACCCAAAATAGGACCGCGAAGCGAACAATGAATCATCCACAGGTTAAGGAAGATCACATCCTATTTCTTGAGACCCAACACATTTCCGTGGGAGTGCAGGCGTGAGCGTACCGGACATCGTCGTCGCGGCCGGCGTCTTATGTCTGGCCAGTACAATACAAAGCGCGATTGGCTTTGGATACGCCCTGGTTGCGACGCCGCTGTTGATCCGGACCGGCATACCATTGCCTAACGCCATCACCCTGGTGGCGGTCTGTTCATTCGTTCAATCGGTTGTCGGCGCCAGGCACCTCCGCGCTTCGGTGCCCTGGCGTTTGGTCCTCATTGCAATAACGGTTCGCGTTGGCACGCTCATCATCGGACTGCTGATTCTCAGACAGATTGCAGAATTGGATACCCACGCCATCAGGTTCGTGGTGGGTGTCGTTCTGTGCCTGCTGGTCATGAGTCAGCTTGTCGGTAAAGTCCGTCCGGTGGAAACGGTGTACTGGTTATGGGGCGCCCTGGCTTTTGGTACGAGTGGATTATTGGCGGGCGTATGCGGGATGGGGGGGCCGCCGTTGGTCCTCTGGGCGATGCACCACGATTGGCCGACCGAGAAGATTAGAGGCTTCTTGTTTGCAGTCTTTGCGGCGTCTATCCCTATTCAGATCGTGCTGTTGTATTTTACGTTTGGAATAGATATTTTTCTATCTACGGTCACCGCCCTTCTGCTCGCTCCGGCGGCTTTTCTGGGTGCGGCTATCGGCTTGCCCTTGGGCAATCGGCTCCCCAAGCCGGTATTGAGCGGGATCGTGTATGCCATTCTTCTGGTCATCGGCCTAAGTTCCATTATCCCGCACATGATCCAGAAGTTGTGAAGAACAGCATATTTTTGAGCAAGTTACGTCTATCGGGCGGGAGGTTTGATAAAGGGAAGCCGGGGTTCGGGAAGAACCGGCTTCAAGCGGGACGCTTTGAACAATTCCATTGAACGAAATCCTTCGGTACGTCCCGGCCGGCCGGGTTCGGAGGGAATCTCCCCTTTATATTCGCCCACAAAACTACGAGTTCGAAAATACTCCGATACACCCTTGTCGTCGAGGATGAAGGTTACCGGCGTCGGTATGACATCAAACTGTGTAAGACCGTAGAGATAGAGGATAAAGTTATTCGGTGTATTCGGAAGCAGCGTGCCGCCATAGAGCAATCCAATCTCATCAAACGTCGGAATTTCTACGAAAAGCTGCCCACCATTCAACGTGACAATAATGTCTTCGGCGAAATAAGGATCAAAATATTGGCCGGGATAACGAGCATAATCGGTCGGTGTCATAGAAAGGTCAGGTATGGAAGACGGTGCGGGCATTTCACACAACGTGGTCAAGGCCGTGGCAAAGCTTGTACTCAGGTGAGAAACAAAGGCATTTGTCAATGCTATAAAACCAAAGTCGAGATCCGGCACGTAATAGAGGTCGGCAGAAAATCCGGCCACGTCCCCACCATGTGAGACGACTCGCATACGATAGAAGTTAGGCGCCGTTGGGTGGTAGAAGCCGGCCTCTTGCACCATCAAGCCATAGCCATAATGGACCAAATCCAGAAACATTTCCATATCCATCTGAGGTTCCTGCATGGCCATACGCATTTCATCCGTCAGGACGTCAGGTCGCCCGGCCCGAAGCAACTTCACAATTTCCGCCAGATCGAGCACATTAGAGTAGGCCAGACCCGCGGGTCGGGCCCAGCCGTTATCGTAGCTGTTCGGCTCAACAACAAAAGGTTCGCCCGTTTCCCAATGCGAACTCTTGCCGTAGGCAAAGTCACCATCCGCAATCACTTCCTCCGGAAGGAAAACCGTACGCGTCATGCCAAGCGGAGCAAAAACATTCTCCCGGAGATAGTGACGGTAGTAGGTTCCACTGGCCGATTCCGTTACTAAACCGGCGAGCATGTAACCTACATTCGTATAGTTATACATTCGTCCAGCCGGAGCCATCAGATAAGCAAAAGGAGACTGCTGATAAGGACCGTTAAAATATCTCGATAGAGCATCGTCACCCTTGAAGCCGGGTGTTTCGTACTCAAAATAATCCTTAATAGCCGATGTATGGGTTAAAAGGTCCCTTACCGTTATGCTTGGCGCCCAGTTCGGATCATAACCGAATGAGAAATCGGGAAGGTAATCGGTGACGGGAGCATTCATATCGACGATTCCCTGTTCGACGACCTGAAGCAGCCCGATCGCGGTTAACATCTTTGTGACGGACCCGATCCGAAAGAGCGTTGACGGTTGCACCGGATCAAGGCGATGCGGATGCTTGGAGCCTAAACCGGCGGCCAACGTGATTTCCCCGCCTTCCACAACGGCCACAGCCGCACCGGGAATGTCAAGACTCCTCATCTCCTTCTCGATGGCATCAATGAGCGGCTGATACCGGCGTGAATAAGGCTTTTCCGTGATTATGCTGATGGAACGAAGATTACTTTCAACCGGAGAAGAAGCAACATCCGTCCCGTACCCGATAACAATAGCACATAGGGTGAATACCGTAGCTGGCCATATTGATTTGAACATGAGTACCTTCCTGCCAAATTTTCGTAACGTCAAGGACGATGAACGAAATTCACATACCAACGCTTCCTTTTAGTAATGGCATTATAGCAAAAAAAACCATGAAAATCAATTATCTATACACGTTGAACCCAATGCAGCAAACCCATATACCCGAATGGAAAGGGAATCTATAACGAACACGGCCATTTCTTGTATTCCGCGTCAAAACCGATATACTCAATGATAGTCCCTGTTGTCAATATAACGCTTAAGTTTCGGACTTATTCATGAATTTTCGCATTTTTTTTGTAATGTCAGCATTGTTTTGCCCGGCTTTTGTGGCTGGCGGCGAATTGATGGTATCTAAAAGTGAAGATTCCATTGAAGTAAATCCCAACATCAGCCATAAAATACCCATTAGGAAACCGGGATTCGCCGCAACGTACCGTCATGAATCGACCGGGCCGATTCCCGAGTCCGTTGTTCGAATTTTCACTCTGACTCCCGGCCCGATTGAAGAAAAGAATGGCCGTCCGTTTCAATGGCTCCGCCTGCACGCGACGAAAGCAAATGGAAACTCATTTAGTGTCTGGATTCTTACCAACGAGTATCCCCCTTCTCGTGCTTCAACGAAACGGTATATACTCCAAGAAGGAGCCACCCAGGCCATCGAATTCCGTCACCGGTTCACAGACGAAGCCGTCCTTCCGAGCCTTGGTGCATGGAGCCACCTTTGGCCACGAGCGGCGAATAATGACTCCTCAGATAGTCCATTTTCACAGAAAATACGTTTTCTGGGGAACGACTATG
>Ga0272442_10001687_pt1 | contig 33024 bp, 18 predicted proteins | sample SSMForm2O_FD_200262 | JGI IMG/M metagenome (GOLD analysis project Ga0272442, IMG submission 200262) | Marine sediment archaeal communities from Little Sippewissett salt marsh, Falmouth, MA, United States - SSM-Form-2O | ecosystem: Environmental > Aquatic > Marine > Wetlands > Sediment ... | reverse complement strand
TTGAAGCGCCGCGGAAAGGCACGCCGGGAGCGTTCCTGTGACCGGACTGGCATACGACAGCACGGCCAGTTCCCCTTCCTCAGCCGCTAAGCCCAATCGTCCCAGCGCCGTGACCGCCGCGGCGGGTCCGCACGTATAATCCGTCGTCTGGCGGCAGACGCCGTTCTTGTCGTAATGGGTTTCAAGATTCGCCAGCCTCCCGCGAAGGACGGCCGGGATGAGAAACGGTAAAACCGAAAACCATAGCACAAATCCCGCCATCAGGAGGCAAACGACGAGTTTCTCGGCCTTATAAGGCAGCCGCGACAGCGGAACCGTCAGGCCCATCGAGACCGCCAGGGATAACGTGACGAACCGAATCCGCCCGGCGGTCATCCAGACAAACGGCCGGACGAACGCCAGAGCGGGATAAAACCGAACCAGGGCCAGCATGGCGATCAGCCCGGCGGGGATGAGATAGCCCAAGACCCAATAAGGCTTGTGAAAACGCGAAAAGAATCGGCCCGCAAAAGCACCGAATATTGCGATAAGGACGACCCCTGCTGTTTCAAACCACGGATTCATATCCCCCCTATTTCCACAATTCCCACACTCACACTGTGAATTTTAGCAGATTATCGATTGAAAGTCAAGCGAATTGTTGTCTTGCCGATGGGCATACGAATCGTTAGAATCCGAGTCGATAAACCGCAAATCGAAGTTTGAGATTTGTTACAATGCCTTTATTTCTACTAAATGCGTATTATTATCGGAATTTATTTAGGCAATCTTTAGATCATGGCATATAATTCGCCGGAAAGGATTCGTATGAGTGCACTAAAAGGACGTAGTATGAGACAGACAATTCCGTTATCCGTATTTTCATTGATCCTTTTTGCGGCGGCTTCGAGTTGGAGTCTGGGAGCGGCGGTGAACACTTCCCCAAAACGGATCGGTATATATCCTTCAAATCCGGCTTATTGGCAATACGGCGGCAAGCCGACCTTGCTGTTCGGGGGCAGCCGGGAGGACAATCTCTTTCAGATTCCGGACATCAAGGACCATCTGGACCTGCTCAGGTCCGTGGGAGGCAATTACGTCCGCAATACCATGTCCTGCCGGGATGAAGGGAACGTCTGGCCGTTCAGGAAAGTCAACGATAAGTACGACCTGGACCAGTGGAACGACGAGTTCTGGCGGCGGTTCGAGACCTTCCTCAAACTAACGCAAGAGCGGGATATTATCGTCCAAATCGAGGTCTGGGCGACTTTCGATTACTATCGCGATAATTGGGCCGTCAATCCCTTCAATGCGAAAAACAACATCAACTACACCGCCGAGCAAAGCGGGCTTCTCGAGCAAGTCAATTCGCACCCGATCCGGACGGGGAATGACTTTTTCTGGTCCGTGCCCGCCGAACGCAACCAGAAGACCGTGCTGAAATATCAACAGCGCTTCGTCGATAAGATCCTCTCTTACTCCCTGCACTACGGCAACGTTCTCTACTGCATGGACAACGAAACCTCCGTCACGCCCGAATGGGGCAAATACTGGTCCGACTACATTAAGGCCAAGGCCAAAGCGGCTCACGTTACGGCTCAGACGACGGAAATGTGGGATAAATGGGATTTGGCCCATGAACAGCATAACGCCACGTTCGACCACCCGGAAACCTATGCGTTTGTCGATATTTCTCAGAACAACCATCAGAAGGGCCAAACGCACTGGGATAACGCCCAGCGCCAGCGAGCGCGTATCGCCGGGCACATTCGCCCGCTAAATAATGTCAAGATCTACGGCGCGGATACGGGCCGATTCGGCAATAGCCGGGACGGTATGGAGCGATTCTGGCGCAATATTTTCGGCGGCCTGGCCTCGGCGAGGTTCCATCGTCCGGGCTCAGGTTTAGGATTGGGCGAACAGGCCCAGGCGAACATCCGGAGCATGCGGCTTATGACCGACCGCATGGATGTCTTTACGTGCGCTCCGCATAATGACCTGCTCTCGGACAGAGACCAAAACGAGGCGTATTGTATCGCGCATCCGGGCCGGGAATACGCCGTGTATTTTCCCGACGGCGGCGACGTCCTCCTCGACATCAGCCGCCTCGAAAAACCGGCCGCGCTCACCTGGCTGAATATCCTGAAATCCCGCTGGTCGCAGGCTCGGCCCATTCGGGGGCAGAACAAGATAAAATTAGCGTGCCCATCCAGAGATTATTGGGCCGTGCTCATTAAATAATCAGAAGACCCAGGCAGGTAGAGCCGATATTTCTTCGGTTTTACATTGGGAAACGCGGCTTTTCCTGGATACGGCGTTGCGGCGTCTAATTTTGCACTTTTTTTGTCGATTTATCGACGGATGAAGTTGATCCGCATTGAACATCTGTCGATAAAAGCATAAACGAGACAATTGAACGAAACGGGTGAATGGAAGTCCAAGAATACGAAACTTAGAAAGGAGAATTTCAATGAAGTTCGCGAGGCCGATAACCTTAATTCTTTTATCCCTTTTGACGGTGGCGCTCACCGGCTGTTTTTCATCGAATCCCCGAGACATCGAAGCCTTCACGATGCCCTACATGGTTGAGGTCTCCTCCAAGAACTACGTCCTGGGCCCGCCGGATGAAATCGAGGTCCATTGCTCGAAAGCGCCCGAAATCGACCTGCAAATGCAGCAGATTCGCCCGGACGGCAGGATTAGCTTCGAAGGCGTCGGCGAATTGGACGCCGCGGGTAAAACGCCCGCTCAAGTGGCGGCCGAACTGCGTCAAAAGATCCTGAACCTTTACCAGGAGGATTTGGTCGGTGAAAAGGACGTGGACGTTCGAGTCACGGCCTTTCGAAGCAAAAGATATTACGTCTTAGGCGAAGTAGGAACGCCGGGCGCCCAAACCTATTCCGGGCGCGACACGGTTCTGGGCGCGATCGCCCTGGCCGGCAGCCCGACCGTCCTGGCGTGGAAAGAACGCATCCAGATCGTTCGACCGCCCAGAACCAGGAACGGCAAGCCCAGGATCATCGAGTGTAATTTTGATCGCCTGGCGGTTCACGGCGATATCAGTGCAAACGTTCTACTGGAAGAAGGCGATATCGTTTATGTCCCGCCGACGGTCCTGGCGGCTATCGCCATGAAGATCGAAGAATTTATCCGGCCCGTGGCCCGAGCCTTCTCCGGCTACTATATCGTCTCGCAACCCGGTGCGACTCCCGCCGGTGCGGCCGCAGGCGCTTACTAAGACAGAGACGTGTTGAGTGCGCCTGAGCCGGCGTGACGTTATAGAAAATTGAGAGGAGTGGTTTGAAATGAGGCGGCGCGATGAATTGAGAAAGGCGCATATAGCCGGCACGATCTGGTTCGTCCTGGCGGTCGGCTATATTCTCGTCCTGGCCCTCAGGCAGGCCGGCGTCCGATGGTGGGTTGTCTTTTCCCTGTCCGGCCACGGCGTCCTGATCGTCTCGGTCCTGGTCAGTCTGTACCTGTTCGCCATCTTCAGGGGCATCAGCAGCAGCCAGAACGTCGAAATCGAGCACCCGCTCACCAGCTCGACGTACTACGCGGCCTTCTACCTCCTCACGCCCTTCCTGGGCGGCATGGCCGGCTGCCTCGGGATGATCGGCACCTTTTCCCTGAACCAGTTCTTCCTGGGCATCGCCCTGGGCACGCTGGGCGTTACGTTCCTGGTCTGGGTCGTTCTCGATCCCGTCATCGGCCTGCTGGAGATGCTGCTGCCCACCAGCCGCAAGCATCGTTCGATCCGATTGGCCGAGGCCAAAGCCGAGCGGGAACGCAAACAACGAGATCGCGACCGTCTGCTCAACGAGGTGGTCGAGCAGGAAGAAACGAATCGCCGCCGCTGGCGCAAGATCTTGGAGCCGGAGGCCGAACGGCTGGCCGGGCTGTTAGTGGACAACGGAACCGATTTGAAGAAGGCGGAGCGCGAAGCCGTCGGCATCGGCGTTCGCGCCTGGCAAACCGGCGGCGTCGTGTGCATGAGGGAATTGCGCGATACGGCCATTCGCCTGTGCCAGCACAAAAAGCCCGACAAGACCGTGATCGACTACATCAACTTCTGGTGGAACGGCATCGGAAACTGGCGAGCCAAACCCCTCGGTTCGTAAACGATTTTTAGACTTCGACATTGGACATTTCAACATTCAATTTTTGATGCTCAAGGTTCTTCCCCGCTTTTGTCATCTTGAATAGCCCGTTCCTGCATGAAATGAGGCTTACCATTCGGAAAAATCTCCTTTTTATACTTGACAGGAAGCATCTGATTATAATAAAAAGGATGTATTCTCGAAAGTGAAGTCGTTTTCCGACCATTAGAGTCTGTGCGGTATCGAGTGGGAACCGCCGCACAAGGAGTGGTGATGGACATCTTCATCCGAAAAAGACGGATCATGTCGCAAGGAACCAAATCGGGCAGCATGTGATCCTTGATTTTACGTTGACTACTACCGGATACCGTAGGATTGTCGGAAATAGAAAAGGAGGATGGTAAGATGAACGAGAACTCACGAGCGAATCGTCGGTACGCGGCTACAAAGTGGCTCGTGCTATTGTGTGTGGCATGGCTGACTTCCGTTGTCGGTATACGGGCCTACGGTCAACCCGTTACATGGACCGGCACCGGTGGAGACGACAATTGGTCTACTGCGGAAAACTGGAATCCCCTTAGTCCGCCTGGATCTGGCGACATCGCCGAGTTCAATGAAAATGATTCACCTGGTACGAGTGCTCTTGACACAGACTTCACAATCGCCCGGCTGCAGTACCTCGCCAATAGCGAACATCTACTGGATCTATACGGCTTTAATCTACACGTTGACGATTTTGTCCATGTGGGCGTCGGCAACAGCTCGAATGGAGCAGCGGTTACCTGGACGAACAGCGATACGCACGGCAGGCTTAGCATTGGTAACACAGGAGCCCTGGGGACTTTCTATGTGGGTGTCAATGATTCAGCAGCAACCGGGGAGACCGATGGTAACCTATTGCTCGATGGCCTGACCGTGGAGGCGTTGGTCAATAATCTTTCGATCGGGCGTAAATCGAGTTTAAGTGGCATCGGCACAGCAAACGGTACCCTGACACTAAGTAATGAAGCCATTCTGAGTGTAGGCACGGTTAGTGAATCCGCCAAGATCAATATTGGGATGAATGAATCGACAGCCGAGCATCCTTACGGGGGCTATGGAGATGCAACAGGGCTGTTGGATGCCACGCAGGGCACAGCGGACTTTCATCTGAGTGAATTAAATGTCGGACGGCGCACCTGGGGCTTGGGCGACGGCACAGCGACGGGCACATTGCGGTGGAGCCAGCCGGACCCACTGTATGCAACGGACGTTTATTTCGCTCGGGGCGGTTATACGACAGGTATCCTGGAGGTGCCCAGTGGGGGGACCTTTTTCCTGGGAGATGCGGATGATCCGGTCTCTCTTCTGGGTATCGGTTATCATGATACGTCTGGCGGCGGTACGGCGACGGCGCATCTGAATCTGCGCGATTCGGTGGCTGATCCGACCTTTGTGGCGTACATTGGCGACAACCTTTCCATTGGCCGAACGATCAGCGGAGGTCCAGCAGACGCGAGCCTAACGCTGGGCGAGAATTCCCATCTCTATGTCGGCACGACCGCGGACCCGGCCGTAGTGAATATTGGGATGAACGGTTCCAGTACGGGCAACGCTGTAGGCCTCTTGGATGCCACACAAGGGGAGGTGGTATTACACCTGGGTCAGTTGAATGTCGGACGACATACCGGTTCCGGGGGCATTTATAGTGGCGGGACCGCGACGGGGACGTTGAGATGGGACCAGGACGTGGCGATTAATGCGGATGAGGTCTATTTTGGCCGGGGCCAGAGCACGGGCGTGCTGGAGGTGCCGACAGACGGCCATTTCCAACTGGGCACGGCGACCGATCCGGTCTCTCGGTTGGCCATTAGCTATCACGATACGGGGAGTCCCGGGGCGTCGAATGCGCATCTTGATTTGACTGTGACGGACCCATTTTTCACAGCCTACATTGGGGGTGCTCTTTCGATCGGGCATAAGGCAAGCATGAGTGGTTCGGGCACAGCGGACGGCAGTCTGACGTTGGGTAGCCACTCAACGCTCCACGTGGGCACGGCGGGTGCTCCGGCGAAGATCAATATTGGGATGAACGAATCGACCTCCGACGTTGGTTTTGGCGGTTATGGGGATGCCGTAGGCGTTCTGGATGTCACCGACGGCACGCCGGACTTTCATCTGAGCGAATTGAATGTCGGATACAATAAGTGGGGCAGCGGGACCGCCACAGGGACGTTGAAGTGGAACCAGCTCACACAGGCGTTGTATGCAGAAGAGGTGTATTTCGGTCGCGGCGCCAGCACGGGCAAGCTGGAGGTGCCGGCCGGCGGGACCTTTTTACTGGGCGACGGGGGCGACCCGGTCTCTCGATTGGGCATCAGCTATCATGACGAGCCGGGAGGCGGCACCTCCACGGCGCATCTGAATTTGCGCGACGCGGATCCCACCTTTACGGCGGTCATTGGGGACGATCTTTCGATTGGGCGAACCACGAGTGGGAGCGCCACGGCGAACGGGAGCCTGATCTTGGGCGAGCATTCCACTCTCTCCGTCGGCACGACCCTTGCCCCGGCGGTAGTGAACATCGGCATGAACGGAACCGGGACCACGGGCGAATTGGATGCCACGCAGGGCACGGTAGAGTTTCATCTGACGGAGTTGAATGTCGGACGGCGTAATAGCAGCTCCGGAGGCACGCCGATAGGGACGTTGAAGTGGAGCCAGGCGGCACCGATTGATGCAGAGAGAGTCTATTTTGGCCGGGGCCAGAGCACGGGCGTACTGGAGGTGCCGACAGGGGGGCATTTCCAACTGGGCACGACGACCGATCCGATCTCTCGGTTGGCCATTAGCTATCACGATACCAATAACAAAGGGGCGTCGAATGCACATCTTGATCTGACCGTGACCGATCCCTTTTTTGAGGCCTATATTGGCGGCGATCTTTCAATTGGTCGCAAGGCGCACATGGGTGGTTCGGGCACGGCAGATGGAAGTCTGACGTCAGGTAGTAATTCCATTCTGAGCGTGGGCACAGCGGTTGCCCCAGCGATGGTGAACATTGGGATGAATGAATCGCTGGGTGTGGTCGGAGGTACCGGGGACGGCACGGGAGTCCTGGATGCTCGGCTGGGCACGGTGAACTTTCACCTGAGTGAGCTGAATGTCGGACGAACGATGTGGGGGATGGGGACCGCTAACGGGACACTGACTACGGGCTCAGGTAGTATGATAACGGCAACTACTGTTAACATAGGCGAGGGGACGAATGCTACGGGAAATGTGAATATGAACGGAGGCCTGTTTGCCGCAGGGATTGTCAACATGGGAGCCGGGGGGACGTTTAACTTCACCGATGGCAGATTGGGTATTGGAACGTTTAATACATATAGCGGAAGCGGCTCTCTGAATCAGCAAGGGGGGACGCTCGCGCCGGGTTTTTCGCCTTTCGATACTTCTTTGGCGGGTATTGCAACGATCAACGGGGACTATTGTCTTACATCAGGTACACTGGAAATCGAGCTGTTCGGGTTAGGGGCCGGGACGGAGTATGACCAGGTTTTCGTAAACGGACTCGTTAGGCTCGACGCCGGAGGATCTCTGGACGTGGTGCTTGGATTCGCCCCTGAGATCGGCGATCAGTTTATTATCCTGGACAACGATGAGGACGATTGGATTAACGGTACCTTTGCAGGACTTTCCGAGGGTGCTGTCTTTTCTACGAGCTATCTTAGCACGTATTATCCCTTCCGTATAAGCTACGTGGGCAACGACGGCAACGACATAGTGCTTACCAGCATTGTTCCCGTTCCGGGCGCGAGCCTGCTGGCCGGCCTGGGCCTCTTAACGAGCACGTGGCTTTGCAGACGCAGAACAGCGCATAGGAAGGGCAATTGACAATATTCGGTCGATGGTCATTCTCTCAAGATCGGTGGGGCATAGCCGCCCCACCGCTTTCTATATGCACACAACGAACGACCAACGACGGGCAATAACCGCCGATGACGCTGATTATTACTCATCGATATTGGACATTCGACATTCGATGTTCATTATTGGATACCTGATCTCCCTCCTTACTGTCTCCTGTATCCCACATCTGCATCCATATACACAATGAGGAACAAATGAGTTGATCGATGTATCGTCTTCCTATAGAATCCACTTGTAGAAGTAGAGATTCGTATGGCTTTGGATCGGTACTGGTTGCTTTCGATAATCGGGAATGACGGACTTCAGCAAGTGACATGGAAAACGTGACGCTCATTCTGAAAGCTCTCGAACGAGGAGATGAGGAGGCAATAGACAAACTTCTGCCTGCCGTTTACGAGGAGCTGCGCCGGCTTGCCGATCACAAACTCTCTCATGAACGGCCCGGCCATACGCTCCAGGCAACCGCACTGGTTCATGAAGCCTATCTCCGGTTGGCGGGTTCGCAAGGCCAAAGTTGGCGTAGCCGGACATATTTCTTTGGAGCCGCAGCGGAGGCCATGCGACGTATCCTGATCGAGAGCGCCCGCCGAAAGCAACGTCTCAAACGCGGGGGCGGCCGGATGAAGGTGAAACTGATGGATGCGGATATGGCTTCAGATGGCGATTCGGAGGAACTGATAGCCCTGGATGAGGCCCTCACAGAACTGGCCGAGAGCGATCCGAAAAAGGCTGAATTGGTGAAATTGCGGTATTTCGCGGGTTTGACCATAGAACAAGCCGCTGAGCTTCTGAATATCTCGTCGGCCACAGCCAAACGGCAATGGACCTACGCCAGAGCGTGGTTGTACGGGAGAATCCGGTCTAAAGACTGATTCCCCACAAAATTGTTTTATTTTTCTTAAAAATCTTGATCCAAATGAGGTCTCGATGTCGCAGGTCATTGTGAAGAAACAAAACACTGGACCTGACAACAATCAAAAAGGAGACTTATCATGAACGCCTGGATCAATCAAATAGCTGAATTAGTTGGGATTGGACGTAATGGAATCGATGTTTCGCTCTCGGATATGAGCCAAATGCCGGACCTCAGACTGTTGTGGATCGGCGGAATTGCCGGGGCTATTATGCTGGTCGCTTTCTGTCAGGATAGATGGCTCAGTCGCCGAGATGACCGCGAATCCGACACTCATCGGAAATAGGACAACAAATGAGAACTCAGATTACGAGGACATTTACCAATGGCAGCGAATAAGAATGCGGAAGAGATCTTCAACGAGGCCGTCGAGATATCCGATCCGACGGAGCAGGCGGACTACCTGGACAAAACCTGTGCCGGGAACGAGAAACTTCGAGCCGAAGTGGAGGCGCTGCTCAAATGGCATCAGGAGGCGGGCGATTTCCTGGAAGTGCCGGACCGCGATCCGAATGCCACGCTGGAAACGTCCGCCTTGGCGGAATGCTCCGGCACGGTCATCGGTCGCCATAAGCTCTTAGAGAAGGTTGGCGAAGGCGGGATGGCGACCGTCTATATGGCCGAGCAGAAACATCCAATTCGTCGTCGCGTGGCTTTGAAGATCATTAAGCTGGGGATGGACACCAAGCAGGTGATTGGCCGTTTCGAGGCGGAGCGTCAGGCTTTGGCTATGATGGACCACCCCAATATCGCCAGGGTCCTCGATGCGGGCACGACGGAGACGGGCCGCCCCTATTTCGTCATGGAGCTGGTCCGGGGTTTGCCCATCACCAAGTTCTGTGACAAGAATCACCTGAACACGAAGGAACGTTTGGATTTGTTCATCTCCGTGTGCCAGGCGGTCCAACATGCCCATCAGCGGGGCGTGATTCATCGGGATATCAAGCCCTCGAACGTCCTGGTGACCCTTCATGATGGAACACCCGTGCCGAAGGTGATCGACTTCGGCATCGCCAAGGCGGTGAATCAGCAATTGACGGAAAAAACGGTTTTTACACGGTATTCCCAGATGATCGGCACGCCGGAGTACATGAGTCCGGAGCAGGCGGAGATGAGCGGGTTGGATATCGACACCCGGACGGATGTATTCTCCTTAGGCGTGCTGTTATATGAATTATTGACCGGCACGACGCCGTTTGATTCGGATTACCTGTTGAGCAAGGGCTATGGAGAGATGCAAAGGATTATTCGAGAGGAAGAACCTGTCCGGCCGTCCACGAAGATCAGCACGTTAGGTGAAGCCATCACCGACGTCGCCAAGCACCGCCGGACCAGCCCGGAACTTCTCTGTAAACTGATTCGGACCGATCTGGACTGGATCGTCATGAAAACGATGGAGAAGGACCGCAGCCGACGGTATGAGTCGGTCAGTGAGTTAGCTGCCGATGTCCAGCGCCATTTAGACAACGAGCCGGTTCTGGCCGGGCGGCCGAGTACACTCTACCGGGTACAGAAATTCGTCAAACGCAATAAGCTTCTCGTCACGTCAGCTACACTTATCGCAGTGATTCTCGTGTTCGCCACAACGGTGAGTCTCTGGCAGATGGTCCGGGCCAATCGGGCCGCCAGACAAGAGCGGATTGTCTCCGAACAACTGGAAGTCGAAAAGGAAAATGCACAGAACGCAGAGCAACTCGCTCGAACTGCAGAGCAAGCAGCGAAGTTGGACCGTGATCGAGCCGAAGAAAGTGAAAGAGGTGCCAGGCTTCACCTTTATGCCGCGGATATGATTGCTACCCAGAAGTACTTGAACGATGGGAATCTTGGAGCCGCACGATCATTGCTGAACACTTATGCCAGCATAAGCAGTGGCGATGACGTTCGCGGTTGGGAGTGGCGGTATCTACAAAAGAAAGCTCAGGGGAATCAAGAGAAGGACCTCCAGAAACATACGAATACAGTGACATCTGTCGTGTTCTCTCCCGATGGGAAGCTTATCGCTTCAGGCAGTATGGATCAGTCGGTTATCGTCTGCGATCAAAATGGCGAAAAGGTAGCACATCTTACAGCTAATGGTTCTATTAATTCAGTCACATTTTCAAGCGAGGGTAGGTATCTTGCGGCTGGAGACAAAAAGGGGAATGTGCGTATTTGGGACGCGAAGACATTTCAGTTATTTACGGAAATCAGTGACCCCGAAAACGAAGGAGCGTTCGTCGCTTTTTCTCCATGTGATTCCATCTTGGCGATCGGTTACGGAAATGGGATGATTCAGCTTTGGGATTACTCAGCCAATGGCCAAAGTGTTTGGATAGGTAAACCATATGACAGTTATCCTGAGGATCAACGGGGTTATACAGAGCCACAGGCGGGATGCAATATGGCGTTCTCAAGTGACGGAAGGCATATCGTCAAATACGGTGCCGGGGACGGTCGATTTGAAGTGTGGAACGTAGAAACATTTGAGCTTGTTGCCTCACTCCCAAACCCTTCAGGTGCATGCGGATTGGATAATTTAGCATTTGTACCTGGAACAAACTTAGTTTTTTCTTCTCATATGAACAACAAACCCCTCCTATGGGATTTCGAGTCAAACGATACTTACTTTCCAATTGATCGTATTGTAGGACAGAAAATTGTTGATGGAGTCTTCTCCGCCGATGGGAAATTGATGGTAACGGCGGGGCTTGATCACTCGGTCCGCCTATGGGAAGTCTCCGGAACATCTTTTCATCAGCAGGCACGACTTCTCGGGCACGACAGTGAAGTATGGACTGTTGCGCTCTCACCTGACGGCAGTAAACTGGCCTCAGGAGGACAGGATAAAAGTGTTTTGCTGTGGAGTTCTGATCATAAAAAAGAAGATAATGTAATCCATAGATCTCTTGAGCAATGTATTCCCCATTTCTCTGAAGATGGGCAGCTTATCGCCCTCGCTTGTAAGGATCAAATGAATTTGGGAAGCCTGATATATGATCTTAAAGCGACCCGTTTTCTGGATTTAGAGCTTAGAGGTTACCCCATACATTTCACGAATCATGGTAATGAAATGATCACCTGTATTTTCGAAGGTCGTTCGATAAAACTCGTAAATTGGAGCCTGGCCAAGTCACGAATCGTGTGGGAAGCAAACCTCAAGCAAATGCCCGAAGCAATGCCCTCTTGTATTCCATCAGTCTGTGAGAATCGAGGTGTCGCGGCCGTTGGCTTGGCCGATGGTTCAGTCGCTATAGCAGATTATCATACGGGAAGGGTGTTAACGGTGTGGAAGGCACACAGGAACCCTGTTGCTACTGCGGCAATCTCTCCGGACGGTAAGTCAATACTGACTAATGAATACACTGATACTCCAGATGGGGGTTCGGTCGTCATGTGGTCGTCTGCTGACGCCAATGAGATCATGCCCCGTTATCGTATCAAGGAACACCAAAGATATATCCTGAGCGCCACATTCAGTCCTGATAGCAGGATACTGGCCACCGCTGGTGCCGATAGTCGGATCATGCTATGGGATACGAAAAAAGGCACCTTACAGGGAGAATTACATGGTCATAAACAAGGAGTTTTCGGAATAGATTTTGCAAACGATGGGAAAACCTTGGCCTCTGCATGTCATGATGGAACCGTCAAGCTGTGGCATGTGGCAACGGGTCGTGAACTGGTGACTTTCGAACTCGATTCCAGTGGGATTGCGATCAAGTTTTCTCCGGATGGGAAAACGTTGGCGGTAATGACGGGTTCTGATCCCTTTACTCCAGAAGAGCTGAAGATATGGCGTGTACCTTCTTTTGACGAAATCGAAAGCACAAAAGAAGTCTTACGTCGTGAACCGTCGCAGTGATGAGGATCACTTGCAAGCACCGGAGATTGTATCATCTCTCTGAGAGACCAATTTCGCCACAGCCTGTACGAAAGCAAACATCTCCTCGGGATTGTGTTGGCCGCGTTCATCTATGGGCAGATCCACATACAGCAAATCGATGGTTTGGCCTGTGGAACCGAGAGGTACGCACATGACGGCACGGGGGCTGTGTTCGTCGATCAGCGAAAGGGTGACTTTGGTATCACAGGAAAAAATACTCTTGGTCATGCGTGGGTTCTTGTCTTTCCGTACCGCTGCGAGCAGACGATGAGATACGCGAAAAGCGAGATGCGTCGGGCACCTTCCCGCCCACGATGGGGCGCTGGCCTCTTCAGGGCGGCTTCCAAACCAGCACGCCACTACAACCGGCTCTGCCGGCGACGGCAAAGCGGCACCGGGGACTTGGAGCACGGCGGCCGCCGTCCCGGGTTTGTGAGCCAGTAGGCGACAGACCGTGAGACAGAGCTGGTCTTTGTCTGATAGCTCGCGCAAACGCCGCCTAAAGTGTGCAAGTTGTTCCGGGCAGGGTTCGCGTTCACAATCCTCTAATCTGGGCTTGTCATAGAAGACCTCAGTGCCGAAGTCCTCAACGATGATATTCGGTTCATCGACAGCGTGGACCGTGGCCTGTTCGGTAAGTGAGCTGAATGACAGAGACGCCGGACCGATTTCTATGACGTCGGCGCGAGAAATGGGGCTGGATTTCACACGTTCGCCATTCACAAAAGTGCCGTTTCTGCTACCCAGATCCTCCACCATCCATTCTCCGGGAGAAGTTTCGGAAATACGGGTGTGTTGGCGCGATACATTCCTACTGTCAATCACAATATCACATTCGTCGCTGCGTCCGATGATCACGCCTGCCGAGGTCAGTCGAACTTGCCAGCTATGGTTCCCCTCAGAAATTCGCATTATGACTTCAACCATGGATAATCCCCTTGATATCGCAAGTGGATACCTATTTTGCATTGTATAGTATCGGTTAGAAGTAAAACGGTCAATAGATGAAACTGACCGTAGAATTGGTTCACGCCGAAAACGCGCGGTCCGCCCGATGGAAACGAACAGGGTAATAACACCCTCAATAGGGTAATGGATAGGGCGCTATGAGAATTGACTATTGACCGTTGTCTATTGACTATTCTCTTTGTGGCTTCGTGGCGAAAAAAATACAGAATTTTCTTGATTTTAGGGCACAACTTTAGTATAATGTATAACAAATAATAATTAGAATACAGAATACAGGAGTCAGAATGAAGCAACACGGAAATCAGACCACAGGCTCACGATCGAATACAAAAAGGGAGGGAATCAAGGAACCTTTGTGATTGACTATTGACGAATGACAATTGACTGTTGTTAAGACGAAAGGTGGGGCAAGCCGCCACCCTACCCATCACGAATTCAGGAAATAAATGAAAGAATCCAGTTCATCCTGTTATCCTGTCAAATCATTTGAAAAAACAAAGCCAATCTGCCAGCCTATGGCTGGAAATACTAAACTCTAAGCTCTAAATCCTAATCAAATTCGAGTTCGTTCGTGTTCATTCGTGGTTCAATTTTTCTAAAAATGCACAAACTTTTACAAATATTTACAAATGTGCACAAAAATGCACCAAATCACTGTCTCAAACGAAATCAATTCGCGTCAATTCGTGGTTCTACCTGAAAAAACAAAGCCAATTCAGTTCGTATTGCGTATTGCGTGATGCGTATTGCGAAAACGAATTTGAAAAAACAAAGCCAATTATTCAAACGGGGCAGACGTTGGGCCTGGTGAATGGAGGGAAATGGTGATGACGTGAGTTAGCTTAAAAGAAGGAAAATAGACGGGGAGACGGCAGCCGGAACGACGGCCCGGCGGGAAGGTTATCTATCGCGGGAATCGCGGTTAATCCATTGCGGTCGCGGGACTTATGCCGCCGTAGGGATTCGTGAGGTCGCGGGTGTCCGTGACGAACCGCAAGAGCATGGAGATTTTGCTCTGGACGTGGACTTTGCGATAGATGTTCCGGGTGTGCGTCTTGACGGTGCTGGGCTTGATCTGCAAGACCTTGGCGATTTTGCCGTTTCGCAGGCCCTGGCAGATGAGCTCGGCGATTTCGCGCTCTCGGGGCGTCAGCTCATAGCGGCCCTGGACGAAGGACCATTGCTGTTTGTTGAGCAGGACGACTTCGGAGCGTTTGCGGCCGGGATTGGCACCGCCGAAATCGTTGGCATGTGGGTTGGGTAATTGAAGCATGGTTATCGACCCTCCTGAAGTTGATTCAGTAAACGGCGGGCTTCGTCGATATCTGCCGGCGTCAGCCCTCCGATTCGGCTGTGTAGGTCCAGAGATTGCTTTAAGTGTTCAACAGCTTCGCTGGTTTGTTCGAGTCTGGCATAGGCTCTGCCCAGATGAAATCGCGTGCTGACGCCCGCCAGCGCGGTCTTTGGATAGAGCTGGATGGCCCGTGAGAAATCCTCGATGGCCTTATCATACTCGCCCAGTCGATAATAGATGACGCCGCGGGTATCGAGCAGGTCGTGGTAGTCCGGGCTAATCCGGAGTCCCTTCCGGGCCAATTCGAGCGCCTCCTGAGGTTTGTCCTGCTCTTCGGATAGGATCCAGGCGAGGTTATTCAACACGATGACGTGATTCGGCTCACGTTCGAGAATCTGACGATACAACTGCGCCGACTCGTCGGCCCGCCCGGGCGTCTGCAGCAGCAGTACGGCAAGGACACTCATCGCTTCGACACAGTTGGGATCCTGCTGTCGGACGACGTTCAGTATCTTCTCGGCCGTACCTTTCGCCTGGCTATCACTCTTCATCGTCAGATCCGTCGCGACCGTAACGAGAACCCGGCTACCTTCCGGATGCTCCTCGTACCAACGGAGAACTTCCCGGTCGAGCTCATTCCAGAGCCGATCCTCTCTAAGGAGTTGCGCTTTCGCCAACAAGGGACTTGGATCGTCCGGATCGGCTTCGAGCAGAGAATCAAGATCCTTCAAAGCTCGACTTGTATTGCCGTTCTTGTAGAGCGCAACGGCTAAAGCAATCCGGCATGGCCTTCGGTCTGTATCGTCGCATCGGCTCACTTGTTTTCTCAGCAAAGCCACGGCTTTTTCCGGCTCGCCCGCTTCGATGTACGTGTTCGCCAGAAAGACGGCCACACCGAAATCATTCGGATCCATTTCATGCAGCCCTTTGAGCGTCGGAGTGGCCAGAACCGGCGAGTTCATCGCTTCGGCGCGGGCCTTTAAAAGCAACAACGTCCTGTCGTCGGATTGATACGTCAGACCGCTTAACGCCGCATCAATGGCGTGTCCGGACTCGCCTCGCCGGATTGCGATTTCTCCCTTGAGCGCCCAGGCCTCGCCCACTTCGGGCTGGTCTTCCGTTATCCTTTCGAGAATCCGATCCGCTTCGTTGATGGCCGTCTCGGTCCCTTTCGCAAAGAGGGCCCGCGCTTTGATGAGTCTCAACTCGACATCATCGACATTTGAAGCCAGTGCTTTTTCAAGCAGGATTTCACCCTCACGTATTTCGTCCGGGTCCCCGGAGGCAAAGAAGAGTGAGATGGCACGCTTCTGGATATAGACATTGCCAGGGTCTAAGGACAGCGCTTTTTGAATGTCCGCGATGGCCTTTTCCATCCGGCCCTGGGAACGATAGAGATCACTTTTGGTCATCCAGACTTGCACGTTGTTGGGATCCCTCCCGACGGCCCGTTGAAGATCTTCGATTGCACGATCCGCCTGCCCCAGCGCTTCAAACGTTCGAGCGCGAAGCGTATAGGCGGAGGTATCGTTGAGCTTTTGCACCATTTCATCGGAAAGTCGGAGCGCCTCCTCCGGATCGTTTCGACGAAGACTAATTTGAATTTGCGCGGCGGTGACCACAATGGAATTGGGATCTCGACGTTTCTGTTCATCAAGCAGCTTCGAGGCCTCATCCAATTTGTTCTGTTGTATCTTGAGCAGCGCAAGAGACAAGCACGCCGCCTGATTATTGGGATCGCTGGTGACGTATTCCTGCAGAATCCCCGATGCCGAATCCAGTTCCCCTCGCCGAACACAATCCATGAATTCCCATTTTGTGAGTTCCGGATGAGACAGTTTCAGCCGGGACGCACGGATCATAATCCTTTCGGCCTCGTCATATTCCTTGCCTTTATACAGAGCGGCCAGCATGGGGACGATGACCCGAAGATCATTCGGCGCCATCCGAAGCGCCTCACGATACATCGAAATGGCCAACTGCAAGTCACCGACCCGTTCGTGCGTTTGCCCCAGGAGAATCCGGCTGGCCTGGTCATTCGGATTGGCCAACATATTCTCGTGTAAAAGCGAAACAATCTCCGGATGACGATTCTCAAAATGCTCTCCGGCGAACCACAGCTTCGCCTGCTCGTATCGCCACTGCCAGCCGTCCTCCCCTTCGAGAGCTTTGATCTCATCGACGAGTATTTGGGCTCGTTCGGTATTGTTTATGACGCGTTCAAACGACAGAAGACGACGCCTAATGGGAATGTCGTCCGTGAGTTTTTTCGATAACGTCAGAAGCAGCGCATACGCGTCGCCTTCCTGGTCCCATTGCGTGTAGAACCAAGCGAGCACCAAACCCAATTGACGCTGAGAAAAAGGGTCCTCAATACTGGTTAAAGCGCGTTTTAACGTCTCTTCGCACTTCTTTCGGAGACCTTGCTTATCCGACAGAATCGCAAGTGAGCGGGCCAGCTTGACCGAGTTAGGGTCGTCTCGCAGCGCGTCTTCCAAACGGTGTATCGCCTCATCCATCTTGTCCTGAGCGGTGAGCAGCCCGACCTCATTCAGGACGATCTTTTCAGGCGACAGGGAGGTCTGTCGAAGCCGATCCATCAGTTCACGGGCGTCTTTGAATTTGCCTTGTAACAGAGCAAACTCGAACTCCAGCCATTGAACGTCATTCGAGTCTTCAAGGACTTTCTTTAAAGCGGACAACTGTGCTTCAATGGCCTTGACCCTTTCTTGATATCCTACGCCCCCGTCGACGGCATTTCGCTTGAGCAGTTGTATTTGAGCCTGTAGATAAAGGAGGGCCGGCTGCGGATCGCCCGGCTGCAGTTCGCTGGCTCGCCGAGCGTGCTCGGCGGTTTCCATCCAGTTTCCGGACCGAGCCAACAGTCTCGCGAGGGTCAAATGCGCTCTCGACGAGTCGGGTCTTTCGGAAATCAATATTCGCAATTGGCGCTCCGCCGATTCGCCATCCCCCAGTTGGGACAACGCCGAGGCTAATGCCAATCGAACTTGTGAGGATTCATTTCCGGACTCGATCGACTGCCGCCAAAATCGAGCCGCCTTCCGCATGTGTCCTTGCCGGGCCGCCACAGAACCTCGTAAGAAGGCGACGTTGGAAGGCGCAATGTCCTTCTGACTGAGTTTAGCGATATGCGCATTGGCATCATCGAGCCGATCACACTGGATATACAATTCTACGGCGACGGGCATGAAATCCCACGGTTGAGACGCAAGGGCCTCCAATCCATCTTCGGCCACTTTCAGCATGGTTTCTTTCGATTGGGTTCGTAGAGCATACTGGGCCCATATTTGCCATAACCCCGGGTCTCTCGGGAGGACCTCGCGAACGGCTTCCAGATGGAACTTTGCCTTCTCCAAGTCGCCACAGTAGATGGACTCTTCAGCCAGTCGCAAACGGACATGGGCGTCCGACAGGTCCTGGTTTTGAGCCTGCTCGAGGTCCGCCAAAGCCCCAGGGACATCTCCGTTTCGACGATAGAACGCCGCACGGACGAGATACGCCAGGGCCGAAGACGGATTATTCTCGACCGCCCGATCGAACCAATGAATCGGAGGAACGTTCGGGAAATCCTTCGGGCGCTGTTCTACAAGCCGTCCCAACGACTCGTAGGCCAGCATCTGATCGGGATGTTCCTGAATCACGTCCGTTAAGAGGGTAACCGCCTCCGGGAACTTGCGTTGTGCAATCAACGACTGCGCCAGCAATCTTTCAAGCACCGGATCGGGATTTGTTTCAAGTTGTCTTCGTGCGATAAGCTCGGCCTCGCCGGGGCCGATTCTTAAATAAATATCAATGAGCCTCGTCACGGCCTCGGCATTGTTCTTGTCCACCCTTAAAATCGCCCGATAGGCCTGGATCGCCTGTTGCATGTGATTGCGTTTGATCGGTCGAATCTTAAGCTGCGCATCGGCATATTTGAGCAATACGGAGACATCATCGGGTCGCACGGCCAGGTAATACCCCAGATACTCCCCCGCCTCTTCCCAACGGCCCTCATCATAGGCTTTCGATCCGCGGACAAGCCCCTGCTGACTTCGATTGCTTTTACGCCATTGGTGTAACGCAATGACGCCGACCACCAGGACAAAAAAGCTGATGACCAAAACAATGGCTAACTTCCAGTTGAAGTACCTTGCCGGCTTTCTCTTCTCTTTTTTATCCTTCGACTGTTCGTAATACACTGCCGACATCGTTGTCCTTTCTCATCTATCAGAATTGACTGATGAAATTATCGAGAAGCTTCCGGGTTGTTTGCCAACAGATGCTCAAATCCATTTTCAGCGACAGATTCCGAACGTATTCGATGTCGTAATGGATCCATTCCTGGAAGTCTCTCATGGGTTGCCGGGTTCGATGGACCTGCCACAGGCCGGTAATCCCCGGTCGAACCGACAATCGGGCGTCGCGCCATAACGGACATAGGGTATTCTCCGATTCCGGAGACGGGCGAGGCCCGACAACACCCATCTGACCGGCCAGAACGTTAAAGAATTGCGGGATTTCATCAATATAGGTCTCGCGCAGGAACCGCCCTACGGTGCTGATGCGCGGATCGTCTTCCATTTTGAATTGCGGCCCATCGACCTGACTGACAATCCGAAGCTTTTCCTGAATGGCATGGGCCCCGGTGATCATCGTCCTGAATTTGAGGCAGCCGAAATCCTTGCCGTGCAATCCTTGTCGACGATCTTTATAGAACACGGGACCGGGAGACGTTAATTTGATCGCCAGGGCGATAAACGGAAACAACGGGGCAAATAAAAGAAGAATGATTACGGCGACGAGACAATCGGTGATTCGCTTGAGGCATCGGGCGTATGAGAAGGGGCCCCACTTTCGAAAAGAGCGGCATGGATCCTGCGAGACATCGAAATCGTGGCTTAACTTGGAAATCCGCCGGGAAACCCTTTCACGGCCCCCGGTTGCAGAGATCCTTTCGTACCGCGGCCCCTTGATGATACAATTTTGAACGAGTTCATTTTTCGGAACGCAAACGTCCGGCCCGACAATGGATGAACTGATGATCGTCCCCGGTTCCACACAGGCGCCATCGCCGAGAATCGTCGGGCCGACAATAACGGCATCCGAAGCAATGCTCACATCACGTCCCAGTAAAACGTTCCCGATGCACCGCGGTCGCCCGGCTGCTGCTTTCGATCCATCCGTATTGAACGTGAGACAGTGACTTTGAGATAATCCCATTCCGCAGAAACTCAACAATCCTGCTTCCGAGTCCAAATCCAGGACCGCCCCCCCGACAGTGACGGCACACAGCGTCAGACCTTCCGAGCGGCACTTTCCGGCTAAACCCGAAAACGACAAGGGCAAAACACCGTCGGGCAAAACGCGATCAAGCACACACGTTTTCATAAAGAGATGATGCGGCCAATCCGTTGTCGCAAAAGCAAATTCCGCGGAATCGATATACACTCGATGAAAGGCGGCCACCTTCCCTTCGGCCGTTAATCGGACGCCCTCTCGTTCGCCCAAGAGCTTCGGATTCACTGTAACGGCCACAACATCCGCCTTGACGCTGGACACGACCTTTTCGAGCAACATCATATCAATGTTTGTTGCAAAACGTCCGTTGGTGAGAATGAGCCAGGGCTTGGTCACCCCCTCTTGTTCGGAAACGTTCTCATGCCTGAAGGGAACAACCACGTTCTTCCGGTAATAGGAGATCTCCGGTCGGGCATCAGGTCCATCTTTTCGCCCCAGATCCATCGAATCTTGTGGCGCTTGCGGTTCGACTTTCCAGTCTTCCGGAAAAGCGAAAACGGTTTTTCCGACGTCCAATGACCGGAAAGGGACCGGGGAGGCCGAACCTTCGCCTTGAGAAGACAAACTTCGGCCCAAACCATTGAGAACGACGCTGGCAACGGGTTCACCGGTCAAAGCAAATCGAAGAAGCCCCTCATGACCGGTTCTCACGGCGTTTTTATGTATGCAAATCAGATTCATAGAATCATCAAGGGAAAACTCAAACGATTAAGAGTCGATGCGATACTAAATCGGGAGGAAGACACACACCGGCCTTTCACGCCTTGTTTTTAGGCGACTTTTTCGACGCCTTGGAGGAATTGTTACCGCCCGATCCTTTTGCCCCGGACACCGAGGCTTTCTTCCGGGTGCGTACGACGGTCTTCCGCGATTCGGCACTTTCAGAATACGAGTATTCATCCGGCGTCAGATCATCAGACAGGCCCATGTTCATGCCGTCGTTATCCTCTCCTTCCACGGAGAACATCATCTTCCTCCTGGAGATTCCGCCGCCTCTGGATTGTGCATAGTAACTATGCCCGTGGCGATAATACCCATGTCCGGCCTGAACGCTGCTGAGAACGGTGCCCAGCACTTTGACGTTAATCTGCGCCAGTCGCTCCTTGGCCTGTTTCAGGTCCGGCAAGGTCGTATGACCCGCATAGCTGATCAAGATGGCCGCATTACCGATCTTCGCCCACAACTGGGCATCCGGGAACCCCAAAACGGGAGGCGTATCGATAATCACGTGATCGTACTTCCGGCTGATCACATTAATGATTTTGGCCGTTGTGGGCTGGGCCAGCATCTCGTAGGCATCGGTGGCGTCGGTAAAGTCCGCTGCAAGAACATCCAGCCCCGTGGCCGCGACGCAGTACACCGCCTGCTCGAACTTGACGCCGCACAGGACGTCCTGCAGCCCTCTCGATCCCTCGGGAAGATTCAACAATCGCGCCACGTCGGGCTTTCTCAAGTCGCCGTCGATCAGAAGGACCTTCAATCCGGACTCGGCCATGCTGGTTGCCAGATTCACGGCGAAGGTCGTTTTGCCTTCTCTCATTCCCGGACTCGTGACTACCATCTTCTTGGGGATCTTGTTGCCACCTAAGAGTTTCAGGTTGGCCCGAATCGTCTGATAGTCTCCGACGATTTGCTCGGGCAGCAGTGACGGCTTGACGGTATCCAGGCTGGTCGTGGTCCCGATGATGCGCATCCCGATACGCCGGGCCACGTCATCCGGTGTCCGAAGACACTGATCCGCCCGGTCCCGCAGATACGCCAAACCCATTCCGAAGATCAATCCGCCGAAAACCAAGGCCAGGCTCATTTTGAGGCGCTTATCCTGAATCGAGGCAATATCCGCATTGTAATAGATCGAGATTCTCGTCGGACGTTTTCGCTGCAATTCCAGGTCCTGGATACTTCTTGCAACCGCATCGTATCGTTCCTGGGCCGAGGTCAATTCGGCCTGGTAATCGTCGATACTCAATTGCGTGCGACCTGTTTGTTTCGTCTCAAGGTCTTGACTCGACAGCTCATTTCTAAGGTTTTGCTCGAATATCCTGGCCTGCTCCAGTTCGTTTCGTTTATCACTGAGCAGCTTTTCGCCGGCCGCCATCGCCTGCCTTTGGGCCATCTCATCGAATTCGTCGCTGGCCTCCTGCTTGAGCGCCACAAGGTGTTCCTTCATCTTATTCAACAATTCCTTTTTACGCCGGACTTCCCGATTCGTATTCGAGTACGTCTGCTCGGCAACGATCAGCTCTTGTTCCAACGTCATGATATTCTCTGCAGTGGCGGTCACCGCCGGATCGGCGTTGACATAGGTTTGTCGCAATTGGAGCAGTTCCCCCTGTGGCAACGGTTGCTCTTTCGTCCGCTCAAGGAGCTGGACGTCGGCTTCAAGCCGAAGCCGTTCAGCCTCGACTTCCGTGAGCCTCGCCGACAAAGCCTCAAGGCGATCCATCTGCATCTCCTGCCGAGGGGCCAAATTGAGTTCCCCGTACACTTCTCCCAATTCCTGGATTCGATCGCGATAGGATTTAATCCTCTCAGCGAGACGATCGCGTTCCTGCTCCAGGACTCCCAAACGCTGGTTCTCATCCACGTTGGCGGTGTTGACCTCGATATCCGTATACGCCTGGATAAACTCATCCACAATCATCTTGGCTTCTTCAGGATCGTGGTGATTCATGGTCACCTTGAGCAATTCCTGGGTATCCTCGGCAACGACGCTAATCTTTTGACCTCCGACGATCGCCGTCTTGAGCTTCAATGCCGGTTCGACGGGTCCCCTCGAACCCAACACTTTTTTCATCAGCTTTGATATAAGACCGCCGGGCTCATCACTGAAATAGGCCAGATTCTTATCAACCAAATTATCGGCCACTCTTTGGACGACGGCGCTGCTCGTGATCCGCTCGGCCTCCGTATTGATGAACCGAACATAATCATCAATCCCTCCCGAATCTGGCTCACCACTTATAATTTCGGACATAACGGGAGCAACCCGAATGGCACCGACCACTTCGTATTGCGGTTTGATCGTGAGCCATATCGCGGGCAATCCGCCCGCACACATGAGGACAAAGACCACCAGCACGATGTACCAGCGACGAACGATCCCCGCAAACAAGTCCGATGTGGTTTGACTCTCAGGCTCGGGCGGGACCTGCCAATCCACCACGTCTTGCCCAACCGCCGGTTCATTGAATCTCTCTAACTCGTTCATTGCATTCTTCCTTCCATTATGGTTTCGGATGTTTACTCTCTGTCGAGCCTCATTTTGTTGTCTCGATGAAAATGGACTCCCACACAAAAACAATCTCACGCTTTTTGCCGCGTGATAATCACCGCCTCGTCCGTCACCGGCAGCGTCGTCAGTCTCGTTAATAGCCAGAGTTCCCCCACGACGATCGCCAGGGCCAACGGCATCATGGCATATCCGCCGAAGTCGTGGAACACATCGTCCCAGAACTGATCGCTGAGTTTCGTCAGCGCCAGCGCCGTGACCGTGAGCCTGACGGTATTGCACAGTAAGGCAATCGGAAGACTTGAAATCAGGATGATCAGCTTTTCCCACCAGACCCGTTTGACCAGGAGCACGACCAAACCGCTGATGACGAAAAAGGCCGTGATCATCCTCAGACCGTTGCACGCGTACGCCACTTCAACGCTCGTATCCCCGATATGGATAGTATTGCCCTCCTGGATCACCCCGCAGCCGACCATTTCAAGACAGAAGACGGCGGACGAGGTCGCCCAATGCTGCAAATGCAGCACGGTATAACTTTGAATAAGGTTCGGAGGGGGCAACATTAAGCATAAAAACAGCAAGATCGGAGAAAGCTTTCGAAAAAGCGGCCAGCCGAATAACAACAACACGATGGCGGCAATACTGAGCACAATCGAGAACCTCTCCGCAGAACTGTACATGAAGAACAAGCCGAAGAACCGGATAAACTGGGCGCCGATGAAAAGAACCAGGCCCCAGATCGACGGCTTGATCGGGTACTCGGCAATCGCACGACGCCGGGTCCAGAGAATATAGAGCGCAAGAAAAGGAACAATCAGACCCACGGAATATTCATCGCTCCGGTGCCAGAGATTCCAGAGATCTCCAAGACCGCGCTGGTAGGACCAGATGAACACGCCTAAGAGAAGAACCGCCGCAACGTAAGCGAGGATTTGTTCCCTTGGAAGTTGCATCCAGGTCGGCATGGATCCACTCATTCCGCCCACGTGCGACCATAGTGCCTGCCCCGGTCCTATGATGTTATTTTTCGTCCGATCGAATAATCGTTTGAAAAAACCTTTTGCTTTGAATGCGACAGGCTCATTTTCCACAAGTGTGTTGGCCTGCACGATGGCATGGCCGTCCACAACGCTTCGTCGTATCCCGCAATTCGGGCCGATGTGCGCATCATCCCAAATGACACTGTTGACCACCACGCTATCCCGACCGATCGTCACGCGGCGTCCCAGCACGGCCGGTCCAAGAACAACCGCGCCGTCAGAGATCGTCGCGCCGTCCATGATAACCACCGGTCCCCGGATTCGCGCCGAAGGATCGATGGTTGCCGTCGCCGTCCCCCTTACGTTTGGGAACGCTGTATCTTCGCCCCGCTGGATATCCGCGTCACATTCCGGAGCACGGTCGAGGTAATCGGCGATCGCATATAAATAACCTTGCCAATCTCGAAAATTCCCCACGTGTTCCGTCAGCGCCGCCGCATGAACCGCTTTCCCCGCGCGGAGCATTTCAGGAATCAAACCTTCCTTAATATCCACATAGCCGGCTTCCGGAATGTGCTCCAGCACACGGGATTCGCACACATAGATCCCGGTGGCTTGCCCCGTAGGGGAACTATCGCCGCACTCCGGGTTCAATATCACCGTTAAATCCGATTTACCCGCATGATGGGCATCCATCAAAACGCCGATTTTCGGCGGCGACACGATACCGGCGGAAAACACGAACAACAACGTATCTTCCTCACCCCGCGCTGCGTCACGTAAACATCCCGCCGTTCCCACGGGCAGCGTTTCTTCCAAAAACTCCACGTCTAAACGATCATCCACATGAATCGACTCTGCCAGTGACAAACCTTCTTCACTGGAAAACACCACGACCTGCCGTATCCCTTCATTGGCCAAATGCGTCAAGAGCCGTTCCAGAACCGTCTTTTCCACGACCGGCCATAACGGCGTACTCAGACGGGATGCCAGGGGGCATCGCCCGAAATCGCGACTTCCAATCAGTATGACAGCTTTAGCATTTACCATCGAATGACACTACGTCCCGTAACAATGAGAATTTCAATATAACCTTGAGAGCACCTTAAGAGGATGATTCTGTAATAGGATCGATGAGGACCGGGGCCGCGTGAAGATAGCGCGTGGCCTTTCGTTTCGCATCGATATCGTGATAGACGCGTTCGACCTGCTCACTCGTCATCCCCGCCGCGTCCGCGACCTCTTTAGACGAGACGCCGTGGTTCTTGCCGTACAAGCACAGATCCATTTTGTCGTAAGGAACCGAAAAATAGAATTCCTCCTGACTTTGCGCCAGAGAATACGTATCCGTCGTGGGCGGTCGACTGCAAATGTCGTCCGGAAGGCCGAGAAACCTCGCCATCTCATACACCTGCGTCTTATACAGATGCGCGATCGGTTTGATGTCCGCCGCCCCATCGCCGAGCTTGACGAAAAAGCCCTGATCGTACTCCAGGCGGTTCGGCGTTCCCGTTACGGCGTAATTGAGCCGGTCGGCATGGTAATATTCCAGCATCTTGCGCGTCCGCTGCTTGAAATTCGTGGCCGCGACGATCCCGAGATAGGCCGACGGCGTCAGCCGCACCTTCTTCTGCTCGCCCTCGGGAGACTGCACGATCACCGAGAAGATCCGGTACGTATCGTCATCCATCACACCCGGCAGCACGATCTTGCTTTTGTATTCCGAAGTATATTCAGGTACGACGCTACGGATCGCCTCGTCCCGATGGCGATAACAACCGACGGCGTCCAGTATGCCCGAAATATTTTCATGCACGGTCTCAATGCCGAGATGATCGCTGATCAACCGGCTCAGTCCCATCGTCTCCGAAGCCGAATCCTGCTCCGGCATCAGAAGCCCCAGAACATGCCGCTTGCCCAGAGCGCGAACGCACAACGCCCCGACGACACTGCTGTCGATGCCGCCCGACAGCGCCACAACGGCGCCGCGTTTCTTGAACCGTTTCAATATAACTTCGCGAACGGCCCGGGTGATCTTTTCCGTCTCTTGATCGAAATCCAATTTCAAAACATCCGCAGAAAATGTTTTGTCTTCCAACATGTCTCTCTCCTAATCTGATCTTTGACCGTCAGTGACTTCTCGGTGAACGTTTTCTCGTTTTCTCAACTCCGTCTTCAGAGTCTTCCCGGATTTCCCCTTGGGAATCGAAGGGACCAACTCGATATACTTCGGTTGCTTGTAGGCGGGCAAAAGGGGCTTGAGGTATGTACTCACCTTTTCCTGCGTTAACTCGACACCGTCCTTTTGAACGACGAAAGCCTTAATCGCCTCACCCAAAATCGGATCATCAACGCCGATGACCGCCGCCTCGTGGACGTCGTCGATTTCGAGCAGGGCATCCTCGACTTCCTTGGCGCTGATACGGAATCCTCCGCCCTTGATGAAATCCTTGGACCGCCCGACCACATAGAGATACCCGTCCTCATCCGTCGTGCCGATGTCACCGGTATAATAGAGGCCGTCTTTCAACACCCTGGCCGTCTCCACCGGATCGTTCCAATAGCCCGCCATAATGTTGGAGCCTCGCGCGACGATCTCGCCTTCGCAATGCGGCGGCAAGAGCCGGCCTTTCTCATCCGCCACAAACAACTCGACGTTCGAGATGGCCTTGCCGATTGAACCCCATTTGGAAGGCAGCACGTCCGGATCAAGGTACGACAAGCGGGGCGCCGCCTCTGTTGCCCCATACATGATAAACAAACGAGCCGGGGCAAACGCCTCCGCGACTTTCTGCTGAATCCCCGGGGCCATCGATCCGCCGGCCTGCGTCACATAACGAAGCCGGTCGAATGTATATTCCCTGACCCTCGACCGATTCAATAAAATCAAGAACGTGGAAGGCACACCGGCAAATCCGGTCGCTTCCGTGCTCTTCATCGTATCTAAAACCACTTCCGGAAAAACGGATCGATTCTCGATGACTAACGACCCGCCGACATAAAAGTGGGTCGTCAGCAATGACTTGCCATAGACATAAAAGAACGGCAGAACCACCATGATCCGGTCCCGGTCCGTCAAGGCCAGATACTCCACGATCGAACGCGTATTGCTCACGATGTTAAGATGAGAGAGCATCACCCCCTTGGGCCTGCTCGTGCTGCCCGTGGTGTACGTGATCGAAGCCAGATCGACGTCGATGCCCCTCGTTCCCGCGGAACGGGCATCCCCCGTCTCGTACAGTTCGCCAAGGCACACAGGATGGCAATGACCGATTTGTTCGTAGGCCGAGACGTCCTTCTGCTCGACAATCACCTCCCGAACGTCCGTGGCTTTTCTCAGCGCCGGGATAAGATAACGCAAATGCTTTTTACCCGAGATGATAGCTTTGGCGCCGGAATCCTGCAGGGCATAGGTTAATGTCTCCACCGTCGTTTCCGTATTCAAAGAAACCTCAACCGCTCCTGTTTTGAGTGCGGCGAAATAAGCGATCACATAATCGAACGCATTCTCATATAGGATGGCCACCCGGTCGCCCCGGCGAATATCCCGCTCTTTCAAATAATGGGCCACCTTATTGGACAAAGCCTCTATTTCGGCGTAAGTCATCCAGCGATTTTTGTGCCAGACCGCCTCTTTGTCCGGATCGTGTTGAGCCGCGTTTTCAAGAAAATGATGAACCTGCATCGTCTCGTCCTACCTTTAACCAGCCTCCGCCTTTTTCTTGCTTAGGTTCAAGCCCGGCCGGAAGGGCCGGCAAATCGCGCTGCCCGTCCGCATCGAAATCTCCACGCTGATAGGCGGTAATATCGATCGTCGAACCAACAGGGCCGCCGGATTCACTAAGTGTCGCCCCGGGGCTGTTCGCTTTGAGCCGAAGGTCTAATGACAGATTGTTGTTGCGTCCCCAGCAACAAATCAAGTTGGGCGTGAGGGGCTTGGCCGGAAGAGCCGGAGAAATCGTAATCGTTGCACGACCGCGACCCACAATCCTCCGGAGCACACCGTCGAAGTTCACCTCGACATAGTCACCCAACCGGATCGTTTCAAGACCTTTTCGCAGATATAACTTCTCACGCGAGCAATCGGGGATTCGCCGGCCGTCAACAACAGCAAAAGAATCCGGGGCGTTCCGGAACCGGGGATCGCCAAACACACTCCCCCGGTCGTACCCCGTCTTGCCGCGGTATTCCCGGAAATTACGGTGCCATCCCCGGTCGGACACCATGATGGGCCGGCCCCTGACTCCACGGGCATTATAAAACACGTTGCGCCGGCCTTCGTAACCGCGGACGCCGCTGACCGAGTACATGGGAGATCCCTGGCCGGTCACGAAGATATTTTCCTGCACGTCGTAGTGATGCGCCGTCAGACTCATACAGACGCCGCCGCCGAAGGCAATCGTGTTATTGTGGACACGGTAGTTTTCCGCGTTCTTATGGCCGAAGATCACGGGAATGGCCATACAGCCGATGATCATGTTGCCCTGGATCAGGCCGTCGCTCGTCTCCTGCATCATAATCCCCTGCCCGGACCCCAGAAGGAGGTTGTCGATCAGGCGAACCTGGGTAACTCCCTGATAAAACTGAACGTTGTCGGGATGGCCCCACAACAGATGATGGTGAATATAATTCCGGCGAGCCGTGACGTCGGACGTTTTCCATGAAATAATCAGACCGTCCACGCCGCTGTATCCGATCTCATTCTCCTCCACAACAACGCCCTTCGACTCGATCAGGACGACGCCATAATAATTATACAAGCAGATACATCGGCGAACCGTGATATCGTTGACGTCACGAAGCTGGATCCCCCTGCCGCCGTGGTTGTGCACGATACAGCGTTCGATGTCAATATCCTCGGACCGGGTGACCTCGAGACCATTTCGGGCGCCCGCCGCGATCTCCAGACCGGAAATGCGAACGTGCCCGACCCGATCAACGTGAAGGATCGTTCGTGTCTCGCACGGAGCTTCAACCGCGTCCAAATCCGCCAAAGCCGCGGGCCAAAAGTAAATCCGCCAGGCGTCTTCATGCTTCAGAACCGCCCAGTCGCCCGGAGAATTGATCAGGCTCGGATGGTTCTTGAGATAATACTTATCGTCTTTCCCCATGACCATGGATCGCTTCTGAGGGGTCACGGTGAGTTTACCGTTCACGCGGTCCAGAGAAGTAATCGGCACGGTAAAATACACATTCCCGTGCATCGTCCAAATATAAGCTTCCCCCCCGACAAGATCGTTCTCGACCGTACTTAGGTTTTTAGCATCGGAAATCGTCTGTCCTTCGACTGCTTTTGCCGTCCACCAGCCGCCCTCCGGCAGTCGGGCCACCGGCTGTGCACGATTATTCACCAAAAGACGTTCCGGCTTGAAATTGAGCGGTGCGACATAGATGTTATCTCGATATTGCTTCCATCCGGTCACCGGAACCGCCCCGGACAGGACGACGCGCTCGCCCTCCGCCGCCTGAATCGAAACGGGCTTGCCCGGCCGGCCGCCCGGCACTCGGAGGGATTCGCGATACAAACCTTCGCGGACAATCACCGTATCTCCCGCCCGAACAACCTTCAAGGCCTCTGTAATCGTCTTGAACGGTCGATCCTGAGACCCGTCCGTAGAACGGTTTTGCGAGCCAGCCTGCACATAAATGGGCCGAGCGGCACACACATGACAGGCCAGCATGAAAATCAGGAATACACTAAAATGATAATGTAGAATTCGCATGAGATATTTCAGCTATATGACGAAGAGTCCTTTATTCGAGTGTCGGAGGGGCTTGCCTGGCCCATTGGGTCGCATTGTACTTGGCATTAAAATCCCTGTGGGCCCGCTTGACCTGGTCCTCGGTGAGATTCATCGTCTCGCAGACGTGCTCGATGGGAATCTTACGCTCCCACGCATAAAGAAGTATATCGAGCGTCGCGTAGGGGATACGAAAATAGAATTCCTCATCACTCACCTGGGCGTTCCAGGTATCCGGGCTCGGAGGCCTTTCGATAATCTCACGAATCACGCCAAGGTATTCCGACAGTTGAAACACCTGAACTTTGTAGAGATGGCTGAGCGGTTCGAGATCCACGCCGCCATCGCCGTATTTGACAAAAAAGCCCTGTAAAGCTTCCGTCTTGTTGGTCGTTCCACAAACGATGTAGTTCATCTTCTCCGCGTAATAATACAGGTTCACCATCCGGATTCTCTGTTTGGTGTCGGTGGCGGCGACCAGCCCGTTGAGGACCTTCTTGTTGAGCCGGGCCGATTGCTCGTTCCCCTTGCCGTCATTAATCTTCAGCGTAAAGATGTTGAACGTATCCTTGGACAATAAGTCCGGCGGGAGCGTGATTTTCGACGTGTAGCTTTCGTCGTATTCCGGAAAGATATCTTTGATCATCCCGTCCCTTTTCCGATACGTCCCGAAGGCTTCGAGGACGGGCGTAACATCCACCGTTTCCGTTCTAATGCCCAGCTCTTCGGCGTGCTTGGCGGCGTATTCCGCACTGACCGGATTGGATTCTTTCTCGGGAAGGATCAATCCGAAAACCCGGTCTTGACCCAACGCCTCGACGCAAAGGGCCGCACATAAAGCCGAATCGATCCCGCCGCTCAATCCAACCACGGCGCCGTCACGTTTCGAGGAGCGCACGTATTGTCGAATGAACGAGCCAATACGTTCCGACTCACTCGCACAATTCATCTTTAGAACGTCTTTATGAAAATCCATAACATTCTCCAGAACAGACGGACTTGTTATCACTGGACGGGTTTGAGGGCCTCCGACCGATGATCCACAATCAAATCGGGACAAACATCATGAGCGGGCCGACAAGGAAAATCCTCCACGAACTGCTGATACACAAGCTGGGAGGATAGAATCCCCATCAGGGCCATATCATCGATCTCGCTCGCACGGCCCGACACCTTCATCTTTCGCAATAATTTCGCTACTTTCCCGGCGTCGAACAAACCCGCATTTTTCAATGACGTTTCCGAAAAAGCCTGCTGCGTCTCATCCATCATCTTATGATTCAATAAGCTTTGCCTGATCGGCGCGCGATATGGATTTTTCGGACGCCGAAGGATCTCTTCGGGCAAAATTCCCTTAAAGGTCTTTTTGAGAATATGCTTTTCGTTCAAGCCCAGAATCTTCCATTTGGCCGGCACGCGTCCCATGAATTCCATGACCGATGGATCCAGGAACGGCAGCCGAATTTCAACCGAATGGGCCATCGCCATCCGGTCTCCCTGAGAAGAAAGCAAGTAACCGCTCAGAAAGATCGCCGTCTCCAGGTACTGAGCACGCGAGAGATAATCTGCATCCTCAAAGGCCATGGGAAGACACTCTTTAACCTGCTCATATCCACAGTACGATCCAATTTCTTGGCTGAGGTCGCCTGAAAAGAAGTTTTTGAGTTTGCTGGTATTCTCCCACCGTATCATATGTGAAAAGAGCGGATCATCCGCCTGGTCCAGGCCTTTAGAGAAAAAGGATTGCAACGTGCGTTTAAGCCTGGGATTGTTGAAGATGTAAGGATAAAGCTGACCGATCAACCCGGCGCGGCGCTGCGAGTCGGGCGCTTTGGCCCAAAAGCGACGGACTTTCGCTTCCCGGAAAATATTGTAGCCGCCGAAGACCTCGTCCGCGCCTTCACCGGTTAGCACGACTTTGAAATCGCTTTGACGCACGATTCTGGAAAGCAGATACAGCGGAATCGGCCCCGTTCGCAAGAGCGGCTTCTCACAGTGCCACAAACAATCGCCAAGGGCCGCCCCGATATCCTCGTTGGTCGCGACAACATCGGTGTGGTCCACGTTCAGATAGGAAACCATTTGGCGCTGATAGTTCCCTTCGTCGAAAGCATCTTCTTCAAAACGTATTCCAAACGTCCTGACGTGGCTGTCGAAATTTTTTACAACGAGCGTCGTGATACCCGAGGAATCCAGCCCGCCACTGAGATAGCAGCCGACCGGCACATCGGCCCGGAGCCGAATGCGAATCGCCTCTTGCAAGAGACGCCCGATTTCCCGGCTGATTTCCTCCGGAGCTAAATCGATCTGCTCCGAAGGCGAATATAACGGAATGTCCCAGTATTTCTCGACCGCGACCTCGCCTTCGGAGACGGTCAGGTAATGGCCGGGCGGCAATTCATAAACATGCTCGAAGATGGTTCGCGGCGCTAAGGTCGTCCAGAACGTAAAAATCTGATCCATTGCCACCGGATCGATTCGTCGAGGAACGTTCGGATTCATAAAAATGGATTTGATTTCCGATCCGAAAAAGAGTGTATTGTCGAGAACCGTGTAAAATAGCGGCCGAATGCCGACGCGGTCCCGCGCTAAAAACAAGGACTTCGCGTTCACGTCCCAAATCGCCATCCCAAACTGACCGTTCAGCCGAGTGACACATTCGGGACCTTCCTCTTCGTATAAATGCAGGATGACCTCCGTATCGGACGTCGTATAGAAGCGGTGTCCCTTCTGTTCCA
>Ga0272442_10001686_pt1 | contig 33038 bp, 31 predicted proteins | sample SSMForm2O_FD_200262 | JGI IMG/M metagenome (GOLD analysis project Ga0272442, IMG submission 200262) | Marine sediment archaeal communities from Little Sippewissett salt marsh, Falmouth, MA, United States - SSM-Form-2O | ecosystem: Environmental > Aquatic > Marine > Wetlands > Sediment ... | reverse complement strand
GCACCCCGTCCGCGGTGAACGACACCGTCTCCCAGCCGCCGAACCCGAAGCCGAATGCGGCGCCAAACACCCAGTTACACACTTCGTATTCGACGATCAAGGTCGAAGTGAACAGGGTGAAGATCGGTACCGCATCCATGCACACCTGCGTCGACCAAGATCCCGAAAGAAGATCACCAAACGCGGCCGCGCCGAAGATCATGACGGCCGCAAACGCAAGTACGAGAGCTTTCTTCATTCTTCCCCTACCTCCTTACGAAATCGTGACTTTCAGACAGCAGTGCGCTCTCATCGCTGAGAGGTCCCCGTCAACAACCACCTCCTCCACTTCGTTGTTGCGCCTCTCCACTAGATCTAGCAACCATCATAGTCAACGCCCAAGTTGATGTCAAGACACCCGAAGGTCGCCATAAGCCTGTTGCCAAGAGGCACACAACGTGTTCGCCTTCCACTCTCCGCAGTCGAAGATCGTCTTGCCTCTTAGGGTCGAAACGGTGCATGAGAGTCTAGACTATCTTCCCTAGAATCTCACTTTAGCCTGTTCTCTAAGGCCAGATTACTGCCAAGGCCACAGCAATGACCCCCATCATCAACGCGGTCAGACTGAGGATGAAGTTGTTGCGCACCCGCGAGGCCAGCTGCGCCGTATCAGAGGACCCGGATGCGTCGATCTGGTCCTGGAGAGCGCTGATTGCCGCCTCGTTCTGGCTCACACGGATCTCGAGTCGGCTGCCGTCGGCCGTCGGATCGGACGTGCTCCGAAGCGCCGCCACCTCGTCCGAGAGTCCGATGATCAGGTTGTTGAGCCGCGTGAGATCGTCCGTCGTCACGCTCGCAGGGCTGTTCTGAATGTAGCGCATCGCCCGGGCGATCAGCGCCGCGGCGGAGTAGCGATCGAGCGCCTGATCGCCGCGGTACTGCCCTCCCGGCACCCCTGTGATGATCCCTCGGTCACTGAGATACTGGATGTCCTCGTACGCCCAATGATCCACCGGAACGTCGGTGAACATCCCGCCCGCCTCCGGCGGGTGGGATGTGCCGTTCCCCGTCTGGGCCAACGCCGCAGCCCCTCCCACCAACAACACAACGCCAACGACAACGATCGATACGATTCTCACCTTGGGAACCCCCTCTGCGTGACAGGATCGACCTGCAGTATAGGTTTCGCAGAATCGCGAGTCAATCAAGGCGCGCAAGACACGCCAACGCCACGGAACGACCGGCGGTGAGCGGGGGACGGACCGAGACGATGCAGCGCACTTCGATGCGTCACCGTGCCGTAGCCCTTGTGTCGGTCGAGACCATACCCGGGCAGCCGTCGGCCAAGGGCCTCCATCCAACGGTCCCGCACCACCTTCGCAACGATCGACGCAGCGGCGATGTGAAGCGAGCGCTGATCCCCGCGAACGTACGTTCGTTGCTGCATGTCCGGCGCTCCGGCGGCGCGGAGCGCTTCAGCCTGCGGGCCAAGCCCGTAGTCGCAAAGCAACAGCAGCGGCCAAACAGGCAACCGAATGAGAGCCCTTGCCGCAGCCGCAGACGCGGCCCCATCGACCCCCATGGCATCCACCTCGCGGGCGCTCGCCCAGCCCGCTGCCCACGCCGCGCTTCGCGAGATTCGATCGAACAGCGCCTCTCGGCGCCTCGCCGTCAACCGTTTCGAGTCATCGATGCCCACAACCGCTGCCAGCGGGGTCCGCCAGCAGGAGGCGATGGCGTCGTCGCTGCCCGCGGGCAACGGCCGCCCGAAGCAGACACACCCCACCACCAGAGGACCAGCGAGCGCCCCCCTGCCGGCCTCGTCAACGCCCGCGAGCGCCGCGGACGGGAAGCGATGTGACGCCTCGCTGCAAACGCCGCCGGGATTCACTGAAGGGAGCGGAAGCCGACCGCGTACTTCCGCGGCGGCTGCAGCGTCAAACCGTAACAGCTGCTCGAGTCGCAACGCTTCGGCAATCCCCGCGGCATCGGCGAGATGGGTCAAGACGATCCGAAGTAGCCGTTCATCGCACCGAACCGCGACAGAGGCCAAACGCGCAGATACGGCTCCCCGATGAAGTCGCTCTCGTCGGCAAATCCCCAGTACCGCGAGTCCAGGGAGTCCTGTGAGTTGTCACCGAGCACAAACCACTTCCCTTCGGGAACCATCGTGGGAACGACGCCGTAGCGGATGCGGGAGTCCTCGGTCGAGTAGTGTCGATCGAACCGCGGCCCTTCGAGCCTCTCTCCGTCGATGTAGATGTCACCGTCGCGGATCTCGACCGTTTGCCCGCCGACGGCGATCAGCCGCTTGACGTACCGCATTCGTTTCTCGCGGCTCGTCAGCCCGAAGGCGGCGAGCGACGTCGCTCCCTCCGGCTTCGGACCAATGCTGAACTGCCGCGCGACCCAACGGCCGTCGGAGGTGCGCTCGAGCGCAATGAGATAGACGTGGGTCCCTTCGGGCAGTGAAGCAACGATCCCTTCCCCGCCATCCGCCACAGGTACTTGGTTGATGAACTTGATCTGCGTGCCGGTGACCAGCCCCGCCACAGCGGCGCTCGATCCCGCGGCAACGGAGCGGACGACCAGCGCGTCGGTGTGCCGGAACACGACGATGTCACCGGGATGAGGATCGCGGAAGTAGTAGGAGACACGATCGACGAAAAACGAGTCTCTAGGGTCAATCGTGGGGATCATCGAGCCTGTGGGAACGTGCATCCGCACAGTGATGAAGCTCATCACAAGCACCGCCAGCACCCCTGCGACGGCGAGGACCTCGACCCACTCGAGGACCTCGGAAGCCACCCGGCCCGGCTGCCAGCCCCACCGCCGAACAAGCCGGAGGATCATCGCGGGCTTGCGCTCTTTTCGTCGACGGCGTCGGAACATCAGCGGATGCGACGGAGCCGTCTCAGGTAGTACGGGCGTGCCTGGCGGCAACGGTTGTCCTTGACCCGCTCGATGCGCACGATCTTGGGAGAGTGCACCGGATACGTCTTTTCCACACCGATTCCAGAAGAGATCTTGCGGACGGTGACCATCTCCCGGGTTCCGCCCCCGCTTCTCTTGAGCACGATCCCCTCGAAGACCTGCGTGCGCTCCTTCGCCCCCTCGCTGACGCGTTCGTGCACGCGCACGATGTCCCCGGGGGAGAACTCCTCGGTTCTCTCGCTCAGGAACTCCCTCTCGACGGCCCGTAGGATGTCGTCCATCCGCTCCTCCTAGCGCGTCCCGGCGATCCGATCCAGGACGATCGCCGTCGCCGCGCGTACTGACAGGTGATTGAAGTCACTCGCGCCTTCGATCGGCGGCAGCAAAGCATCACATGTCTCCAGCAGTTCATCGGTCATGCCGAACCCGGTCCCGAACAGCACGAGGACCGCGCCTGCCTCCGACCTCAGCTTCTCCTTCAACGCATCGAAGCCAATCACGGGAGCCTCTTTCCCCTGGGCCGATGTGCCCACGAGAAAGGGGTCCTCTCCTTCGGCCTCTCGAATCCACTCCATGGCCTCTTCCAGATCCGTTGCGACGGACACAATCTCCAGCGCGTCTCCACGCCGGCTTTTCTCCATCGCCCGCTCGCCTTCCGTCCAGAAGCCGCGTATCCGCCACGCAATCCGCTGTTGCGACGGCAGCGGAGTGACCACGAAGTACCTTGCGACGCCGTAGGTCCGCGCCGTGCGCGCGATGTCGTGTACGTCAACCGAAGTCATGGCAGTCGCCACGACATCGCCACAGCGGTTCCGCATCGGGAAGTGCAGAAGGCCGATGTACAGGTTACCCATCGTCGTTTGGGGTGTCAACGTGAAGCCCGAGAAGGTCCGGACGGTTGCGCGCCGTCTTCTCCCACGCCCAACGCTCCCGCTCGCGGTCGATCTGTGCGTGATCCCCGGAGATAAGAACCTCTGGGACTTCCTGCTGTCGGAACACCCGAGGCCGCGTGTACTGCGGAGCCCCGAGGCCGCTGCGTCCGAAGAACGAGTCGCCTTCGACCGACTGGTACTGCCCGACGACGCCGGGGATCATGCGCGCCGTTGCCTCGACGATGACCGCCGCCGGTGCTTCACCGCCCGCCAGCACGTAGTCGCCGATCGAGATCTCCTCGTCGACGAACGCGACGATCCTCTCGTCCACCCCTTGATAGCGCCCGCACAGAAGGATCAGCTGGTCGAGCTTCGCCCAGTCGCGCGCGTCCTCTTGGCGAAACAACCGTCCCTGCGAAGACAAGAGCACAACCCCAAAACGGGCCTCGGGGACACGGATCGCCTCAATGGCCCGAACGAACGGCTCCACCTTCATCACCATCCCCGGACCTCCGCCGTACGGCCGATCATCGACCACCCGATGCGGATCGTCGGTGTAGTCCCTGAGGTCGTGGGCCTTGATGACAAGGCGCCCTTCGCCACACGCTTGGCCGATCACACCGACGCCAAGGAGCACCGCCACGCTCTCGGGGAACGCGCTCACGATGTCGAAGCGCATGGTTCCAGTCAATCGACGATCTCAACAACGATCTCGCGATCCAGGTGGGTGGCGACACCTTCCAGAAACGCGCGCAACGCGGCGATCGTCCGGCCGCCGCGACCGAGCACCCGTCCCCGATCCTCGCGGGTGACCCGGAGGAAGAAGATGTCGACCCGCTCGGTCTCGATGCGGTCGATCTTGACCTCGTGGCTCTCCTCGACGAGCGATTGCACGAGGAACTGGCACAACCGGTAGAGCACTCCCGTCTCCTCGCCTACGCCTCCTCGGACGGACCCCTCTTCGACTCCGCCCAAGCGGCCATCACGCCGGCCCTGGAGAGGATGTCGCGGGCCGCCTTCGTCGCCTTGGCGCCCTCGCCCAGCCACCTCAACGCCGCTTCGTTGTCGACCTCGTACGAAGCGGGATCGGTCTTCGGATCGTAATGCCCAAGATCTGCGACCACCTTAGCGTCGCGCGGCTTGCGTCCGTCGAGAACCACGATGCGGTACGACGGCTGCCCTCTTCGGCCCACCTTCTTCAGTCGGATCTTCGCTGCCATAGTCTCACCCCGTCGCCTCTTCCTTTTGGTATAGGGATTCGCGCCGCAAACCTCGTCAACCTCCCAGTAAATCGAACGGGAGCTTACCCTTGCGCTGCCGATCGCCAAGCTGACGGAGCGCGCGCTTCATGCCATCGAACTGCGAAAGCACGCGGTTCACATCCCGTACGCGTGTCCCGCTGCCGCGGGCGATGCGCTTCTTGCGGCTGCCCCCGATTATAGACGGGTTGAGCCGCTCTTCCACTGTCATCGCCCGAAGAACGGCGAGGGTGCGCGTAACCTCTTGCTCTTCGACTCCCTCCGCCGGGAGCCGTTTGCGCGCCCCGGGAAGCCGCTCGAGGATCCCGGAGAGCGGCCCCATCTTGCGCATCTCCTCGAGTTGATCGAGGAAGTCCTGGAGCGTCAGGCGGTTCCTTGCGATGCGCTCGACCACGCGCTGCGCCCGTTGCTCGTCCACCACCTCTTCAGCGTGCTCAATGAGCGACCGGACATCGCCCATGCCGAGGATCCGCGCCGCCATCCGGTCTGGATGAAACGGCTCCAGCTGGTCGATCCTCTCCCCCACACCAACGTACTTGATCGGCGTCCCCGTGACCGCGCGGATCGACAGGGCCGCCCCGCCTCGCGCGTCCCCGTCAAGCTTCGTTAGCACAATCCCTGTCAGACCGATCTGCTCGTGGAACACCGACGCCACGTTCACGGCGTCTTGCCCGCTCATCGCATCGACAACGAGAAGCGCCTCGTCAGACGCGGCGGTCGCCGCGATCTTCCCGAGTTCGTCCATCATCGCGTCGTCCACCTGGAGCCGACCGGCCGTGTCCACGAGGACGACGTCACATGCGCTGCGCTTCGCCCACTGCCTCGCGGCCTCGGGGATCTGCGACGGCGGGACGTCCGGCTCAGGCAGGAAGACAGGGAGACCGATCCCCTCTCCAAGAACGCGCAGCTGCTCGAACGCCGCCGGACGATGGACGTCGGTCGAGGTGAGCACCGGTCGCCGTCCCTGCTTGCGCAGGTGCTGCGCGAGCTTCGCCGCGGTGGTCGTCTTCCCCGCCCCCTGGAGGCCGAACAGCAGCACCGCCGAGGGGTGTCCCTTCAACTCGAGTGCCGCCCGCTCGCCGCCCATGAGCGAGGCAAGCTCCCGATGGACCACGCGCACAACGTTCTGCCCCGGCGTCAAGCTGTCCAGGATCTCGCTTTGCAACGCCTGTTCGCGAATCCGCTCAACGAGGTCCCGAACCACTCTGTAGTGTACGTCCGCCTCGAGTAGCGCCAGCCGGATCTCGCGGAGCCCCTCGGCAAGATCCCGCTCGCTCAGTCGCCCCTTGCCGCGCAGGCGGGCAAGCACCCCGTCCAATCGATCGCTCAGCGTCTCAAACACGGCGGGCTCCTTCGTTCGATCGTGGCGCCGCATCGGGTGCCGCGCCCTCTTCCAGGAGCTCGTCGAGAAGGCCTGTCCCCAGGCGCCCCTCGCGGAACGAGGGGTGAGACACGACCCGCCTCGCCACCTCTACCGTTGTCGCCACGCCACGGATTCGGAACCGTTCGAGCGCTGTGTACATACGGATCCTTGCCTCCTCGCGATCGTCTCCCCACGCAAGCACCTTGGCGAGGAGGGAGTCGTAGTGCGGGGCAACCACCATCCCGTTGTGCAGCGCAGCGTCGACACGGACGCCGTACCCCGTGGGAAGCTCGTCGAGCACCACCCGCCCGCACGAGGGCATGAACCCCCGCGCGGGATCCTCGGCGTTGATGCGACACTCGATCGCATGCCCGCGAAACGCGATCTCCTCCTGCGCCGGAAGCCGCCCGCTCCCTGAAGCGAGCCGGATCTGCTCCTTGATGAGGTTGACCCCTGAGATCATTTCGCTCACGGGATGCTCCACCTGGATACGTGCGTTCATCTCGATGAAGTGAAACGCGCCGTCCCCCGAAACCAGGAACTCGACTGTGCCCGCGCTGCGGTAGTCCACGGCAGCGGCAGCAGCGAGCGCCGCCCCGCACAGAGCGTCTCGTGTCGTCGTCGCCAGCGCCGGCGCCGGGGCCTCCTCGACCAACTTCTGGTGCCGACGCTGGACCGAACAGTCGCGCTCGCCGAGATGGATCACCCGTCCCTCGTGTGCCAGGATCTGAACCTCGATGTGACGTGGACTCGCGAGGGCCCGCTCCAAGTAGAGGTCGTCGCGCCCCGCGGACAGCCGCGCCTCGGAACGCGCCGCGGTGATCGCCGGGAGCAGCGCCTCGGGAGAGGAGACAAGCCGCACGCCGCGCCCGCCGCCTCCGTACACCGGCTTGACCAGGAGTGGAAACCCGACCCGCTCCGCAAGCTCGCGGCACGCCGCTTCGGTCTCCGGAACGCGGCCACCGGGCAACACCGGAACGCCGGCAGCGGACACGGCCTCCCGTGCCGCCAGCTTGTCGCCGAGAAGCGCCATCGTCCGGCTCGTTGGCCCGATGAAGACCAAACCGTGATCCTCGCACACCTCCACGAAGTGCGGGTCCTCGGCGAGGAACCCGTACCCCGGATGAATCGCCTGAGCTCCCGTAAGTTCGGCTGCGCTGAGGACCGCCGCCACGTTGCCGTAGCTACGGCGCGGGTCGGCGGGACCGATGCACACCGTGCGACTGGCGAGGCGTAGGTACGGCCTGTCGGCGTCCGCCTCGGAATGCACCGCAACCGTTTCGAGCGACAGCTCCCGGCAGGCCTCGATCACGCGCAGGGCGATCTCCCCGCGGTTGGCGATCAACACCGTGTGGAACGTCACGACACGTCGAACCGCAGCAGCCCCTGCCCGAACTCGACGGCCGCTCCATCCTGCGCGAGAACCTCCCGGAGGACGCCCGGCCGCTCGGCAGCGATCTCGTTCATCACCTTCATCGCCTCGATCACACAGAGGGTGTCGCCGGGCGCCACGCGATCCCCAGGCTCAAGCAGAGGGGCCTCGTCGGGAGCACGCCGGCGGTAGAAGGTGCCGACCAGTGGCGCAGTGACAACGAACGAGCCGTCCTCTGCCGGCGTCTTGACGCCGACACCCGTCTCATCGCTTCGCGGCGCTGCGCCGGGAGCGGCGACGGAGCGGTCCTGCCGAACGGTGATCCGCTCGTCTCCGTCGGAGACCGTGATCTCTGTCAGCCCTTCTTCCTTGAGCAGCGCGATGAGCCGCTTGAGCGCCTTGATATCCACCGGTCCTGCCTCCTTGCCTCAGAGGTCCGCATTGTACCCGTCGGAGCACGCAGCAGACAACGTGAACGCACGAGCCCGCTTGCATTTCAAGTGTCCGATCCTATAATCGGCGCGTGAGGTGAACTGCTAGAGTGTCACTCGGCGCGGAAATCCCGTTACTTGTATTCCTACTCGTCTGCTCTGCTTTCTTCTCGAGCGCGGAGACGGCCATCACATCGATCGGCCAGGGCCGGCTGCGCTTCCTGATCAACGCCCACGAGCGCAAGGCGCGAAGCCTCACCCATCTGTTGGAGGAGCCGAACGACCTGATCACCGCGCTTCTGCTGCTGAACAACCTGGTGAACGTCGCCGCGAGTTCACTGATGACGCTCATCGTTCTTCAGGTCGCACCGGCGCTGCCCAACTACCAGACCGGTCTTGTCGCCACCGGCGTCATGACGGCATCGCTTCTCATCTTCGGCGAGATCACCCCGAAGAACTTCGCGAAACACAACGCGGAGCGGGTGACGCTTGCGACCATCGGCCACATCGACACCGTGGCCCGCGCCCTGCGACCGCTCATTGGGATGTTTCGCGGGATCGCTCAGGGCATCGCGCGGCTGTTCGGACACGATCTGTCCCGCCAGGAGCAGCTCGCGGTGAGCGACGAGCAGATCGAGACGCTGCTGCACGCGGGAGAGCAGAGCGGACTGCTCGACGCGCAGGACGGCGAGATGATTCGCCGCATCCTTGATTTCGACGAGATGCTCGCCGAGCAGCTGATGGTGCCGCGTACCGACGTCCAGTCGATCGAGGTGCAGACGTCCCCGGCCGACGCGCGCCGCCTGGTGGCTCGCGACGGCCACTCGCGGTTCCCAGTCTACGAGGGTGTCCCCGACAACGTTGTGGGAACGCTCTACGCAAAGGATCTCCTCGCGCTTCCCGAGGACAACGGCACGTCGCTGCACAGCCTGCTGCGCCCGGTGTACTACGCCCCGAGAACCAAGCCTGTCAACCAGCTGCTGCGAGAGTTCCAACGACAGCGCGTCCACATGGCGGTCGTCATCGACGAATACGGGGGCATGGCAGGGATCGTGACCCTGGAGGACATCCTCGAAGAGATCGTCGGGGAGATCGAAGACGAGTACGACAAGCCAACAGCGCTCGTCAAACGCGTGTCATCCACCGAAGCCGTTGTCGAAGGCGACACGCCGATTCACGATCTGAACCGGGTGATGGACCTGGAGCTGCCAGAGGACGAGGGCGTAACCGTGAGCGGTCTTATCCTCTCGCGCCTCGGCTCGGTCCCAAGCCCCGGGGAGCGCGTGTCGGTCGGCGATGTGAGCCTCGCCGTGGAGGGAGCCACAGAACGCGAGATCACGTCGGTCCGCATCTCCGTGGCATCCCGTGCCACCGGCGACGCAGCGGACGACGGCTAGTCATCGAACGGGGGAACCACCATGCCAAGACGCCCGACGCTTCTTTTTTGTGCCGCCCTGGTGATCGGTGTCGTGACGTGCGCCACAGCGGAGCCGATCTCGATGCACATCGACGCAACACTCGACCTTGAAGGGCGCGCCATCGAAGGCACCCTCTCGGTCGTTCCCCCGGCCGGCGCTTCGCGGATGGGGTTCCTCCTTCCCGCGAACCTGAGCCGAGAGGCCAACCCCGCCCTGGGCCCCCGCGTGATGGACGCGAGCTACCCGTTCGGCTTCGAGCCCGCAGAGACCGTCATCCTCGACGCCGCGATCGCGGGTGTCGATGGGGACGTCCCGCTCGCCTTCGAGCTACAACGCGTGCCGCCGGCGTGGCAAACCTACTCTCTGGACGACACGCTCCTCATCGTCCCGACGAGCGACGCAACGCTCCGCGACCACATCCTCATCCGCTTCCGGACCACGCTGCCGCGTCGCCTGGGCGACGAGGGGATCTCAGACGGGATCCTCACCTGGCGCTTCGGCTGGTACCCCCTGCCGCTCACAAGCGAGGATCTCGACCTCTACTTGAGTGCCGCCGAAACCACCGTGTCCTCACCGCTCTACTTCCCGGCGCAAAGCGTCTCGGCAACGATCGCGTTCGCCCCCGGAGTGGAGATCGCGGTCGGGGCAGATCACGTGGAGAAGCTCGCCGACGACGCGGAGACCGCGGAGAAGGAGACCCTGCAGAGGGTGCACGCGTGGAACACGTCGCCGGTCCGCAGCCTGGCGATCGCCGCCGCCAGCAACTACACGCGCTACACACTCGCGAGCGATCCCACACCGATCGAGGTCGTTCACCGGCCGGGGCACGAGGCGGAGGCCCGACTCTATGCCACCTATGCGGCCGACATCCTGGCGCGGTTCGAGCAGCGGTTCGGCGCGTACCCCCACGAGCGACTCATTCTGGTAGAGCACCCCGACCGCAGCGGATTGTCGCTCGCCGCGGACGGCATCGTGTGGCTGTCGGGGCTGTTCTTCTCGCACCGCGACGTCACGCTGCCGGGACTGCTCGACCGGATGACCGAATACGTCCTCGCCCATGAGATCGCCCACCAGTGGTTCGGCATCGGCGCCACACCCGACCTCGCCTCCGAGAACTGGCTCTCGGAAGGCCTGGCACAGTACTTCGCCGTCAGCGACTTCGAGGAGCGCCACGGCGCGTTTACCGGCAACCTGTTGCTGCCGCAGGGCGCCGGCGTGATCGAGCAGTTCATCGCCGCCCAGTTCGGTTTCCTCAACCTCCGCGAACACCAGATCGAGCTGCCGTATCTGATCAACGTGGGCCGCGGCTTCGACGAACCGCTCGTAAGGTCGCCCGCCGAGGTCGCGTATGAGAACGCGACCACCGTTCGCCTTTACAGCAAGGGGTATCTCGTCGCCAGGGCGCTTGCCTCGGCAGTGGGGGAGGAGGTGTTCGACGCCGGGCTGCGAACGATCGCCGAGCGTCGTCGCTTCGATCGCATCACCACGCTCGACCTCCGCGATGCACTTCAGGAGGTTTCCGGCCTCGACCTGGAGGAGCTGTTCGCCGCGTGGGTCCTCGGCGCCGAGACCGCCGACTACAGCGTATCGATCGTCGACCGTGAGCGGATCGACGATCGATACGTGACAACCGTTGACCTCACCCGCAGAGGCGGCGCGCCGCAGCCGGTCGTTGTGCGGGCAACGCTTCGTTCGGGGGAAGCCGTCGACCGAACATGGGAGGCAACCACCTCTTCAGAGCGCATGGTGCTCGAAACCGAAACAGCGGTCCGTCGGGTGACGATCGACCCCGACCATCGCCTGCCGGACAGCGATCGCCTCAACAACAACGATCCGGTCAAGCTGGTCACCGCAACGCGCGCCAACGCCTACCCCCTCGATGCCTACCTGATCCGCGCCGACGCGTCGTCGGCCAACGTGACGATCAGCTACCTCGAACGGGCGCGACTCACCATCGGCGAGGGCGTCGCCAGTGCGTCGATCCAGCGCGGCCGCAGCCACCGAATTGCCGTTGAAGCCGACGTTGCCCAAGGGGACCTCTCCGGCCGGCTGGCCTATACGTACATCCGCTTCGCGCAGCCGGAGACGGGAACGCCGGGGATCTACTGGGAGCCCGACGCAGCGTACACCGTCAGCGTACGCCGGCTTCTCGACGGCCCGCGCTCTCTGACCGTTCTCGGGCTGACGGCGCAGGGCCTCCCGTCGCTCGCTGGAGGCGGCACCCTCGCGGCGGAGATCGACACGATCCCGTGGAGCGCAGCGCGGCTGCTCGTCCGCGCAACAGACGAGCTGCGCCTGCTGCCGAACGTCTACCTCCAAGGGACGCTCGCCGTGGGCTTGGGGACCGCGTCACTCCCGGACGTCCTTCGTTTCCACCTCCAGGAGCTTCGCAGCCTCGGCAGGATCGAGGGATGGCGTTGGCAACCCTCCCAGGTCGCCACAAGACACAAGCTGTGCGCGCGACTCGCCGTGGAGTTCCCAACCGGAGGGGATCTGCCGTTCAATGTCTTCAACCTGTTCATGATCGATCGCGCCCGGGCGCGCCCCTACGTTGCCCTGGGCACAGGTTGGACAACCCTCGCCACGTTGGGCGATACTACCCCCCATGTAGAGGCGGGAGTGGAAGCGTCGTTCGACGTTTCCGCGATCGGTGGGCTGTTGCCCTTCCGCGCGACGTTGGGCTACGCGGTGCCGATCGCAGGCGGCGGGGCGCCGGTCGTGTTCCTCGGCCTCTCCCTATAGGCAACGTTCCCAGGAAGAAGGACGAGGCGATGCGCGTTTCCTGCCGTTGGCTGGCGGAGTATGTGGAACTCGGTCTGGACGAGCGCCCGGTGACGACACTGGGCGAAGAGCTGGGAGAGCGGCTGACGCTCGCCGGCCTCGAGGTCGAGGACACGTGGAGGGTTGGCCCCGCCGAGGGGCTCGTGGTCGGTCGGGTGATGTCGGTCGAGGCCCACCCCAACGCGGACCATCTGTCGGTCTGCGAGGTGGATGTAGGCGCCGAGGCGTTGACGATCCTCTGCGGCGCCCCGAACGTCGCTTGCGACCAGATCGTTCCCGTGGTGCGTCCCGGCGGGCTGCTGCCCGGCGGGGCCCGCATCGATGCCCGCAAGCTGCGCGGCATCGTGTCGCACGGGATGATCTGCTCGAAGGCCGAACTCGGACTCGAGGACACCTCGCCGGGCATCTGGGCGTTTTCGCCCGGCGCCAACCTTGCTCCCGGAGACGATCTCGTCTCGCAGCTCGAGTTCGACGACCTCGTGCTCGACGTTTCGATCACGTCCAATCGCCCCGACCTTCTTGCGGTCTACGGCATCGCGCGTGAGATCTCGGCGTTGCTGCGGCGCCCGCTGCGGCCTCTCGATCTGTCCCTGGAGGAGATCGACCCTCCGTCTGACCAGCTGGTTGCCGTGGCCATCGAGAACCCCGCCGACGCGCCGCGCTACAGCGCCCGCCTGCTCTCCGGGATCACGGTCGGCCCGTCGCCTCTGTGGCTCCAACATCGGCTCGCCAAGGCCGGCATGCGGCCGCTCACCAACGTTGTCGACGTAACCAATTACGTGATGCTGGAGCTTGGCCACCCGCTGCACCCGTTCGACGCCGACGTTGTAGGATCTCGAATCGAGGTACGTCGGGCGAAGGCAGGCGAGCGGTTCCGCACGCTCGACGGCGTGGATCGAACCCTCGGTGATCGGGTCCTGATGATCGCTGATGAGTGCGAGGCCCTCGCTCTTGCCGGGATCATGGGCGGAGAGCGCAGCGAGATCCGCGCATCCACGACGCGTGTGCTGCTCGAGGCGGCGACGTTCCACCACGCGTTGGTGCGCCACGCGGGACGCGCCCTTGGCCTGCGCACCGAAGCGTCGCAGCGGTTCGGCAGGGGGCTTGATCCCGAGGGCGTGGAGGTGGCGTCGGCGCGCGCTGCGCATTGGATGCAGAAGCTCTGCGGCGGTCGTGTCCATCGAGGCTGCGCCGATGCGTACCCACAGCCGACGGAACCCGGGAAGCTGACGCTTCGCCCCGAACGGATCGAGCAGCTGCTCGGAGTGTCTGTGCCCGAACAGGAGGCCACCGACATCCTGGAGCATCTGGGCATCGCGTGCGCGAGTGCGAACGGCCGCATTGAAGCCACCGTCCCAACGTGGCGACGCGATCTGACGCGCGAGGCGGACCTCATCGAAGAAGTGGGTCGCATTTTCGGCTACGACCGCGTCCCGTCTCGCGCCCCCCGCGCGCTCGTGCGCCGAGGATCCAAGGACGGCGTCGAGCGGTTCAAGGACCGTATCAGGAAGCTGCTCGTCGGACTGGGTATGGACGAGGTCGTCGGCGACGGCTTTGACCGCGGCGTGTGGCGAGAGGCGATCGGCCTTTCGGCGGACGATCGCGTGCTGCTCAGGAACCCCATGCAAGACAACCAGACTGCGCTTCGAACCGCGCTTCTTCCAGGACTCCTGGCGACGATCGAGTGGAACGAGAACCAGGGCGTGGACGGCGGGCAGTTGTTCGAGATCGGTCGCGTGTTCACCACAGCGGCGGGGGAGCGCGACGCCGTGGGTGGCGCCTTCTTCGGACGAGCCGGCCTGCCGATGTCCGGCAAGTCGGACGTCACACTGTCCCATGCCAAAGGCGTCCTGTTCTCCCTTCTCGAGGCGCTACGGATCCACGAGCCGGCGATCACCCCCTCGGAGGCTCCGGGCTTCCTTGCCGCAGGGCGCGGCGGCACGGTGGCCGGCAACGGGCAGCGCATGGGCTGGTTCGGCGTTCTCGGAGAAGCGGTGACGCGCGAGCTGCCGCTCACCTCGGAGGTGTATGCGTTCGAACTCGACGTCGCCACGCTCCTGAGCGCGGCGAGCGCACAGGCCCCGTTCTCACCTCTGCCACGCTATCCGGCATGTAAGCGGGATCTCTCCATCATCGCCCCTGTGAACGTGCCGGAGCGCCGGATCCGCGAGGCGATCGCCGCCGAGCCCGAGGTTGAGCGGCTGCTCCTCTACGACACCTACCGTGGGGATCAGGTCGCGGCAGGCCACAAGAGCCTGACGTACGAGCTGGTGCTCCGGGCCACGGACCATACCCTCACCGACGAGGAGGTGGCGCCGATCCTGGCGCGGATCGAGTCTCGGCTCGCGACCTCGGGGATCCGGCTCCGTCGATAGATGGACAAAACGATCATCGCGCGAAGCGCCGAGGAGATGGAGGAGATCGGCGTTGAGCTTGCCTCCCATCTTCGAGGCGGGATGGTGGTTTCGGTGGTGGGACGCCTCGGCGCCGGGAAGACGACCCTTGTCAAGGGAATCGCCAAGGGGCTTCTGATCACCGAGCGGGTGGTGTCTCCGACTTACCTTCTGGCGCGCGAGTACACCGGGCGTCTCCGTCTCCATCACCTTGACGCCTACCGGGTCCGTGATCTCGACGAGCTCGCGGAGGCCGGTCTCGCCGAGCTGCTCCCCCCGGCCGAAGGCGTCACGGTCGTAGAGTGGCCCGAGCGGATCGAGGGGATGGTGGAAGCGAGCGATCTTCTGGTGCGAATCGACCTGATGGACGAGCGGGAGCGCGCCGTCACGATCCAGCGCCCATGACCCAGACGCCTTCGATCTCGGCGCCGCAACCCGGGCAACGGCCCTCGATCAGCCGATCGGAGAGAACGCGGTAGCCGCGGCGCTCGATCACCGGACCGTCGCACGACGGGCAACGCGTGGTCTCTCCCTCTCCCGGCACATTCCCCAAGTAGACATAGCGGAGCCCCGCCGCCTTCCCCAGCCGCGAGGCATTGCGAAGCGTTTCGAGCGGCGTGGGGGGCACATCGCACATGCGGTAGGCGGGGAAGAAGCGGCTCACGTGCCACGGGATCGACGGCGAGATCCCGACGATCGCCTCGGCGGTCCAACGGAGATCTCGCGGGCTGTCGTTCAGACCGGGGATGACCAGGGTGGTTACCTCGACCCACGTGCCGTGCTCCACGAACCGCTCGATGGCGTGCAGCACCGGCCGCAGATCCCCGCCGAAGACCGTACGGTAGACATCGTTGCGGATCCCCTTGAGATCGATGTTGACGCCATCGGCGAGCTGCGCGACGGCGTCGACCGCCTCGCGGGTCATGAACCCGTTGGACACGAACACGTTTCCCACACCCCGCTCACGCGCCAGGCGCGCCACGTCGAGAGCGAACTCGAGGAAGACAGTGGGCTCGGTGTAGGTGTAGGCAATCGTCTCGCAGCCGGCGGCCTTCGCGGCGTCGACGATGTCCCACGGCGTCACCTCATCGCCGGCGATCTCCCCGCCGGCCTCACGCGGGTACTGAGAGATGGTGTGGTTCTGGCAGTTCGGGCACGTCAGGTTGCACCCCACGGTGGCGATCGAGTAGGCGAGGGACGCCGGGCGGAGGTGGTAGAGGGGCTTCTTCTCGATCGGATCGACGTCACGCGCGACCACGCGCCCGTAAACGAGGCTGTGGAGCGTTCCCCCTTGGTTCTCCCGAACCCCGCAACGGCCACGGTCTCCATCCTTGATAACGCACCCGTGTGGGCACAAGCGACACCGGACACGTCCTCCACCAACGCGATCGTAGAAGCCCGCTTCGACCACTGTACTCACCGAGCCATGCTAGCACACCGCGTGGTGCAGGCGAAGCGGGAACAGCTTTCCCCTTCCCCAGGGTTGCCGTACCATCGCCTTCGCGATGTCCCGACTGCGCGTGGAGCAGCTCACCAAGGCGTACGGCGAGAGGACCCTCTTCCGCGGGTTCTCGGCTCAACTCGCCGCCGGGGACCACGTGGCGCTGGTCGGTGACAACGGCACCGGCAAGTCGACGCTGCTCGGGCTGATCAGCGGCGAGATCGAGCCAAGCGCCGGACGCACAGTCGTGGCTGCCGGGACACGGATAACGCATCTTCCCCAGGTTGCCCGACTCGAGGGAGCCGTGAGCCTCTACGCAGCGCTCCGCGAGGCGTTCGGCGAGCTGTGCAGGATCGAGGACGAGCTTCGCGCGCTCGAACAGCGCATGGCAGAGGAAGCAAGCGCCGACATCACAGCACGCTACGACACGCTTCTCGCCCGCTTCGAGCACCGCGGGGGCTACTCCATGGACGCCCGCATCCGCGGCGCGCTCACTGGCGTTGGCTTTCCCGCCGACGAGCACCGCCGGGCGGTGGACACGCTGTCCGGGGGCGAGAGGGCGAGAGCGGCGCTGGCCCAAGCGCTGGTGGCTGCCCCCGATGTGCTGCTCCTCGACGAGCCGACCAACCATCTCGACTTCGGTGGCCTGGAATGGCTCGAAGCGGAGCTCGCGACGTTTCCCGGCGCTCTGGTGCTCGTGTCGCACGACCGCCACATGCTCGACCGAGTGACCAACCGCACGTGGGAGATCGCCGACGGCCGAGTGACAAGCTACGGTGTGGGCTACACCGCGTCTCGCACGTTGCGGGAGGCGGCGCGCAAGCGGCAGCGGGAGCAGTTCGCACGGCAGCGGGCAGAGGCGGAGTCCTACCGCGAGTTCATCCGACGACACCGGGCGGGCCAGAAGCACCGCCAGGCAAAGGACCGCGAGAAGAAACTGGCGCGACTCGAGGCCGACGCAGTCGACCCAGTGCTCGACACCCGCCACATCGCACTCCAGATCCCGATCGACGCCACAAGCGGCCGTCATGTGCTGAGGACCGACGGGTTCTCCGTAGGGTTCGACCGCGAACTCGTTCGTGTTCCCTCGCTGTTGTTGGAGCGTGGCGAACGGGTGGCCGTTATCGGGCCGAACGGCTGCGGAAAGACCACCCTGCTGCGATCGCTCGCCGGAGAGCAGCCTCTTCTCGCGGGATCGCTCACGCTGGGCCACGGGGTCCACCCCGCATGGTTCCGCCAAACCCAAGACGGTCTGTTTGGCGAGGACACCGTGCACGATGTGGTGCTCCGCCGGTCCGAGCTGACGAGCGACGAGGCGCGCCATCACCTGGCGCGCTTCCTGTTCTGCGGCGAGGACGTCAGGAAACGGATGGCCGACCTCTCGGGGGGAGAACGCAGCCGCGTCGCTTTGGCGCTTCTTTCCCTGGTGCGGGGAAACCTCCTGCTGCTCGACGAGCCGACCAACCACCTCGACCTCGCAAGCCAGGAGATCCTCGAGCGCGCCCTCGCAGGCTACGACGGCACGATCCTGCTCGTGTCCCACGATCGGACGCTGCTCGAGGCAGTCACCACCCAGGTGTGGTCGATTCACGACGGCAAGCTCGACGTCGTCGGCCGCGGCTTCGCCGCGTATCGCGAGCAAGAAACGATCCAGCGCGTCGGCCAAACGGCTCGAACCGATCGGGCAAGCCGCGCGAAGCGTTCCCGCACCGCCTCGCGCGCCCCCGGCGCCCGCCGGTTCGCCGAACAGCTCCTCGCGTTGGAAGAACGGATCGCAGCCTACGAGAAGGATCTCGATCAGATCGAGAAGCAGCTGCTCGTTGCCACCCGCGAGGGGGACGCGGGTCGCATCGCACGCCTGGGCGCGGCGCACAAAGAGGCGTCGGAGGCGTTGAACGAGCACATCTGCACCTGGGAGCATCTGGCGATGCAAGAGGAATCGGAGGCAGAAGACGATGGAGCGCCGCTCTAGCCCGAACGAGCCGGCTTCGCGAATCCGGGCGAACGTCCACCGGATCCTGGCTTCGATTCCGCGCGGGGTCACCCTGCTCGCCGCGGTGAAAGGACGCTCCCCTGACGAGGTCCGTGCCGCGGTCGCCGCCGGCATCACCCACCTCGGAGCGAACTACGTGCAACAGGCGGAGGCGCTGAGGCCGTTGCTCTCGACCGACCTCACGTGGCATCTCATCGGCCATCTACAGAGCAACAAGGCGAGCAAGGCCGTGGCCCTGTTTGACCTCGTGGAGACCGTCGATTCGCAGCGCATCGCCTTGCGCTTGGACAGGCTCTGCGGCCGCCGCGAGAGGGTGCTGTCGGTGCTGATCGAGGTCAACAGCGCCCGCGAGGACGGGAAGACCGGCGTTCTCCCCGAGGCGCTCGAGCCGCTCGTGGAGTCGATCGCTCGCCTGGACCATCTTCGCCTGCGCGGGCTGATGACCATGGGCCCGGCCGGAGACACGGACGCGGCACGACGCTGCTTCCGCGACACCCGCCGCCGCTACGACGCGCTGCGTCGACGATCGGGAGTCGGCGCGGGGATCGACACCCTGTCAATGGGAATGAGCGACTCCTACCTCGTGGCGATCGAGGAAGGGGCGACGGAGGTGCGGCTCGGGCGTGCCCTGTTCGCTCCGCTGCCGCCAAGCGGGCCGTAGGAGGCTTCGAGATCCACGCTCTCGCGGCCTGCTTCGGCTGCACGCGCCTCCTCGTCCTGCGATCCTTCTTCACGCAGCCTCCTGCCTGGTGCGGAAGGCCCTTGACGGCGCCTCCCGCGTTGATACGATCACGCCGCGAGCGGGGTGGGGGGGGACGCGTGCTGCAGACGATCGGACTCGTGCTTCTTGATCACATCCCTTTGGGCATCGACCGCGTCCCCGCGCCGGGGCGACACTGCGCCCACGCGGCGCTCGCGCGCCGCGGCGCCTGCGTCTGGGCATCCCCGCGCGACCTCTCGTGTCCGCTGGCGCGGTTCAACCTCGGGATCGAGGCGCCCACGGATGCAGTGCAGGATGCCCTTGCCGAGACCCTCTTCGAGTGGGGATACGCGCCCGATGTCACGGCCGCGCGCCTCTTCGTCGCCGGTCTGACGCCGCTTCCTCAGGGGAACCGCATCATCGTCTACGGCCCAGTCGAGGCGCTTCCCCGGGACCCCGACGTCACCCTGCATGTGGTCACCCCGCGCCTGGCGATGGAACGGATCATCCGTCGGCTCACAGAGGGCGCGCTTCGTGCCACCGGCGACATGAGCGGCGCCGGGGCCTTCTGCGGAGAGTGCACTGCATTCCCGCTACAGAGCGGGCGCATCGCCCTGTCGGTCGGGTGTCCGGGCAGCCGCCGCGAGCTGATGCTCGACGAAGCAGAGCTGATGTTCGCTGTGCCCCGCGCGGTCGCGACCGAGATCCCTTTGGACGTCATCTAGGCGCCGCGTCAACTCGGAACCGCAGCCGTACCACGCCTCCCTCGCGCGGGGTGAAGCTCGCGATGCGGAAGCCTCCCACCGCCGCCGTGGAATCGACGTGTGCTCCGGAACACGGCGTCTCGTCCACCCCGTGCACGGCGACCAGGCGAACGGTCTTCACGTCCGGCGGAACGGCTTCGAGGTCGAAGTGGGCCGACGCCTCGACTCGCGACATCCGGCGCACCGAGACGGAGAGGTCCTGCGCGATGAGGCCGCGTACCGCCGCCTCGACAGCAACGGCATCCTCGGGCACGAACGGGCGCGACACAACGTAGTCGCATCTCCCCTTCCGGCCGCCGTCAAGGTGGGCCGCAACCGGACGGGGCGCGCCGAAGCGACGCCGCATCACCGCCGACAGCAGGTGCTCCGCGGTGTGCATGCGGGCGCGCAGCGATCGATCGCCGTTTCCGCCGCGTCCGATTGCGGCCTCACCCGCCGAGCCCTCGCCGTTGCCGTCCGATGCCCCCCGCATGCACGCCTCCTCCCACGCTGGAGCGCTCGAGTATAGCAGCGCCCGCAGGACGCGCCGGTATACTGGCGTACGGGCTCACGTGCCCGCTTCAAGGCGGAAGGGAGACGCGAAGTGCGCACTTCTCACGACGTGGCGGTCATCGGCCTCGGACCCGCAGGGATGGCGGTGTCCATCATGGCCTCCCACATGGGTCTCAAGGTCGTTGGCATCGAGTCGCGCTCCCTGGGCGGAGAGTGTCTCAGCGTCGGCTGCATCCCGAGCAAGGCGCTGCTACGCATCGCGTCGCACCGCCATCGCGGAGGGCACCTCGAGCCGTTCGGCCTGTCGAGCGATGCCGTCCCGCGCCTCGGCGATCCCCTGAACGTCGTGCGGCAACACGTACGGTTCGTCATCGATGAGAAGACACAGAAGATGTTCGCCAAGGTCGATCTCAAGCTCGGGGAAGGCGCGGCGTCGTTCGTCGATCCGCACACGATCTCTGTGGGCCAGAGCAGCTACTCCGCAAAGAAGATCTTCGTCTGCACCGGGACTCAGCCGGCACGACCGCCGATCCCGGGGCTGCGCGACACGCCCCATCTGACGAACGAGACACTGTTCTCTCTCGATCGCATCCCGGAGAGCCTCGTCGTCATCGGCGGCGGGGCGATCGGTTGCGAGATGGCCCAGGCGTTCTCGCGCCTCGGATCCCGCGTGTCGATCGTCCACATGGACCTCCACCTGTTGCCCCACGGCGACCCCGAGGCCGGCGAGCTTCTGGGGCGTGTCTTCGAGGACGAGGGGATCGGTGTCTACAACCACCGCGCCATCCGCAGCGTCGCCGTAGACGGCGCCAAGGTCGTCGTTCGCACCGATCGCGGCGAAACGCTTGTCGGGGAAAAGCTTCTCGTCGCAGCAGGGAGGGTCCACGACCTCGCCGCGCTGCGTCTGGAAAACGCCGGGGTCGCCTACGACGAGACGGGGATCCGTGTGGACAGGTTCCTGCGCACGACCCGGCGTCACATCTTCGCCCCCGGCGATGTCAACGGCCCCCCGTTCTTCTCCCACACCGCCATGCATCAGGGGATGATCGCGCTACTGAACGCCATCCTCCCTCGGGTCTTGGCCCGGGATGTCCGCAAGTATGTGGTCCCGTGGACCGTGTTCACCGATCCTCCCGTCGCCCATGTGGGGAAGCTCGAGCGAGAGATCAAGGCCGCAGGCATCGATTACGAGATCATCGAGGAGCGGTACGAGGACTACGGCGCTGCAATCGCAGAGGGGGTCGGGAGAGGCTCCGTCCGCGCCTACGTCAGCCCGAGCGGTCGCATCTACGGCGTTCGCATCGTGGGAGAGGGCGCCGGGGAGATGATCAACGAGTGGGGACTGGCCATCCAACAGGGTCTGCGCATTCACCGCATCATGTTCCTCCAACACGCGTTCCCGTCCATGTCCTTCCTCACCAAGCGTGTCTCCGAGCGCTGGATGATGAAGCGGATGGAAAGCCCGCTGCTCAAGCGACTGATTCGCCTTATGTTTTAGCCTCGGCCGGAGGCAGCGAGCCGGCCGGTCGCGAACCCCGAAGCGCCGGGAGTCCACGCCCCGAAGCGCGATGTCGTCGCCCCGCGGCGGCTTGTGTTCTGTCCTCGACTTGGATAGAGTCTCGCCCGGCCGCGGCCGGCGAGACCGGCCTGGGCGCCTTGAGGAGGGCAGGAATGGGCTGTCGCACGCGCTACGCCGAGCCGGCGGGACCGCTTGGCAGCGAGTGGCTCCTCGCGCCCGACAAGGCCAGGTGGCGCGCACACCTCATGCTGCTCACCCAGAGCTCCGCTGCGGATGGCGCCGCGCCGCGCCAGAGACGCCAGACCCAAGCAAACCAGGAGGTTCTCCAATGAGTGGCGACCCCCAACTGAACCCGTTCGAGATCTCGCAACGCCAGCTCGACAAGGCCGCGAAGGCTCTCGATCTTGACCCTGACCTGCATGCGGCGCTCCGCGAACCGAAGCGGACGCTCGAGGTCCACTTCCCCGTCCGCATGGACGATGGCCGCGTTCGCAGCTTCACAGGCTTCCGCGTGCAGTACAACGACGCCCTGGGACCGACAAAGGGCGGCCTCCGATTCCATCCGGACGAGACCATCGACACCGTCAAGGCCCTTGCGGCATGGATGACTTGGAAGACGGCCGTGGTCGGCATCCCGTACGGCGGTGGCAAGGGCGGTGTCATCTGCAACCCCAAGGAGCTCTCCACGGGCGAGGTGGAGCGGGTGGCCCGGGGATACGTGCGCGCGGTCGGGCGCTTCATCGGCCCTGAGCGCGACATCCCGGCACCCGATGTGTACACCAACCCCCAGATCATGGCATGGATGATGGACGAGTACTCCACCATCGTCGGCCACAACGTGCCCGGCGTCATCACCGGCAAGCCGATCCCGCTCGGCGGATCGCTCGGGCGCGGTGATGCCACCGCGCGCGGGACCGTGTACTGCGTGATCGAGGCGGCACGAGCGCTCGGAGTCGACCTGGCAGGAGCGACCGTCGCCATCCAGGGCTACGGCAATGCCGGCTACTTCGCCGCGAAGCTGATGCAGGAGCTGGCGGGTAGCAAGATCGTCGCGGTAACCGACTCCCGCGGAGGCGTGTACAACGAGAACGGTCTGGACCCCGATGCGGCCAGCGAGCACAAGCGGTCGACTGGCTCGGTCGCCGGATGCAACGGGATGAAGCCGATCACCAACGATGAGATCCTGGAACTCGACGTCGATGTCCTCATCCCGGCGGCGATCGAGAACGTCATCACCGCAGACAACGCGGCCCGGATCAAGGCGAGGATCATCGCCGAAGCGGCGAACGGCCCCACGACGCCGGAAGCCGACGAAATCCTTCGCGGAAAGGGGGCCTTCGTCATCCCCGACTTCCTGTGCAACGCCGGCGGAGTGACGGTGTCCTACTTCGAGTGGGTGCAAAACATCGGCGGGTTCTACTGGACGCTCGATGAGGTGCACCAGCGGCTCGAGGAGAAGATGGTTCGCGCCTTCGGCGAGGTCCACTCCATGGCCCAGAAGCAGGGCGTCGACAACCGCACTGCGGCGTACATGGTCTCGATCCAGCGCGTGGCCGAGGCGATGCGTCTGCGCGGCTGGGTGTAGGACCCACTCTCCAAGAAAACGTGGATCGGCGACGCGGGGTCTCCCAAGCGGGAGACCCCGCGTCTGCGAGGTCCCGTCGGCCGCGGCGACGAGATCCATTGCGCGCCGTTCTAGAGTGCGGCGACGATCTCCAGGATCAAGCGACCGAGCCTTGCCCCCACCCGCTCGGTCGTCTCGATGACCTCCTCGTGCGACAGCGCCGCTTCGGGGTTGACGCCCGCGGCAAGGTTCGTCGCGCAGGAGATCCCCAGCACCTCCATCCCGGCGTGCGCCGCGGCAATCACCTCGGGGACGGTCGACATCCCCACAAGATCGGCGCCGATGCGACCGAACGCGCGAATCTCTGCCGGGGTCTCATAGGACGGTCCCAAGGTGGCCACGTAGACGCCCTCTTTGAGTTCGATGTCCAACCGCGAAGCGGTCTCCGTTGCCAGCTTGCGCAGCCGCGGGCTGTAGGCGAACGACATGTCGGGGAAGCGAGGTCCCAAGGCGTCCACGTTGGGCCCACGCAACGGATTCGCTCCCAGCATGTTGATGTGATCCGTGATCAACACCAGATCCCCGGCGGCGAGGTCTTCGCGAATCGCTCCGCAGGCGTTGGTCACGATCAACACGCGGGCGCCGAGGACAGCAAGCATTCGCGTGGCAAAGGTGACTTCGTCCATCCCGTAGCCCTCGTAGAAGTGGGTTCGCCCCCGCTGGACGAGCACCGGGGTGCCGCCGATGGTCCCAGACCAGAACGCGCCCGCGTGTCCGGGTACCGTGGGAAGGGGAAAACCGGGCAACTCCTCCCACGGGATCTCCACGCCGCCTTCGGGAAGGCGGATCGCACGCGACAGGCCGGAGCCAAGTGTCACCCCCACCGCCGGCGGGGCGTCGACCCGCGCCAAGAGCGCGTCGGCCGCCCGCTGTAGCCTCTCCATAAGATCCAAGCTCATGTGGTTCCTCCTGTCGTTCTAGTCCAGCGCCAGCTCGGCGATCGCCCGCTCGATCGTGGGTACCGCCGCGATCTCGATCCCGGCAACGCCACGGACCGCGGGGCGTGAAGGGACCACCGCACGCCGGTAGCCGAGCTTCGCCGCCTCGACGAGCCTCTCGCGCAGCCGACGCACCGCGCGCATCTCCCCCGAGAGCCCCACTTCCCCCACAAGGACGGTCTTCTCCGGCGCCGGACGTCCCCGCAGACTCGACAGCACCGCGGCGACGACACCGAGATCCGCAGCGCGTTCTCGCGCCTCGATACCGCCGGCGACGCTCAGGTAGACGTCGGCCCCGGTCACCGACACCGACAGGTGACGCTCGATCACGGCCAGAAGCAGAAGCACCCGATTGAGGTCGAGGCCGGTGCACCGCCGCTGTGGAATGCCGTACCCGCCCGTGGGGGCGACGAGAGCCTGCAGTTCAACAAGAATCGGCCGTGTGCCTTCGAGCACCGGCACGACAACGGTTCCGGCACGCGCCTCGCCCTCGTGCTCGTGGAGGAAAAACCGCGACGGCTCGGGGATCTCCTTCAGGCCGGTGGCCGTCATCTGAAAGACCGCCACCTCGTCGGTCGCGCCGAAGCGGTTCTTCACCGAGCGAAGGACCCGCACGTCCTCGGCGCGGCTGCCTTCGACGTAGAGGGCAACGTCCACCAGATGCTCCACCGACTTGGGACCGGCGAACCCGCCCTCCTTGGTGATGTGCCCCACGAGAAAGGTCGTCATCGCGCGTCCTTTCGTGAGCCGGGTGAGTTCGGCGCTCACCTCGCGCAGCTGGCGGACGCTTCCCGCCTCCCCGGCCGCCTCCTCGGACAGTGTGGTCTGCACGGAGTCAACGATCAGAAGGCACGGCGCCACCTCGCGAACGGCGGCGTCGATCCGCGACAACGACTGCTCCGACAGAACGAACAGCCGCTCGGCGCCCACGCCGAGGCGGTCGGCTCGCATCCGCACCTGTGCTGCAGACTCCTCGCCGGAGACGTAGAGCACCGGATCGCCGGCGGCGGCGATCGATTGTGCGAGCTGTAGCAGAAGCGTCGACTTGCCGATCCCCGGCTCTCCCCCAACGAGGATCATCGCCCCGGGCACCAGCCCACCTCCAAGAACGCGATCGACCTCACGAAGCCCGGTCGGCCGCCGCGCGACCTCGGTGAGATCGATCTCGCCAACTGCACGCAGCGCGTCTCCCGTCCACGTGGCGGTCGTCGCCGATCGGGAACCGGTCGCCGCCTGATCCTCCACGAGGGTTTCCCACTCCCCGCAAGCGGGGCATCGACCGAGCCACTTTACCGAGATGTAGCCGCAGCGAGCGCAGCGGAAACTCACGCGTCGGCCTCGACGAACACGATCTCCTCGTCCGCGGCCGAGGCAACGACCACCGAGCCGCGAGGGAACGCCTGTTGCAGGATCATCTCGGAGATCGGATTCTCGATGAGCCGCTCGATCGTGCGCCGCATCGGCCGCGCGCCGTACTTAGGATCGTAGCCCTGCCGGATCAGCACCTCGCTCGCGGTGTCCTCGAGTTCGAGGGTGATGTCCCGCTCCTCGCGCAGTCGCTGCTTCAACTGCGACAGCAGCAGCTCGGCGATCTCCTTGACCTGCTCGCGTGTGAGCTGGTGGAAGACGATCGTGTCGTCAAGGCGGTTCAGGAACTCCGGGCGGAAGACCTTCTGCACCTCGGACATGACGCGACCCTTCATGTCGTGATACGACTCCTCGGAGTCGATCTCCTGGTCGCTGAAGCCGAGCGTCCCGCGATCGGTGATCGTCTCGCTGCCGGCGTTTGAGGTCATGATCAAAACGGCGTTCCGGAAGTCGACACGACGGCCCTGCGAGTCGGTGAGGATTCCGTCTTCCATCACCTGCAGCAGGATGTTGAACACGTCGGGATGAGCCTTCTCGATCTCATCGAACAGGATCACGCAGTACGGTCGATGGCGGACCCTCTCAGTGAGCCCGCCGCCCTCCTCGTAGCCCACGTAGCCCGGAGGCGCACCGATCAGCCGCGCCACCGCGTGGCGCTCCATGAACTCGGACATGTCCACGCGGATGAGCGCGTCCTCGTCGCCAAACAGGAACTCGGCCAGGGTCTTGGAGAGCTCGGTCTTCCCCACGCCGGTCGGCCCGAGGAACATGAACGCCCCCACAGGGCGCCGCGGGTTCTTGACCCCGGCGTAGGCACGGCGGATCGAGCGGGCGACCGCCTTGACCGCCTCATCCTGCCCGATCAGCCGCTCGTGGATCTTCGCCTCCATCTCCACAAGGCGCACCGTCTCCTCCTCTTCGACGTGACCGATCGGTACGCCGGTCCACATCGACACAACGCGGGCGATGTCCCTGCCGCTCACCACGAGTTCACGCCCCTGATACGATGCGTCGCTCTCGGCCTCCAGCTTCGCTTGGAGCTCCTTCTTGTGGTCGCGCAATCGGGCAGCGTCCTCGTAGTCCTGGGCGGCGACCGCTTCCCGCTCCTTCTCCTCGACCCCGTCGATCTCGGCGATCAGGTTGCGCAGCGCCTCCGGGATGTGGGAGTTCTGCAGCTTGATGCGCGCCGCTGTCTCATCAATGAGATCGATCGCCTTGTCCGGAAGGAACTGGTCGGCGACGTAGCGGTCGGAGAGACGAGCGGCTTCGGTGAGTGCGTCGTCGGAGATCTTGACCCCGTGATGCTTCTCGTAGTGTGAAGACAAGCCCTTGAGGATCTTCACCGTCTGCTCGACGCTCGGCTCCTCCACCAGGATCGTCTTGAACCGCCGCTTCAGGGCCGGATCCTTCTCCACGGACTTCCGATACTCGTCGAGTGTCGCCGTGCCGATGCACTGCAAGGCACCCGATGCAAGCGGCGGCTTGAGGATCGAGGACGCGTCGATCGCCCCCTCAGCACCGCCCGCACCGACGACTGTCTGCAGCTCGTCGATGAACAGGATCACATTGTCCGACTCGACCACCTGGTTGATGAGCGCCTTCAGGCGCTGCTCGAACTCGCCGCGGTACTTGGTGCCGGCGACGATCGACGCCATATCAAGCTCGAGGATCTCTTTTGACTGCAGAAGCGTCGGCACGTCACCACTCGCGATGCGCTGCGCCAGGCCTTCGACCACCGCCGTCTTGCCGACGCCCGATTCGCCGATCAGCACCGGGTTGTTTTTCTTGCGCCGGGTGAGAATCTGGATGACCCGCTCCATCTCGTCGTTGCGTCCGATGACCGGGTCGAGCCGGCCCTCCGAGGCTTCCTCGACAAGGTTGCGTCCGAACTCCGACAGATCCCCTTTCCTCTGCTGCGCGCGCCGCGGGGTGCGTACGGTCATGCCGATTCCGCTGGAGGGCAGGAAGTAGGCACGGGTCTTGCCGAGGTCGATCCCCATGTGCAGGAGGATCGCCGCGCCGGTCCCCTCCCCTTCGCGCAACATCCCCATCAGCAGATGCTCGGGGCGAATGGTGTTGAGGCCAACGCGCCGCGCCTCGTCGAAGCCGATCTTCATGACCCGCTTGAGCCGCGGCGTGGGCTCGAGGTCCTCGGAGGAGAGCTTGACCTCGCCGCGGCCCTTCTCCTCCTCAAGGAGCGAGGCAACCTTGGCGTAGGTCACACCGTGCGTCGTGAGAAAGCGGTAGACGTCCGTGTCCTTCAGCTTCAGGAACGACAGCAGCAGGTGCTCTGTGCCGACGAAGCTGTGTCGCCACTCCTCGGCCTCTTCCTGCGAGATGACGATGATCTCCTTCGACTCCCGCGAGAACCGATCGTACATCATCTCCTCCTAGAGACACCCTAGAGCCGCCGTCGGGGACCGAGTATAGCCCCGCTTCAGCCGGCAGCAACTCCGTCCGGTGGCCGATTGAACACGGTCATCACCTGTGCCAGCGGATCACGCCGGAACGCGGCGAGGGCGGCGGCCGCCCACCGAAGGACCGGGGCGATGCGCCGCCACTCCTCCTCGGGGAACCGCTCGAGAACGAACGACGCCCCGTCCACGGTCCGCCCCTCGATCTCCACGCCGACCTTAAGACGCGGTATCTCGGTGGTTCCCACGGCATCGATCACCGATCGCACCCCCTTGTGCGTACCCGGACCACCGCCCGGCACGATCCGCAGGCGCCCCAACGGCAGATCGAGTTCGTCGTGGACGAGCAGAACGTCGCGTGGATGAAGGCCGGTCGCAGCAAGCAGAGCTCGTACCGCGTCACCGCTCCCGTTCATGCACGTGGTCGGCTTCGCGAGCAAGAGGTCCTGATGCCGGTAGATGATCGCGTGGTGGGCGCGGCGCCCAGTGCCGACGCCGCGCTCAAGCTCGCGATAGAGATCGATGACCTGAAAGCCGACGTTGTGGCGGGACAGGGCGTATCCCAGTCCGGGATTGCCCAACCCAACCGCGGCCTTCACACCGCGGACTCCTCCTCGCTCGCGTCCTCCGCGGCCTCGGCCGCCTCCTCCTCGCCGCCCTCTTCGGCGCCAAGAGCGATCCCCTCGAGCTCCTCCTCGGCAGCGGTAACCTCAACCTCGATGCCGCGCGGCGCCAACACCGTGACCAGCGTGCGCTCCGGTGGCAGCAGCGGCTCCACTCCGCCGAAGTCGATGTCCTTGATGCGAACGGAGTCGTGAAGGTCGAGTTCGGAGACGTCAATGGTGATGATCGGCGGGATGTCCTTCGGGAGACCAAGGACACGGACCGTGCGCGCGATCACGTTCAGCACGCCGCCAGACTTCACACCTTCGGCCTCACCAACGGTCTTGATCGGGACGTTGAGCTTGAGCGGACGTCCCTCGTCGGCGTGATAGAAATCGACGTGGGTCGGGCGATCCGTCGTCGAGTCGTACTGGATCGCCTTGACGAACACGTCCATCGAACGGGCGTCGTCGCCTTCCCCGACCGACAGATTGATGCGCGTGCTGCGGGTCACCTTGGCGAACAGCGCCCGAAGCTCTCGCTCCTCAATGGCGAGCGGCAGGCTCTCCATCGTCGGCCCGTACACCACCGCCGGAACCTGCCCTTGGAGACGAAGGCGGTTCGCTTTTCCCGCTTCTCGCACCTGCGCATTCAACGTTGCCATGTCATTTGCTCCTGGTCCCTCTAGTAGTGTGGGAAGAGGTGACTCACAGACTTGTTCTCGAAGATCCTACGGATCGTCTTTGCAAGATGCTTGCCTATCGGGATGTAGTCGACAAGGTCACTCTCCGCCGCCTGCTGGTGCGTGATGGTATTGGTCACCACGATCCTTTTCAAGTGCTCTTCCCGCAAGCGATCGAGCGCCCCCGGAGAGAATACGCCGTGCGTGCAGCACGCCGACACGTCCGCAGCTCCGTGGTCGAGAAGGGTCCGTGTCGCGCGGGCCAGCGTCTTCCCCGAAGAAAGGATGTCATCCACAAGGATCGCCCGCATGTCTTGCACGTCGCCGATGACGTTCATCACCTCGACGTTGCTCCCGTCCTGGCTGCGACGCTTCTCAAGCACGGCGAGCGGAAGGTCCAGCTTCTCAGCGAGCATGCGCGCTCGCGCCGTGCCGCCGACGTCCGGCGACACGATCACGGTGGAGTCCATCGGCCAACCGGCGTCGCGGATGTACTGGGCGAACACCGGATCGCCCCGCAGGTTGTCCACTGAGATGTTGAAGAACCCCTGGATCTGCCCCGCATGGAGATCCATTGTCAGCACCCTATCAGCGCCCGCCGTCTCAAGCAGGTTGGCCACCAGTCGCGCGGTGATCGGAACCCTGCCGGTGTGCTTGCGGTCCTGTCTCGCGTAGCCGTAGTAGGGCACGACGGCGATCGCCTGGCGAACCGACGCCCTTCGCAGCGCATCGAGGATCACGAGCAGTTCCATCAGGTGCTCGTCAACCGGAGGGCAGGTCGGCTGGATGACGAACACGTCGGCGCCGCGCACCGTCTCGCAGATCCGGAGCCGGATCTCGCCGTCGCTGAACCGGGCGAACTCGATGTCGCACAACCCGATCTCCAGGGCCTCGGAGATCTCCCGTGAGAGAGGGGCGTTCGCCCCTCCGCAGATCAGCTTCAACTCCCGTCCGATCATTCCTCCGTTCCTCCTCGAGTACCGTCCCTCGGCGGCTTGATCGCCTGGCGCGCGCGGCCGAACGCGCGGTGGCCCGGGGGAACGTCCTCGGTGATGGTGGAGCCTGCAGCGACAACGGCGCCGGCGCCGATGGTGATCGGTGCCACCAGCGCCGCGTTGCTGCCGATGAACGCCCCATGCCCGATGACGGTTCGATGCTTCGACGCCCCGTCGTAGTTGCAGGTGATCGCCCCCGCTCCGATGTTCGCCTCCGACCCCACGTCCGTGTCCCCTACATACGCCAGATGGCCGACCTTCGCGCCGCGCCCGATGCGCGACGCCTTGACCTCCACGAAGCTGCCGATGTGCGCTGCAGGGCCGACGTCGGCTCCCGGCCTCAGGTGAGCGAACGGTCCAACATCACTGCCCTCGCGGATCCTCGACGCACGGACGATCGATCGGCGAACGGCGCAGTCCGCCTCGACCGCTGAGTCCTCGATCGACGTCGACGGTCCGAGGATGCACCGAGGCCCAACGGAGGTCTTCCCGGAGAGATGGGTATCGGGATGGATCACGGTGTCACGTCCCACGCGAACGTCGGACTCTACGTACGTCCGCTCGGGGTCGATCAGCGTCACACCCTCGCGCATCAGCCGCCCGGCGATCTCGCGTCGGAGGAAGCCTGCGGCGGCCGCGAGATCGGCTCGCGTGTTGATCCCCATCGCCCGAATCGCCGGCTCGACCGGATGCGTCTCCACCGAATCCCCGGAAGCGGCGAAGGCAGCGACCATGTCGGGAAGGTAGATCTCGCGCTGCGCGTTCTCTGGAGTCAACCGTTCGAGGATCTCCCACAGCTTCGAGTCGGCGCCGGCGAAGTAGATCCCGGTGTTGAGCTCGTCTGCAAGCAGCTGCTCCGACGTGGCGTCGCCGGCCTCGACAATGCGGGTGGGATGTCCCGCAGCATTACGCAACACCCTCCCGTACGCGCCTGGATCCTCGAGGCGCATGGTCAGCACGGTGAGCCGCGCGTTCGACGCACGGTGGCCAGCCAGCGCGCGCTGCAGCAGCTCGGGGGAGAGAAGCGGCACGTCTCCGGGAACGATCAACACCGTGCCCTCTTCCACTTCCGGCCGAGCCTGCAGGGCGGCGTCTCCCGTCCCTCGCGGCGTCGCCTGGACGGCGAAGGCAACATCGGGAGCCGCGATCGTCTCTCGGATTCGCTCCGCGTCCGAGGAGACCACCACGACGATTTTTCGGGGACGAAGCGAGCGGACGGCATCGAGGACACGAGTGAGGATCGGGCGACCGCACAGATCATGAAGTCCCTTGGGGATAGCGGAGCACATCCGCGTCCCCTTGCCCGCCGCCAGCACGATCGCCGTCAGTCCTGCTGTCATGGATGCCCGACCATGGTACGCGACCAGCGGCGAACGGTCCAAGCGGCGGGCGGTTGCGGGGTTCTTCCGGCCTCGGTACCCTCACCGCCACATCGCGAACCAAGGAGGTGCGACAAGTGAGCCACAGGATCTTCTCCGGCATTCAACCCACTGGGACGCTCCACGTCGGCAACTACTTCGGGGCGGTCCGCCGCTGGGCGGCCTTGCAGAACGACATGGAGTGCGTGTTCAGCGTTGTGGACTACCACGCGATCACCGTGGAGATCGATCCGGCCCGACTCCGAGCCGCCGGCCGTTCCATGTGTCTGGATCTGATCGCCTGCGGGATCGATCCCGAGCGCTCGATTCTGTTCCTGCAGTCCGCCGTGCGCGAGCACACGGAACTCGCTTGGATTCTCGGATGCGTCACCTCCTATGGAGATCTCTCACGGATGACGCAATTCAAGGATAAATCGGCGGCCAGCGCGTTCGTCTCCGCTGGGTTGTTCTGCTACCCGGTGCTGCAGGCGGCCGACATCCTCCTCTATCGGGCGGACGGCGTCCCGGTGGGCGAAGACCAGGTACAGCACCTCGAGCTGTCGCGTCGGATCGCACGGCGGTTCAACAGCCGATACGGTGAGCTGTTCCCCGAGCCGGAGCCGAGCGTCGGCAAGGGGGCGCGGATCATGTCCCTCGCCGATCCCACGATCAAGATGAGCAAGAGCGCCGGCGAGCAGCACTACATCGGGGTGATGGAGGACGAAGTGTCGATCCGGAAGAAGCTCCGCTCGGCGGTCACCGATCTCGGCCTGTCCCCCGGCGCGGAGATGTCGCCGGGCGTCGCCAACCTCTTCGAGATCCTCGAGCTCGCGGCCGAGGCCAGCGGCGACACAGCCGTGGCCCGGGAGCTGCGCTGCGAGTTCGAAGCGGGCAAGCTCATGTACTCGCGGTTGAAAGACGAGGTGTTCGACGCACTGATGGGCGTCCTCCGACCGATCCGCAAGCGACGAGAGGAGCTCGAGCGAACGAGCGACGTGGAGGAAATCCTCGCTTCCGGGGCAACGCGCGCCCGCGCTTTGGCGCGGGAGACGATCGATGAGGTCCGCGCACGGGTCGGCCTGGGCTAACCGCTTGTGCCTCCGCTGTTCAAAGCGCGCGGACAGGACACGCCGCGCACGCCGCCGTCAGGGAACCGGTGGCGAATCCGCTCCCAAACGCGGCAGAGCTCACGGGGCGTCATCGCCGCCTGTCGCTCGAAGCGGGGGTCGAGAAGCGTCCCTTCACCGGAGCAAAAGAACGGCTGCAGGACGAAACGGCGCGCTCCGGACACGCACCACGCAATCCTCAGAAGCTCGGCGAAGGCAAGCGTCGGCGCCACGGTAGT
>Ga0272442_10001685_pt1 | contig 33050 bp, 21 predicted proteins | sample SSMForm2O_FD_200262 | JGI IMG/M metagenome (GOLD analysis project Ga0272442, IMG submission 200262) | Marine sediment archaeal communities from Little Sippewissett salt marsh, Falmouth, MA, United States - SSM-Form-2O | ecosystem: Environmental > Aquatic > Marine > Wetlands > Sediment ... | reverse complement strand
CCAAGAAGAAGGTCGCCAAGAAGAAGCCGGCCAAGAAGAAGGTCGCCAAGAAGCAGGTCGCCAAGAAGAAGGTCGCCAAGAAGAAGCCGGCCAAGAAGAAGGTGGTCAAGAAGAAGCCGGCCAAGAAGCAGGTCGCCAAGAAGCAGGTCGCCAAGAAGCAGGTCGCCAAGAAGAAGGTCGCCAAGAAGAAGCCGGCCAAGAAGAAGGTTGCCAAGAGAAGACGGTAGCAGCCGGATTCGAGTTACGCCTCGGCTATTGGCGGTACGCGAGGCGGCGGCCGTACCACGATGGCGCATGGGCGACCGGTTACGCGTCGGCGCGTCGGTTGCGGCTGGCAGGAGAGAATACGCCCGTCTCAGGCGGCATGGCGGATGATTGGAGCGCGCGATGAGCGCCCGTCATCTGGGCTGTGCGGACATCCCTGGGGCGGGCGGTTTGCTGTTTTGAGTGGCGCTTGTGCACCGGCGTGCCGTGCGTGCTCCCACGCGGGGGGCGAGAGCGAGTTCGGGTGCGCCGACGGATCTGGTTGAGGCGAGGCAGGCACCGACCATGACAAGGCTAACCGAAAGCACCGTGGCGTTGTGTGGCATCCTTTGTTGTTTCCTCGGGGCCTATGGGGCGGCGCCTACGTTCCAGGAGTTGATGGATCCGGCCGTCTTCCCCGACCCGCAGCGCGGCATGGCCGTGGTGAGCGCCGAGATCCAAGACCAAGCGTTGCGGGTGGTCACCACAGGTGCGGAGTTGAGCGCGGATGCATCCGGGGCCGCGGTGTTTCGCCAGCGCATCGGCCACCCTCGTCCGGTGCTTTCGCTTGCCTTCGAGGGCGGGCTGGGGGGCGCACCTCGATTGACACACCGCGGCCCGGCTTTCGCCTTTGCCTGCTTCGGCGAGGGCGCGGTGAACCTGCGCGCCAACGGCGATTCCCTATTCATGTTCCATGTCCACGCCCCAGTGACGGTGACGGTGGTGCGCGCCATCGATGTGGGCTTCCACGCGTCGCATCGCTGCAACCACCTCGTGCTCGACGAGTGGGGCGGCTTCGGGCTGTACTGCTCCGAGGAGAATCTGGCCGAAGCCTTTGACCCCTTTGGGCCGGTGACGGCGCGCTACGACCTCCCCGCAGGCTCGGTCCTCTGGGTGGGCGTCTGCCCGCCGAAGCCTTACGACTGGGATCGCTCGCTGACGGATCACGTGGTGTGGCACTGGTCGAACCAACTCGGCTACCCGCCGGACGACCAACTCGTTGCGTGGTCGACCGAGGGCAACATCGTCCTTCTCCAGTCCGAGATCATGCTGTGGAAGGACTGGAACCTGGCCTTCGAGCCGCGGCTCGGAGAGCCGGAGTTCGCCCGCGTCCGTCGCACGATGCACGACCACGACGTGCGGTTCATCGTGTATACGAGCCCCGCCTATTTCTTCACGGGGACCCCTTTCGAGCAATACGCTTTCAACACCTTCGAGGACTTCAAGAGTTGGCCGCCGGGCCGGGGGCTTGGAGACAACATCGACGCGTTCATGGCCGAGACCGCGAAGGTGATGCGGCAGTACAAGCCCGACGGCCTGTATTTCGACGGGCAGTACTTCAGCAATCCGGCCGCGCTGTACGCCCTTGCGCGCCGCACGCGCGCGTTGCTCGGTGAGGACGGCGTGCTCGAGTGGCATTCGACCACCGCCCTAGGCAGCGGGCGCTGCTATCTGCCCCACGCGGACGCGTACGTGGATTTCATCCTGCGCGGCGAGGGGCGCGATTCGGTGTACGCCGACTTCGACTACCTGCGCTACTTCGTGTCGTGCTACAACTCGAGCAACAGCATCGGCGTCATCTGCAACAATGGCCCACGGCCGACCGCCGATCTCGTCGAACGACTGCTCGAGGCCAACTGCCGCATGCACACCATCGCGAGTTGGCTCAACGACCGCGCAAGTATGGACGTCGTCCATGGTGCCTACAAGGCCCGGCTCACGCCCGAGTTGCGCGCGCAGGTCGAGCGCGGCGTAGACCAACGCCAAGGCCGCGTGGCCGAGCGCGCCGAGAAGCTAGCGGCCGAGCAACGCGCACTGGCCGCCCCGCCAGCGTGGGAAGCGCCGCTGCTTGCGGAGGCCTTCGACGCCGTTCCGGAGTGGCAACCGCAGGTCTCGCCCGCTAACGAAGATCCCTTTGCCACGCGCACCGGCGCCCTCGCCGTGACTGGCCATGCGCACACCTACGCCTATCTCACGCGCCCTGTCAGCGGCCCCGCCCGCGGCCTGGTCGTGAAACTGCGGCAAGGCACGGACGGCGGGATGTCGTGGGGCCCGGCGGCTTGCCTGCGCTGGAAGAGCGGGGCCCTGTTGCGCATCGGCCTGCGCAACGACGGGCTCATCCAGTCCGACGTGGCCGGCCAGCAGCGCCTCTCGAAAGGCCAAGACCACGACCCGACGCAGTGGAAGTGGCTGCGCGCGCGATGGCTGGATCGTTCAGGCGTCATCGAGTGCAGCGACGACGGTGTCAGCTACCGGCGGCTGCGGACCTTCGACCACGGCGCCGTGTCGATGGGCGACCTCGAGGGCCTTTCCGTGGGCAAGGTGCCCTACAACGGTGAGCCGAAAGACCACGCCGTCCCCGGGGAAAGCGGGACCTGCTTCATCGACGAAGTCGCCGTGTACTGACCAAGCCCGCCGGTACGCACTGCCTCACTTCTCAGTCCGTGGACTTCCGCGTGCTTGGCGGCAACACCATGTCGTCGTAGACCGAGTCGATCTGCAGGCCGTCCACGCCGAAGGCCACCATCTTGCGCACGTCCTCGCGGCCCAACTCGATGAGGTCGCCTTGGCCGAGGTAGTGGAACGTGTTGATGCTTACGATGACGAGAAGGCCCATCTCGTGGAAGCCGTTGACCTGGATTTCATCCAGGTCGGCCGCGTGCTTGAAGATGAAGTAGGACTCGCCCGGGCGTTGCTTGCCGCGGGCGCTTTGCCGCGCCGCCTCGAGCGGCGCGCCCCACGCCAGCTTGCCCTTGCCCGCAAAATGCCGTGTGAGGTCGGCCCGGCCAATGAACAGCGCATCGCGCATCAGGCCGTGCTCGCTCAGGGCGCCGTCGATGCTGGCCACGAAGGCCTCCCGCAGGTGCGGCGGGCAGGCCTTCACGTCCGGCATCACATTGATGCGGCCCTCGCACCGCGCGCAGAAGGTCTTGAACGAAGGCACGGTCTCCTCGGACACCAACTCACGCAGCTCGGCCAGCGTCACCTCGTTTACCTTGCGCCGGACATCCGCGGTCCCGCCCACGCTTGTGCCGTGGGAGCACACCGCCTGGCCGTCCTTGGTGCACCGCAGGTCGACCTCGATGTGCGTGTAGGCCCGGCGGATCGTCTCCTCGAGCGACGGCAGGCTGTTCTCCGTGAAGGTGTCATCGACCACGCCGCGGTGGGCGACCACGATGAAACCCTCGGGGACTTCGATGCGGTCGCCAGCCCTTGCGGTGCACATGGCCAGCAGGGCCACGAGGATGAAACGGATCATGTTGGTTCTCCCAGGGCGGGGTTCTCCAGGTTCTTGGCCTGACACGTCTTAGGCCGCGCCTCTCGGCGCATGAAGTTGACTTCGCGCGGAACGTGCTGCTACAATATATCATCCCGTTGGGCCGCGGCCCAAGGGGGCTTTTGTTGCACGGCATTTCGGTGAGGATGGATGAAGTTTTTCGCGCCTCTACCGGATCCGGCGCTACAGTGGCGGTTGGTTGTACGCGTCCCCATCGTCTAGTCTGGTCAGGACACCGCTCTTTCAAGGCGGCGACACGAGTTCAAATCTCGTTGGGGACGCCATGAAAGCCCACGGGCCTGCGTTTCGGCGCAGGCCCGTTTCTGTGTGACGCCGCCTCTCTGCGCTCCCGTCGGCCTGCGGCGCGTTGCCTGCGGACAAGGTCCTACGGAACCTCGCTTGCCCGGCGGTGATATAATGGGTGGCCTCCTGGCGGGCCTGTCTTTAGTGGAGACCGCACGCGAACATGGAGCGACCGCCGTTCGAGTTCATCGCCCAGGACTACCCACTGGCGCCGGCCACATTGTACAAGGTCGGCGGGCCGGCGCGGCTGGCGTTACTGCCGCGCAAGGCGAGCGAGGCCGTAGCGGCGCTCGAATGGATGCTCGGGCAGGCGGGGCCGCACCTGATTCTCGGGCGCGGCTCGAATGTGCTGATCTCGGACGACGGATTCCCGGGGATCGTGCTGTTCACCACGGGCCTTACCGGGCTGGAAGACCTCGGCGGCGGCCGCTACCGAGTCGAGGGCGGTGTCGACCTGGACCGGCTCGTGCGCGAGGTGCTGGTGGCCAACAACTACGCGGGGACGGGCGCGCTGACCGGCATTCCCGGTTCGGTTGGCGGCGCCATCTACATGAATGCGGGCACGGTGAACGGGTCGACGTGCGAGCTCCTCGAGTCGGTCACCCTGGTCGGCCCGAGGGGCAAGCGAGCCATCCGGATCGAGCCCGCCCTCTACGGCTATCGGCGCCAGAGATTCTGCGCGCCGGACGACCTCATCCTCGACGGCGTGTTTCGCTTCACGCGTTCGGACGAGGACCAGCATGGCGTCTATGAGCACTACTTGAAACGCCGCAAAGATGTGCAGCCTCAGGGGGATTGCTGCGGCAGCGTGTTCAAGAATCCCGAGGGGCGGCACGCGGGCGGACTCATCGAGGCGTGTGGCCTCAAAGGGACGCGCCGAGGCGGCGCTGTCATCAGTTCGATGCACGCGAATTTCATCATGAACGAAGACAACGCCACCTTCGGCGACGTCCTGGGCCTGATCGAGTTGTGCAAACGCGGTGTGCGCGAGCAGTTCGGCATCGAACTGGAAGAAGAGGTCCGCATCATCGGCTGAGCCCCGCCTCGCTCGCCCGCAATGACACGGCGCGCATACGAGAGGCCGCGGCGGTCGTTGCGTCGCATCGTGGGCTGTTGTATGCTGTGTCGGCGGCCTGCGCGGCGGCCATCGTTCTTCGGAGAGAGCAGCACATGAAGATCAAAGAACTGCTGGACCTGGTGGCGAAGGAGGGGGCGTCGGACCTGTTCATTACGGCGGGGGCGCCGCCGATGCTGCGGGTGGACGGGGAACTGCTTCGGACGAAGCACGACGCGCTCACCCCGGAACAAGCCAAGGAATTGGTCTACGGTTTCCTGAGCAAGGAGCAGCAGCAGACCTTCGAGGCCGCCAAGGAACTGGATTTCTCGCTCGCGCTGGGCCGGAAGCATCGTTTCCGGGTGAACGTGTACCTCCAGAAGGGCGCGGTGACCGCGGCGCTTCGGCCCATCCCGGAGAAGGTGCCGTCGCTGAGCGAACTGGGCTTGCCGGAGGAGGTGGGCGAATTGGCCAAGGTGAAGCAGGGCCTGGTGCTGGTGACGGGGCCGACGGGACACGGCAAGACAACGACGCTGGCGTCCATCATCGACCTGATCAACAATACGCGCGCGTGCCACATCATCACCATCGAGGATCCCATCGAGTACGTCCACTACCACGTGCGCAGCATCGTGGACCAGCGGGAGCTCGGGGGCGACACGCACAGCTTCATCAACGCGCTCAAGTACGTGCTGCGCCAGAGCCCGGACGTGATCCTCGTGGGCGAGATGCGCGACCTCGAGACCATCCAGGCGGCGCTTCGCGCGGCCGAGACCGGCCACCTGGTCCTCGCCACGCTGCACACCAACGACGCCATCCAGACGGTCGACCGCATCGTCGATGTGTTCCCCGGCGAGCAACAGCAGCAGGTGCGCTTTCAGTTGTCCATGACGCTGCTGGCCATCATTTCGCAGCGCCTGCTCCAGCGCGACGACGAGGAAGGCCGTGTCCTCGCCTACGAATTCCTCAAGTGCAACACGGCCATCGCCAACCTCATCCGCGAAGGCAAGACACACCAGGTCTACAGCGTGCTCGAGACCGGCACGAAAGAGGGGATGACCACGCTCGACCGTAGCGTCAAAGGGCTGTACATGGAAGGGCTCATCTCCTACGAGGAAGCCATCGCCCACGTGCGCGATCCCAAAGAGATCGACGCCGTTTCCCAGTAGTCGGGCGTCGGTTGGCGCTAGCCGTTCGCGGGCGGACGGAATCAGCGGTTCAGTCGCCAAACGGTTTTGCGAAATGGATCTGTCTGGAGGAGCGTCGTGTCTATGAGAAGATCGCATGCTGCATCGTTGCTTGTCCTGTGTTTGGCGTGGCCCGCGTGCGCGGCCACCACGCTGTTCGACTTCGAGACGGACGCCGAGGTCGCGGCATGGCGAATACGCTCGGCCGGCCAGGACGGGCTCGAACGCTCGGATCGCTTTGCGGCCTCGGGACAGTGCTCGGGCCTGTTTCGGTCGCCCAAGTGGGCGCAGGGCATGGAGGAGTGGCCGGCCCTCGAGGCCACGCCGCCGGTGACCGACTGGTCGGCCTACGACCGGCTGTGCCTCGTGCTCGCCAATCCTACCGAAGACGTCGAGGTCCTAAAGCTGTACGTGAAAGACGCGAAGCACCCGTTGCGGCAGGGCGGCGGCGCGGCGTTCGCGGTCCCGGCACGGTCGTACCGCCGCGAGATGGTCCCGCTCGCCGGCTTTCCGGAACACATGGACCTCACCAACGTCGAAGCGGTTCATTTCTTCACGACCCGGCCGTCGAACGATTTTGCGATCCACATCGACGGCGTTTGCCTGCTCGACGAGGGGGAAGAGCCCCCGGCATGGCCCGCGGCCCTGGCGCAGCAACTGGTGACGTTGATGCTGCCGGAGACCGTGTTGGAGGACGCACAGAAGCGCGTGGACGCGTGTGCCGAGCGCATCCGCCGCGCCCTGTCCGGCCGTCCCGCGCTGCACGACTGGGCGGCCGACGAGGTCGACGCGTTGCGGCAGGTGGTGACGCAGGCCCGCGCGGAACTCGGCGCCCCGGACCTGTCCCCTGACCGCGTTCCTGAATTGGGCGCCGCTCTGGCGCGCGTTTCGATGCGTGCCGGCCGGCTCGAGTCCCTCGCGGCGTTGTGGGTGCGCCCGGGCGTCGAGGCGTACGCGGTGGGCTTCGCGTCGTCGATGGAGAAGGTGCTCCCGCGCGACGCGCCGGTTTGCCTGGATTTGGACGACACCGCGAGTCTGGGCCTGGCGCGCAATGAGACCGAGGCGCTGCAAGTGGTGGTGGTCCCATTCGAGCAGGACCTCGAGGAGGTGCGCGTCGAGGTCGGGGCGCTGGAAGCGGCGAATGGGGAGCGCTTGCCGGCCGACAGTGTGGACGTGCGCGTGGTGGGTTACGTCGAGACGTCCGAGTCGCCGTACGCCGTGCCCTATGTGGGGTGGTGGCCCGACCCGTTGCTCGACTTCCTCGGGCCGATCGACGTGGCCGCCGGCGACGTGCAGGCGTTCTGGGTGCGCGTGCGTATGCCGAAAGGACAGCGTGCCGGCGCCTACCGCGGGCCGATTCGCCTTAGCGCGGCCAACGCGCCAGCGACATCGTTGACGCTCGAGGTCGAGGTCTACGATTTCGTCCTGCCGGATCGCTCGCCGCTACCGACGGCCATCAGCGTGTACGACAGTTACGTGAAGAAGCTCGTGGCCGACTGGGATCGCGACAAGCTGGTCTGGGCGGATTTTCTGGCCGATTACTACATTGATTTCGACAGCTTGTACCGGAAGGGGCCGCCGGATTTCGAGATCCTCGAGCGCCTTGACGGCCAAGGCCGCCTGGTTGCGTTCAACCTCGGTTATTTCGGCGTGAACGAGTTCGGGGCCGCCATGACGGACGAGGCGTACGAGGCCGCGCTCGACACCGTCGTGGCGCGGCTGAGGCCCGCCTACGATCAGGCCGTGGCCGCGGGAATCGCCGACAGGGCCTACATTTATGGCTTCGACGAATGCAACCAGGACTTCTTTCCCACCCTCGAGCGTATCAGCCAGGACCTCAAACGACTCTTCCCAACCGTGCCGCTCTTGACCACCACCCGCGACCACAGCTTCGGGCTCGAGTCCGGCGTCACCGCGATGGATGGGTGGACTCCCTTGACGCCCCACTACGACCCGGTCAAGGCCGCGGCCGCGCGCGACCGCGGCAAGGCGGTCTGGTGGTATATTTGCTGCGGCCCCGCGCATCCGTGGGCCAATTGGTTCATCGAGTATCCGGCCATCGACACGCGCCTGCTCATGGGTGCGATGACGGCCAAGTACCGGCCCGACGGCTTCCTCTACTACGCCATCACTCGGTGGCCCAACAACGACAAGCCCATCGACGACGGACCGTTCACGTCCTGGAATCCCGCAAGCTACCGGGACTTCAACGGCGACGGGTCGCTGCTCTGTCCTGGTCCCGGCGGCAGGCCGCTGGCGACGATCAGGCTGGAGAACTTCCGCGACGGGCTCGAGGACTACGCCTACGCGCGCATACTCGAGGCGACCCTGGCCGCCAAACGGGCCGCGGGCGGGCCGTCGGCGGATGACGCGGCCTGGATCGAGCGGGCCGAGGCGGCGTTGCGGGTGCCTGAGGACGTGGTCGAGGACCTGACGCGCTTCACGCGTGACGCGGACGTGCTCTACGCCTGGCGACGCCGTTTGGCGGAGGCCGTCACCACGGCCGGCGTCCCGGCGGCCGATCCGTGGGCGGAGTGAACACGCGGCCGGCAGTCGCCGGCTGCACGGCAGAAAGGGAGACTTGGCTATGCGCGTTGCAGCGATCTTGGTGGCCTTGGGCATGGTGGCCGGCGCGGCGGCCGTCTCGGAGTCGCCCGAGCGCTTTGAACAGGACCGCTTCGCCATCGGATTCTGGGTGGATCCGCCGATGGACGAGCAGGCGGACGCACGCTACCAGGAGATCGCCGAGGCGAACTTCACGCTGGCGCTCGGCGGCTTCGGCGCGAATACGCGCGAGAAGGTCGTGCGCCAGCTCGAGCTGTGCGAGAAGTACGGGCTCAAGGCGCTGGTGACGAGCCATGGGATGGCGACGGACGAATTGCCGGACGGCCCGGCGTGCTGGGGCTACATGATCCGCGATGAGCCCAACGTGGCCGATTTCCCCGCGTTGCGCCAGCGGCTGGACGAGATCCGCGCGGCGCGCCCGGGCAAACTGGGCTTCATCAATCTCTATCCGAACTACGCGAACGCGCGCCAGTTGGGAGCGCCCACCTACGACGAGCACGTGGCGCAGTTCATGGCGGTCGTGGGCACGGACGTGCTCTCGATGGACCATTACCCGGTGATGAAACCGGGCGGCGACGGCCGGGCCTCCTACTGCGCCAATCTCGAGGTGTTGCGGAAGCACGCGCTCGAACACGGCGTGCCGTTCTGGAACTTCTTCAACTGTATGCCCTTCGGACCGCACGCCGATCCGACCGAAGCCCAACTGCGCTGGCAGATCTACACCTCGATCGCCTACGGCGCCAAAGGCGTGCTGTATTTCTGCTACTACACGCCGCTCAGCCGCGAGTTCCCCAAGGGCGGCGCCATCATCGCCCGCGACGGACGCCGCACCCGCCACTACCTCGAGGCCAAGCGCATCAACGCCGCAATCAAGAACCTGGGACCGACGCTCATGAGGCTGACCAGCACCGCCGTGTATCGCCTCACGCCAGACGATCAACCGGACGAGGTCTTGGCGGGCTCGGGCGTGCGCGACCTGGGCCGGGCCGACCACGACCCGAAGCACGATTTCCTGGCGGGGGCCTTTCGACACGAGGACGGGCGCCGCGCCCTGCTCCTCAACAACTACCGCCACGATTTCGCGGCCTGGCCCACCGTCGTATTCGACCGCGCCCCCGACGAGGTCCGCGAGGTCTGCAAACAAAGCGGCCGCGAGATTCCCGTCCTCGATGACAGTCCCGACATGGAGGGCCTCCAGCTCTCGTTCGACGCCGGCGAGGGCCGCCTGTTCCTACTGCCTGCGCCGTAGGGGGCGTCCGTGGCCCGAGGTCCCGAAGTTGTGTATGATACCATCCGTGGCGCAGGCAGTCCCTGGCGGCGCCACGGATGGGTCTTGTGCGGAGCGTTTTGTAATGGCAAACACAGACTCGACGTCCAAGGACAAGGCCGCGCTGGCCCAGTCGGGCGGCCCAGTGGCGCCCCGTGAAACGGCCTGGCGGTGGGTGACCTTCGGACTGTGCCTGGTGATCGTAATCCTGGCCGTGACGAACGCGGTGACCTATTCGGTGATGAGGCAGCGGAGCGGCGCGACCGAGAGCGCCCCCACGCACTTGACCGTGGCGCCGTCGTTCCAGCCGCTGCGGGATTTCGCGGTGGTCAACGCGCACGACCACCTGTATTCGCGCAAGTACCTGCCCAAGTATTTCGAGGCGGCCAAGCGCACCGGCGTGGTCTCGACGCTGTTCGTGGCCAGCTCGGAGTACACCCTGCACGGCCGCGGCGGCGATGCCAAGAAGGGCAACGAGGCGAACTCGAGGGAGATGATCGAGGCCGCCCGGCAGTATCCCGGCAAGATCATCCCCTTCGGCACCTTCCATCCCAGCGATCCCGAGAAGATGGATAAGCTCAAGCAGTTCGTGGCCGACGGCGCCGCGGGGCTGAAGCTGTACAGCGGGCACAGCAACTTCTACGACCGGCCGCTGGACGTGGAAGACATGATGCCGGTGTATGCCTACTGCGCCGAGACGGGTTTCCCTATTTGCTGGCACGTGAACCTGCTGCGATACGCGGCCGAGTTCGAGCGCGTCCTGTCCTGCTTTCCCAACCTCAAGCTCATCGTGCCCCACTTCGGTGTTACCTTTTTCCGGCCCAAGGAGCGGCCCTGGCGCGAGTTCCAGCGCATGTTGGACACCTACCCCAACCTCTATACCGACACCAGTTTCGGAACGCGCGAAATCCTCGTGGCCGGACTCGAATCCGTCAGCAGGAATCCCGAGATCTTCCGCGCATTCCTCGAGAAGTACAGCGACCGCGTCCTCTTCGGCACCGATATGGTGGTCACCGGCAACAAGGAGAAGACCGAGGAGTGGATCGAGGTGGTGATTCGTGCCTGCCGCGATGTGCTCGAGAAAGAGACGTTCTACTTCTGGATGGGGGCCAAGGGATCGAAATACGCGGCCAAGGGGGCCAACAACACCTACGGCATCTACCGTGGCCTCGCGCTGAGTGACGATGTTCTGCGCAAGATCTACGAAACCAATATACGCCGGGTGATTCCGTCGCTATAGCCACCGCCCGAAGGCCCACGGCATAGGCGTTGGCCGCGGATTGCGGGCGGGTGCGAAGGGCGCCTGGGGCGGGACGCAAAGGGAGAGGCACCATGAGAGGGAGCGTGTGGATTGTTGCCGGCGTGATGTGGGCCGGGCTGAACGCGTCGGCCGGCACGCCAGGCTATGACGGCGTGGGCGAAGTGGACTGCCCCATCCTCGACACCTTTGACTTGGAAGGCGAGTCGATGGCGTCGACGCTGGCGGGCTACGGCTACCCGGCCGACTTCGAGGCCTATGATGTGGATTTCGACGGGCTGTCCGACAGTTGGTCGTTGGGTCTGGTGGCCGATGCCCTGTGCGAAGGCAATGCCTACACAGCGGCGGCCACGGCCGCCTACCTCAACAACGTTGCGGCCATCGAGGGTGAAAGCGCGTTTGCCCTGCTCGCGCCCTTCAGGCACACCTTGGCCGGCCTGATTCTCACCAGCCAGACGATGCACGACGTGCTGAAGGGCACGCTTTTCCTGGACGGCAAATACCAGGTGGTGGGCGGCGCGGGCAAGGCGAGCGGCGAGCCCTTTTCTGGCGGCGGCGATCTGGACGGCGACCTGCGCACCAACCTGCAAGAGGCGACGACGGTGATTGCCGGCGGCGGCGGGCGCCCGGAGTTCTTGGCCGCGGCGACCAACTACGTTGACGACGGCACGGGCGCTTTGCCGATCGCGGGCGTGGCGGGGTTGGCCGCGCTGGCGGCCGCGTGCGTGGCCGCCGCCGGGTTGGCCTTGCGCCGCAAGTAGCGTAGGCGTTATTCGAACGAAACTCGGGCCGCAACGGACATGCGTTGCCGCGCCTGTTCAGTCTTGCCCCGCCGCGGCTCACTCGTGCGGCAACTCGATCAGATCGTCAATGAAGGGCACCAGCAGCTCGACCGCTCCGATGTACGCGCCAGATACCGGCGCCTGGTTGCCCGGATACCTCAGAAACTGCACATGGCCATCCATGAACAGCACGTTTGCGCCGCCGGGGACATGGTTGTAGAACTCCAACGAGGGCGAGATCTGGTCAAACATGACCACGATCTCCGATTGGGCCTGGGCGCTCGCGGCCGGGTTGTTGATGTCGGTGATCAGGAACCGTTCGACGCCTTCCCGGAGCCGGTAGATCGTGGTTGGGTGCCCGTCGATCTCCATGGCGATATCCCGGTCGAGCCTGTCCGGACTGAAGCCTGGAGAATACGGCGGGCCGAGCATCTCGAGGATGACGGCGTACACGGTGTCGGCCTGGAACAGCGTGTCGTCCATCGCCCAACCCAGGAACCAATAGGTCAGGCCCGGGAACCTCGGGATCATCCAGTCGCGGTCGTGGGGCGGGTGCAGGCAGTTGCGCCAGAAGGCCCAGTGGCTGGCCCCCATCTGGTACTCGCTGCGCTCGAGTCCGACGTAGGGATGGCTGGACGAAGGGCACAGCGCCAGCGAGAAGTCGTTGACGTACTCCGGGTACGTGGCGGTGGCCTCGGCCATGAGATACACGCCGTAGTGGCCCGAACACGGCGGCGTGTCGTCCGGCCCGCGCAGGGCGCCGTTCGGCGGGAACTTCTCGCCTGGCGACTCGTTCGCATACATCTTGAACACGAGTCCCCACTGTTTGAGGTTGTTGGCGCAACTGGCGCGGCGGGCCGCCTCGCGGGCGCGGGCCAGAGCCGGCAGGAGTATGGCCGCCAGAATGCCGATAATGGCGATCACGACCAGCAACTCGATCAGCGTGAAGCCACGCGTGCGCATGCTGCCGCCTCCCCTCATACGCTCATCAGCCCCAAGCGATAACCCTCAGGCGTAGCCACAGTATAACACGGCGGGGCCGAGCCAATGGCGCCGCTGGCGGAAGCGCCTGCGCGGCATGGTATCATCCGGGCGCGCGGCGCTGCGCGAAGGGTCGAAACATGGCAGTCCATACGCCGGGCCTGATACTGGCGGCCTTCATGGTTGCGGGACTTGCCTCGACGCCGGGGGCGGACCTTCCCCACGACCCGCCGCTCCCGGGCATTCCGGGACAGAAGGCGCCGCTCCCGCCCACGACGCCTTTCGATCTGGCCGAAGAGGCCGGCGGTGTCTGCGTCTCGGGAGGGGGACTCGAGGTCACGATCGATGCGGCGCCTTTCGCGTTCCGTGTCGCGCGCGGCAGCGACGGTCATACGATCCTCGAGACGGGGCGGGGGTGGCCGCTGACCGGCTTCGCGCCCGTCGCCTTTACTCGGGACCATGGCTTCTGGTGGAACCGCTTCTATTGGGGCTACCGCGGCTACCGCAGCCTCAACGAGCCGTGGATACATGCCCGGGACGTGGTCCGCCATTGGCTTGGCGAGGACCGTGTTTTCTTCGAGGTGTCTCGTGATCGAGGCGGGGGGCCGAACCTGTTGTTTGTCGTCGGCCCGTTCTACGACGGCGCCGTGCGGCTGGCCGTCTCGGTGCCGCCGGGGGAGGCGACCTACGACCGCGTGGCCTTCACGTTTCGCACGCCGCCCGGCGAGCGTTTCGCCGGTTTCGGCGAGCGTTTCAACGGCGTCGACCAGCGCGGCAACGCGCTCGAGACGTGGTCCGAGGAGGGCAGCATCGAGCCCGGCTACCTTCGGTTCCTGTTTCCTCGCTGGTCGCCGCAGTTCGCCATCCCCGGCGGCGAGGACGCCAGCTACGCCCCGATCCCTTTCTTCCTGTCCAGCCGAGGCTACGGCGTGCTGGCCGATGCGGCCGAGCCGACCCGCTTCGACCTGGCCCACACGTTCCGCGGGCTGTGGCGCGTCGAGGTCGAGGCGAGCCGGCTTTCACTCGTCGTGTTCGCCGGACCGACGCCCGCCAAGGCCCTCGAACAATACACCGAGCGCACCGGCCGCGCCCTGGTCCCGCGCCCGTGGGTTTTCGGCCCCTGGAACCAATTCCTCGGCCAAGGTGCCCCGCTGGACGTCGCACGGCGGTACCGCGACAAGGACATCCCCTCGAGCGTCAGTCACGACTGGACGGCCATCCTGCCCGTCGCCTCGTACAAAGGCCGGGAGGAAGCCCTCGAGAAGCAGAACGCCGCGTTCCACGACCTGGGCTACAAGCGGCTGTGTTACATCCTGCCGCGCGTGGACCGACTCCGCTGCCGGGACCTCTGGGAGGAAGCCGCCGAACTCGGTCATTTCATCCGGAACACGCGCGGCCATCCCTACGTGTTCTTCGTGGCCCTCAACCTTCTCGGCCAAAGCCGCTACCGGGTCAGCAAGGTCGACTTCACGCACGAGGGCGTGGATGCGTGGTGGCACCAGCGCCTCCAGACCATCCTCGACCTGGGTTTCGACGGCACGATGTACGATTTCGGCGAGTACGTGCCGCCGGACGCGCAATTCGCCGACGGCCACGACGGCCACTACTGGCATAATCCGTATAACCTAATCTATCTGCGCTCGGCGTTCCGGTTCTTCCAGACGTTGGACGACGACCCGGACGACGCCATCGCGCCCGACTACGTCTACTTCCATCGCTCGGGATACGCCGGCAGCCAGCAGTGGGCCTGGGCCATGTGGGACGGCGATCCCGAGGCCGACTGGTCGCGCTCGGACGGGCTGCCGGCCCAGGTTTGCGGCGGCGTCAACGTGGGCCTGTCGGGCATTCCGTTCTGGGGCAGCGACATCGGCGGCTTCCACGCGATTCTCGTACCGCCGCCTACGCCGGAATTGCTCGAGCGATGGATGCAGTTTGGCTGCTTCTCCGGCCTCATGCGCGACATGACCGCGCCGCAGATCGTTTGGGGCAAGCGCATTCACAACCTCGACGAACCGGAGCTGACCTCGATCGTGCGCCGCTACCAGAAGTTGCGCACGCAGCTCGTGCCCTACATCGTCAACGCCGCGCACGAGGCCCACCAGACCGGCCTGCCCCTCATCCGGGCCGCCTTCCTGCACTTCCCCGACGACCTCAAGTGTTGGGACCTGGACTACGAGTATATGTTCGGGGCGGACCTCTTCATCGCCCCGGTGGTCGTCGAGGGCGCACGCACACGCACGGCCTACCTGCCCCAGGGCCGCTGGGTGGCGCTCTGGGAACGCACCGAGTACGACAACGGCACTGGAGGCTTCCGCATCGGGGGCGTGCCGATGGCCGGCGGCCGCGAGGTTACGGTGGACGCGCCCATCGACGAGATCCCCGTGTTCGTCCGCATGGGCGCCGCGATCCCACTGGCCGACCCTGGCGTCGACACGTGGGCGCCGGCCAACCCGCCTGAGGGCGTGGACGTGACCACCGCCGAGGAGCGCGCCCACCTCCTGCACGTGTGGGCGTTTCCGGACGGCGTCACTGACGTGAGCCTGGCCGACGGCAGTCCCCTCGATGTCCGCGTCGGGCCGGACGGTGTCACCCTCACGCGCAACGCGCCGCCGGACGCCAAGGAATTGATCGCGCAGGTGGTCTGGCCGGTAGACGTGCCTCCCCCGACGGGGATCGAGGGCCTGACGTTGACGCCCGACGCGGATCCGCTCGCCTTGGCCCCTGGCACCTGGACGTGGAGCGCCGCCCGCAACGCGGCGGCCTTCCACGGCCCGCCCGGCCGCCTCCGGTTCGCGATCGGCTGTGCCGCGGGGCCGTAAGGCTATTGGGCTGCTGCCGTGCGCCTTAGCGTGAAGGGGATGTCCACCCGCGTGGGAATGGGTTGGTCGAGAGGCACGTCGTCCTGCACATAGGAGAGCGGATACCGGGTGGTCGCGCCTTGGGCGATTACGGACAGCACGTGCGGTCCGTCCGCCACGCCGGCCAGATCCACCGTGTGCGCCGTCCCCTCGATATCATCCGCCACGGGACGCTCGTCGAGGAGCACGCGATAGCTCTCCGGCGCGACGCCCAGGACGGCCCATTCCACGCCAAGCGCATCGTCAACGACCAGCGCGTCCCGTCCCGGCCGCCCGACGGCCAGGAGCGTGTCGTCCGGCGCGTGGCCCCGGTAGACATCCAGCAGTGCGCGGGTGAGGTTGAGGTAGTAGAAGCCCCAGCCGCCGTGGTCGCCCCGGTAGCCGGGGGCCGTCATCGAGACGGGCTCGAGGTCGTCGCTCAACTCGACGCTGTAGCTGTCGACGTAGATGTCGTGTTCGGGGCCATGGCCGTTGCCTTCCGATTGGCCGGTGAACTCGTTCCATTGGTGGAGGAGCACGACGCGCGGGCGGTGTTCGAGTGCGGGCTTGAACGATTCGATGTAGGTCGTGCCGCCGCGCCGGCCCCGGGCCTCGGAATAGGTCCAACCGCCGTGGCCGAAATAGGCGGGCGTGGGCGTGACGACCTCGGGCTCGCCGTCGCGGTAGGTGACAATCGGGTAGAGGCACCCGTCCATCCACGACCAGTAGCCGAGCTCTTCGTGCTTGGTCCGCTGGAGCTGGGTGGACATCCAGCGCACGGTGAAGTACGAGTCGTCCACGGGCGTGTCCTCGCGGAGGGCGATGGTGGCGGTATCGAGGATCACGACGAGGGGCTTGCCGTCGAAGTCCTGCCAGAGCCCGTCGAAGCGCGGATTCTGCACCCAGGTGTGGTAGACCCACTCGAGTTGCTCGTTGATGGCGACCATGGTGGTCGGGGGGCCGTTGCTTAGGCCCGGCATGAGCACCATCTTGGGCACGGGGATGCCCTCGTCCCTCATGCTGGCGAGGGTCTCGAGCATGAGGCCGGTGGCGTGGATGATCTCATTGGTCGTCCGGGGGCGTTCGTTCCAGTGCTGCTTGCCCCAGATGTGGTTGGACCAGTCGGGCATGATGAAATCGATGCCGAGGTCGACGAACCAGAGCACGTGCTGGCGGCGCACGTCCGGGTCGTACGAGTCGTAGAAGCCGACCACGGGCACGGCCTGGGCCGTCTGCCAGTAGGCGTTGCGAGGCGTGAACCACGGCTCCCACTGCATGCCGATCAGCGAATCCGGTTCCGCCTGCGCCGGGAAGCCGCGGCGGACGACCTCGACCGCTATCGTGTTGGACACGGCCACGTCGTCGGGCAGCGGCCGTGGCCTGGGCCGGCCGGCCATCAGGAGCTCTTGCGGCGCCAGGCCCGGCCAGCCCTCGACCGTGTTGCCCCAGACGCCGCCGCCGACGTGGGCGATCACGGCGGCCGGTTCGCCGGAGTCCGCAGCGGGCCGCGGCCAGTCGGCCGGGCATTCGGTCCAGCCCGTCCAGGTGGCGTCGCTTTCGACCATGAGTTCCGCCTGTTCCGTCGCGACGTCGAGTCGAAGTAGAAGTCCCCCGGGCCCGGTGCCGTTTTGGGCCGCGACCGCCACGGTGTTGAAGCCTGGGCTCAGTTTGGTCTCAAGGTCTGCAAATTTGGCGGGCTTGTGCCAGCCGCTGGCCTCCCCGAGCTCGTGGCCGTTGAGGTAGACGACGCAGTGGTCGTCCACAGCCACGCGCATGCGGGCGTGCGCGGCCGGGGAAGACAACGCAAAGGTCTTGGCCAGGCAGACGGCCTGTTGCTCCTTGGCCGGGCTGCCGACCCAAATCCAAGATGCCGTGGCCGTCCCGGCTTCGGGCATCGCCGCCACGCGGATGCGTGCCGGCCCGGCATTCGGCAGCGGCAACAGGAACGAGGCGTTGCCGGCGCGATCCGTGCGCTCGTGCGAGCCCCACCGCCGCTGATTCACGTAGGGCAGCACCAGGCAATTCGGCACGGGCCGGCCATCGTCCGTCGTGACCGTGGCATCGAGCCGAAGGGACCGGCCCATATCCACGCGGTCGGCCTCGGCCCGGATGGCGACCGCCGCGCCGGCGTGGCCGGCGTAGGCCAGCCAACCGGCCACCAGCAACGCCACGCACCAGACGCCCATTCCATCACAAATAGACACGGCTGCATTCCTCCTCGCGTGGATGATCCGACTCCGACAGTATGGGGCGAAGCGACGCCGGGCTCAAGGGAATCCATGGCCGTGCTGACTTTGCCGGTCCGGCTCGTCTACTATGAGGTCATCGTATCCTGAGTTGCACGGAACGTGAGATGAGAACCATGGGCAGACTATTGAATCGACGCGAGTTCACGGCACTGGCGGCCGCGAGCCTGGCAGGCGGGCGCGCGGCCCGCGCCGCGGCTCCGACTGAGGGCCAAGCGATGGATCGCCCCAACGTATTGTGGCTGATTGCGGAGGACATGTGCCCCGACCTGGGCTGCTACGGTCAGGCGCTGAACCATACGCCCCATCTCGACCGGCTGGCGGCCGAGGGGATCCGGTTCACCCATGCCTACTCGGCGGCGCCGGTGTGCTCGACCAGCCGCTCGGCCCTGCAAACCGGCATGTATCCAATCACCATCGGCGTCCACCACCACCGAAGCCACCGCAGCGACGGCTACCGCCTGCCCGAGGGCGTGCGCCTGTTCAGTGAGGTGTTTCGCGAACACGGATACTTCACGTGCAACGCGACCTACCGCGGCCGCGGTAGGTTCCGTCCCGGCAAGACGGACTTCAATTTCTCGTGCGACCAGCCGTTCGACGGCATCGAGTGGCGCGAGCGGGCGCCGGGCCAGCCGTTCTTCGCCCAGGTCAACTTCAACGAGGCCCACCGCGGCGGGACATGGGACGAGGTGCGTAAGAGGGAGAACCGGCTCGACCCCGCGCGCGTGGCCCTGCCGCCGTACTATCCCGACGACCCGGTCGTCCGGGAGAATGTAGCCACCTACCTGGAGGTTATTTCGCAGTTGGACGTAAAGGTGGGCGAGGTGCTCGGGCGGCTCGAAGAGGACGGCCTTACCGAGAACACGCTGGTGTTCTTTCTCGGCGACCACGGCCGCTGCCTCATCCGTGGCAAGCAGTGGCTCTACGATGCCGGCATTCACGTGCCCTTGATCGTGCGGCGGCCGGGGCGCCTGGACGCCGGGACCGTGTGCGATGACCTCGCAAGTCTCATCGACGTCGGCCCGAGTGCGCTGCGCTGGGCGGATATCGTGTTGCCGGAACGCTGTGAAGGGCGGCCGTTGCTCGATCCGAAGACGCCGCCGCGCACGTGCGTCTTCGCCGCGCGTGACCGCTGCGATGAGACGCGCGACCGCATCCGGTGTGTGCGCACCCAGCGCTACAAGTACATCCGCAACTTCATGCCCGAGCGCCCCTATACCCAATCGAACCGGTACATCGAATCGCACTACCCCACACTCGCTATTCTGAAGCGGCGCCACGCGGAAGGCACGCTCACGCCTGCCCAGGCCCTCTTCATGCAGCCACGAAAGCCGGGCGAGGAGCTGTATGACCTCGAAACCGATCCGCACGAGGTCTGCAACCTGGCCGAGTCATCCGCTCACAAGGGCGTGCTCGATGAGCTGCGCGGCACGTTGGGGGCCTGGCTCGAAGACACGGGCGACCTGGGGGCCCTGCCCGAAGACGCCGCAGCCATCTTCCACGAACCTAAGGCGAGACGTTGATCGACATGCGCTGGCTCCTTCTGTGCTGCACGTTGGTCGTCGTGCCGGGCGCCGCCCGCGCCGGTGAACGGCTCTTCCCCAAAGGCTCGCCCCCCGCGAGCCAAGTCGACGTGGTTGACCTGACCCATGCGTCTCGCGACGTCCAGTTGGCGGCCGCGACGCTCGAGGGGCGCGTCAACAGCGGGCCGCGCTCTTCGGTCTACCTCCTGATCGGCCATTGGGAGCGGTTCTGGCTGGGGCCGCTCGAGGCCAAGGGCTACATCGAGGGCCGGGTCGAGCTCGAGGAGGCCGAGTACTTCCGCAAGTACGCCAACCACTACGACAAGGTCATCGTCTATGATCCGCAGGTACCGGCCACCGTCAACGTGGCGACCATGATGGCCAGTCTCGAGCCGGCTATCGTCGTCGCCCCGGGGGACGCCGAGCGCCTGGGCCATGGTAAGGGCGTCGAGGACCTGCGCGGGCGCTGGACCAGCAACGTCGAGGCTTATGTTTGGGCCTTCGAGGCGCTCTGGCCGCGCATGAACCACGAGGTCTTGGCCTGCCTGCATCCGACCGGGCTGCCCCATCAGGTGCGCGACTATCTCGTGCGGAACCGGGTGTTCCACTGCTGGGTCACCAGCCCCGGCAAGGCCGATGGACAGATCGCCGACCATGAACGAGAAAAGGCGTTTCTCGAACGCCTTCTCGCTGCCGCGCCGGTGAACGTCCCCGTGATTGGGTTTTGGTACTCGGGCGTAGATCCTGGAATCGATGAATATGCCGGCGTGGGGCTCGCGGGGCGGTACGGCAAGTTCACGGTTGCCTGCGATTTCGCCGCTAACCTGTCGCTGCTCAGCGGCGTCGATGTCGATCTCGAGGGCGCCGTCCGACGGTATCGCACACGCATCGAACGCCCCGCGCCCCCGTTGGACTTGACGAAAGTGCACCTCTGCTTCGACGTGGTGGAATCGGGCGACTCGCCGTCCTACCTCCAGAACCGCCAGTTCGAGGTGTGGGCCGACCCGAAGCGCGGCGTCGTGCCCATCAACTGGTCCATGGGTGCCGGGGCCTTCGAACTCGAGCCGCCCATCGCCGAGTACTACTTCGACCATGCCACGGCCAACGACTACATCTACATGGCCCTGTCCGGCGCCGGCTATTGCCACCCCTATCGCGGGCTGATGGACAAGACGGGCGAGCCGCAGGCGGCCTGGGCCGAGTACCTGCGCCTGACCGAGCGCTACCTGCGCCTCATGGGATGCCACGAGATCGGACTGTACACCGATGCGTGGCGGCCGTTTGACCGCTCGGCCCACGACGGCGTGACGCTGCGTTTCGCGGACGGCATCCCCGGGCTCGATGCCCTGGTGTTGGGCATGGGGCGTGATGAAGGCGTGCATGCGGAGAAGGCCAACTACGTCCTCGGGCAGGGCGCGGTGCTCGTGTCCCACGTTCTGTCACGGTGGCCGGTCGATTACGCGAAGAAGAGCCGGGAAGAGAATGTCCAATGGCTCGTGGACGATATCCGCGCCCAGACGCCGGCCGGGCGCCCGGCCTTCATGCACGTCATGGCGCTGAGCTGGGCCTTCAATCCGTCGGACGTGGTCGAGGTGCATCAGCGGCTCGGCGGGGACTACGTGGCCGTGACTGCACCCATCTTCACGCGGCTGTTCATGGAGTACCGCGCGCGGTAGGCCGCGACGCGTGCACGGCGGTAGTCGTCGAGGTAATCCAGGCCGCGTCTGGCCAACGCGGCCTCTTGGGGCTAACGCGTTGCAGAAACGCCATGACACCGGCGTTCTCTATGGCTTCTCTTCTCCTCGAGGCTTGACATCGTCGAGGAAATGACCATAATCAATGAGAAATTACTGGAGGGCAAGAGCCGGTTGAGGGGCCCCACAGAGACTCCGAAGGTCCGGTCTGTCGTGTCCTGCGCTACGCGTTTTATCAGGCAGAGCGCCACGCATTGGCCGATGTCGTGCCCGCGTTCCGAGTGCCGTTTCTCTTCGATGCTGTATATTCCTTGGTGTAGAGTCATGACGCCCTGAGGAGATCGAATCAACGATGAGTCCTAACCCTTTTCTTGGCGTGCTGTTACACGCGGCGGGCGGATTGGCCGCCGGCAGCTTCTACATCCCCTTCAAACGCGTGCGCAAGTGGGCGTGGGAGAGCTACTGGCTGGTCGGAGGCGTGTTCAGTTGGGTCGTCGTGCCGTGGATTGTGGCGCTGGCCGTCTGCCCGAAGCTGCTATCGGTCTTGACGGACGCGCCGCCGAGAAGCATGCTTCTCACGTTCTTGCTCGGAATGCTGTGGGGCGTCGGTGGGCTGACCTTCGGTTTGTCGATGCGCTACCTGGGCATGTCGCTCGGCTACGCGCTGGCGCTCGGATTCTGCGCCGCGTTCGGCACCATCATTCCACCGATTGTCCAGGGGCAGTTCGGAGTGCTGGCGACGACCGGGTCGGGCCTGATCACGCTGGGCGGCGTGTTGGTGTGCCTAGGCGGAATCGCCGTGTGCGGCTGGGCGGGCGTATCCAAAGAGCGCGAGTTGTCGTCGGAGCAGAAGCAGGCCACTATTTCCGAGTTCAACTTTGCCAAGGGGGTGTGGGTGGCCGTGTTCGCCGGCGTGATGAGCGCGTGCATGGCCTTCGGCATCGCCGCAGGCAAACCCATTGCGGCTTTGGCCGTCGAGCGGGGCACGGCCGAGCTGTGGAAGAACTCCCCGGTCTTCATCGTGGTCATGGCTGGCGGGTTCGTGACCAACGGCCTGTGGTGCCTGTTCCTCGGCCTGCGCAATCACACACTGCGCGACTACGTCAGCAGCCCCGGTGCGCCGTTGTTGGCCAACTACTTCTTCGCGGCCCTGGCGGGCTCGATCTGGTACCTACAGTTCCTGTTCTACGGCATGGGCACGACCCAGATGGGCCGATGGGACTTCTCGAGCTGGACCATCCACATGGCCTTTATCATCGTATTCAGCAACCTCTGGGGGCTGTTCTTCAAAGAGTGGAAGGGGAGCAGCGCGCGTACCCATCGCGTCGTCTTCGCCGGCATCCTGGTCCTCATCCTGTCCACGCTCATAGTGGGACTCGGAAACCTCCTCGGCGGGCAGTAGGGCGCAGTCCCCACCTTCTTGCCGTTTTGGGCAAATTGTGCCCAGCCCTGGGCTCTTGCCGGCGCCGGGGCCCGAGTGTTAAGGCCCTTTTCTCGAACGAGTTAGGGCGGCTCGGGTTATGTGGCACAGGGCTTGCTCGCCTGTCGGCGGCATCTTGAGGAGGGTCTCCGCAGGTCATGAGTGAGATCGGTGTCGTCACGCCCCGCAGCCGTGCACGCCATATGGTTCGCCCGCCGCGCGCGGCGCCTCGAACGCGGGCTGCGGCAAAGCCCGAGGGCTTCCGCGATGTGTTGCAGACGGTTTCCGGGTCCTCTACGTCCGGCGCGAGATCCACGCTGGCTCAACACACGGTGCAGCGCGGTGAGACGCTGTGGCGCATTTGCGATAACGCGATCAGGCGGCAGGGCGCAAGTCCGTCGCGCTCCGAGGTCCAGGCGGCGGTGCGCGAAGTGGCCGAGGCCAACGGTCTTCGGAATCCGGACCTGATTCTGGTCGGGCAACGGATTGATCTGTCGGTGATCGAGGATCTGGCGGGCATGGGCGGGCGTGCAGGCTCAGACGCCGCGCTCCAGAGTACGGCGGCGTCGGCCCACCCGGTGAGCGAGGAACTCGAGGTTTGGGACTCGCCCAGTCGTAGCCTCGCCGAGCTTCTCGGGCGCGTCGGCGTACTGTATGCGGCCAAGGCCGCCTCGGCGGCCACGCCCCCGGCCACACTGGCGGCGACTGAATCTACGCCGTCGCCCATCATGGATGGTCCCGTGCGCGTCACATCGGGATTCGGCATGCGCCGGGACCCCTTTACGGGCCGGCCGGAGCACCACAACGGCGTGGACCTGGCCGCGGCGAGAGGCACCCCGATCCGCCCGGCCATGGCGGGTGAAGTGGTGTTCAGCGGCTGGCAGCGAGGCTACGGGCGCATGGTCATCATCCGGCACCAAGAGGGATTCGAGACGGTCTACGCCCATAATGCCAAGAACCTCGTGAAGGTGGGGGACCGCGTCGGCAGCAGCACCCCCGTGGCCCAGGCAGGGTCGAGCGGGCGTTCGACCGGACCGCACGTCCATTTCGAGGTCCGCTGCAACGGGCGCGCCGTCGACCCCACGCCCTACTTGTCGACCGATCGCGTGCGGATCGCCAAGGCGTCGTAGTCACCCGGTTTGGCCCCCGCCGGCAGGCTCTTCCTCTTCCCCTTCATCTCGATGCCCGTTCGCCAGCCCTGCGAGTGCGAGCGCGATGCCCATGCGGATGATGATGATGGACGGTGGACGATCAAGACGAAGACGAAGATGGAGATGAAGAGGAGGAGCGCGTGGGAGGCGGATTGCAGCGCATTCGCGGCTGGCCGTCGCTCACTCGAGGTAGCCGAGATTTCGTAGCGCCTCGACGTCTTCGTCAGACATGGCGGCGGCCTCAGTCTTCCCCCGCTGGTGTTGGCTGTCCCAGATCTCGACCAGTTGGGTGAACTCAGCGACGCGTTCGGGATGTTCTGCGGCGAGGTCCTTCTGTTCGAGGGGATCGTCGGGGAGGTAGAACAGCTTGGGGGCGCCGACATCGATAATGAGCTTCCAGCCGTCTCGGATAAGGCCGCGCTGAATCGGTGGGCGGGGGACCATAAGGGCCTTGGCGCCGGGGACTTTGGGCACGGCGCCGCCGTAGGCCTCGATGAAGCGCGCTCGCGAGGCCGGCGCGGCGTGGTTCAGCAGGTCCGTGCCGAGCATGCCCGGAGGCGGCCCGAGCCCGGCCAGGCCCAGCAGCGTGGGCCCGACGTCAAACACGCACGCGGGGGCGGGCGTTCGCCCCGGGGCTACGCCTGGGGCGCGTATGATGAGGGGGACGCGCTGGTTGGTCTGGTAGATCCGGCGGCCGTGGCCGAGGTAGTCGTGTTCGTAGAGGCTTTCGCCGTGATCAGCCACGAACAGCACCGCGGTGTCTTGGCGAGGGAGGGCCGCCAGCAACCGGCCGATGTGATGGTCCGCGTAGGCCACTTCCGAGGCGTATTTGACGTGGACCTTGTCGCGGTTCTTCAGCCATAAGGGCTTCTTGCCCAAAGGATTGAAGTCGCGACGGAAGAGGTAGGGGGCATGCGGGTCGGAGTAGTGGATCCAGAAGAAGAAGGGCCGGTCGCCGTCACGCCGCTCGAGCAGATCGAGGGCCACGCCGGTCACGTCCTCGGCATAGCGTTCTCCCTTGATCAACCCCCACCGTTTCTGCTCGAAGTCGTCCTCGTAGACCTCGAATCCGCGGTCCAGCCCGCTCAGCTTCCCCTTGAGCGTCCAGTTGCTCTGCACGCAAACGGTGTGATAGCCCGCCGCCTGGAACGCCTCCGTGATCAGCGGGACCGACGGGGGCATGCGCAGGCCGTTGCGCGTGGTGCCCGTCATGCGCGGATAGAGCGACGACAGCATGGCGCCGAACGAGGGGTTGGTCAGCGGGACTTCACACACACAGTCGTCGAACACGAGGGCGTCTTCGGCGAATCGGTCGATGGCGGGGGAGATGTCGGCGGGAAAGCCGTAGCACCCGAGATGGTCGGCGCGCAACGTGTCGACAGAGAGCAGGACGACGTTGGGCTGCATGCCGGCGGCAAGCATGAGCGCGCCTTGCAGCAGTACTAGGCCCATCATCGAGTTCAGGGGGCCGCGATGGCCACGGGGATCGTGGCCCTCAACGGGACGGTTCCGCTCTCTTGCGTGCGCACGGGCACCGGCGTGCCGTCGGAGCGGTACGCGGTCAACTCGAGGGTGAAGTCGCCGGGGGCCGCCTGGAACGGGACGTCCACCTGGAGAGACCAGATGTTGTCGCCGGCCTCTTCGTCCGGCGGCTTGCCATCATCGCTCAGTTTCAGCTTGATGGTGGGATCCTCGAGCACGACGCCCTCGACCCGGCGCACGATGCCGTCGCGGTCGTCGACTTCCACCGAGATCACGGCGGTATCGCCCGGCTTCAAGTCGGCCGGCGTAATCATGGCCTTCTCAAGCTGGGGCTGGCGTCCCAGCGTATTGCAGCCTGAAACAGCGGCCAACAGCACCCCCGCGGCAACAGCGGCAGCAACGTATCTCATCGGCGTTCTCCCAGCGCCCGTTAGCGTCTCACGTGCCCGATAGCCGGCGCATGGCAACTGTATGGGGGCAACGTTCTTGCCTGCCCGCACGATGACAGCCGTCACGGCACCGTGGGGCAGACTAGCCCAGCGGCAGCGGTGCTGTCAAACGACCAAGGATCAAGGCTTACAGAAACCCCCAATATCGAATGCTCAATGTTCAATGTCCAAGTGAATCCAGAGGCGGCCAGTTAAGCATTGGGCGTTGAGCATTCGATATTGGACATTTCCTAGTTTCATCCTTCATCCTTCATCCTTCGCTTTGGCCGCCAATCTGGCAACATGTTTCGCGATGCCCTCTCGCGTCTCCAGCACCACCTCGGGCTCCCGTGTGAAGTGGGTCAGATCTTCGGTGACGGTCAGGCAGGCTTCGCGGGCAGTGTCGGTGTCGCCGGTGAGTTCGGCGAGGCGGTGGAGGTACTCGTAGTCTTCGAGGCCGTCGCGGATGTTGGCCAGGCGGATCGAGCCGATGGGGCCGTCCTGGCCAGGATAGACGAGGACGCCGTCGCCGTGGAGCCAATCGTGCTGGCCGCCGGTGGTGATGCTCCAGTCGAGGAGTGGGCCGGCCGCGGGGTCAATGGGGGCGTCGTTGTTGTCGCGGCCCCAGATGTTGACGCCCCAGTAGAGCAGGCCGTCCATTTTCTGGTGGAAGGCCTGCCACCAGATGACGCGGGCCTCGACGAGGGGGTGGTCGCTGAGCCAGTTGGCGTAGGGGTAGCGCGGGCCCATGCACACGTAGGCCCAGACCTCGAGCCCGGCCGCGCGGCAGCGCTCGGCGCCCTCGTAGTCGTAGACGGACGTCAGCGGGCAGTTCCAGTCGACGTTCAGGCCGCGCATGGCCGCAGGGTCCTGCGGCACCTTCGCGGTCGTCAGCGTGTGGACTTCCGGATAGCGCTCTTTGACCATGCCGAAGTACTCGCGGATGACGGGGAAGAAATCCTCGCCGCGCTCGTCAAACGTGTAGACGTAGGCGAGCCGGGCGAGGCCGTGGCCGCGCAAGGCGGCGACGTAGGGGTCGAGGCGCTCGATGAGGCGTTGTTTGAATGCCGGCGTGTAGACCTCGAGCGGGCTCCAGCACACCCAGGTTCGGTCACCGCGTTCCTCGACCATGTTGAGCACGTTGAAGGCGTTCAGGCCGCGGCCTTTGTAGTGGAGCAGGTCCTCGAGCGCGGGCACGGACGTGCGCGAGATGTCGTCCGGATTGAGCCGGTGCTCGAGCAGAAAGTCGCCGAAGGCCTGGCGCCGCTCGGGCGTCAGCGGCCTGCCGTAGACCTTCTCGAGAAAGCCGTCCATGAGGGCGAAGGCGGTCTTCATGTGGCCGGTCACGGGCAGGCTGAATCCGTAGACGTTGACGCGCAGGTCGACCTCGATGGGTTCGAGGCCGGCCGGGCGGACGGTGAGCGTGCCGCGGTAGTCTCCGGCGGGCGTGTCCGGCGGGGCGCAGACGGTGACCCACAGGGCCTGTGTGAAGGCCGGCGCGACGTTGAAGCGCTCGACGGGGAGCAGCATTTCCGGCCACCATCCGGGGGCCATGTGGCGCGCGGCGGGATGCGGGATGACGCGGTCCTGCTTCACGTAGCCGACCTGATGCCATTGGACATACTGGCGGCCGATTTGTGCCTTGGCCTTCTTGCAGACCAGGTCCGAGCATTCGACGGCGACATCGCGCAGCGCCACGTCTTGCGCCGGCAAGACGGCGAGTTGGAACGACTCGTACTCGTTGCCGGCCAAGGCGATCTCGGCCACGGGCGCTTTCGGGACCTCGCCGGGCAACGAATACGGCATCACCCGGAGCATGCTGGTCTCGTTCCACACGACGTAGGGCCGGCCGGGCGCCTTCGTGGTTGATTGGCGTACGCTCTGCTCGTGCGTGATCGTGTCGCCGAGGTAGGCGTCGGTGGCCGCGATCCGGAGCGTATACTTTGGTGGAAGCTCGGCGCTGGTCAGGAACCGAATGGGCAGGTGGTCGCCGCCGCTCTGGGCGATCACGGCCGCGTCGTGCTCGAGAGACAAGCGCCACGAGGCCGGGAGCGTGGCGCTGCCTGCAACGCCCACCCCATGGCCGAACAGGCCGGGATAGACGGCCACGTCTTGGAAGGCGAACGGCGCCAGCGTGAGCTCGAGGTCGTCGAACCAAACCGTGCCTTTGGCCTTTCGGAACAGGCAGTAGACCTCGACGCGGGCCACGGGCTTGGCCACGCCGAAGGTGTACTCGCCGTGCTCCCAGTCGTGCGTGCCGCGGCCGAACGCGACCTTCTGGCCCCACAGCGGCGTGTCGTCGTCGTAGAAGACGTCGAGGTAGATGTTGTAGTCCTGGGCGACCTCGGCGTCTTCAGCGCGGCTCCAGCCGGCAATTCGCAGCGGGTGCTCGATGGGCGGGTCGAAGGTGACGGTGAGCATGGCGCCGTGGCGGTCTTCGAGCGTTTCGCCGCTGAGCCGCAGCGAGCGCTGCCCGCTGTGGGCGACCGTGTCGTCGAAGACGGGCCCGCCCGTGTTGAACGGGGCGCGCCAGGCCACGTCGTGCTCGAAGCCGGCGTTCGGGATGACGTTCTCGCCGCGGCCCAGCGCCATCGCCGCGACGGCGAAGGTGCATAGGAATAACACGAGACCTGACAGACGTGGTAGATGCATTGCCGTTGCCCTCAAGACCAGGCCGGTTGGCATTGATTGCGGTCCCATGGCCGCCAACGTGATTGTGGGGCAGCGGCCGTGCCGTGTCAACCAGGAGGCCTGCAAGTCACCAGGCCGTGCGCGCCAGACAAGGGGTTGCAACCCCTTGTCCTTGGTGAATTGCTGGTGACGAGTGAACATGGTACGATTCGACGGCAAGCAAGCGGTTGAATTTTGGCGGACGACTGCGAGGAAGAAGGACATGACTGACACACACGACGGGAACCGGGTCGATCGACGGAAGTTCCTCGGCGCAGCGGGTTTGGGCACGGCCGCGGTGATGGCGTCGGGCCTTCGCGCCAACGCGGAGACGAACCTGCTGCCGACGATCCAACTGGGCGCGCATCGCGTGACGCGGCTGTTGGCGGGCTACAATCCCATTGGCGGCTACTCGCACGCCACGCCGATTGCGTCGCGCCACATGCGCGAGTGGTTCACGGTCGAGCGGACGGTCGAGTTCCTCCAGCATTGCGAGGCGGAGGGGTTGAACGCGTTTCAGTTCGACCTGTGCGAGAAGGTGAAACAGGTGCTCCCGAAGCTGTATGAGAGCGGCTCGAAGCTGCACTTCGTTTGCCTGCACGCCGAAGGGGCGCACGGCGCGTCGCTCAAGCAAGTCATGGCCCACCACCCCATCGCCGTGGTCCATCACGGCGGCAGGACGGATTCACTGTTCCGCGAAGGCAAGCCCGACAAGGTCCACGACTTCGTGAAGAAGGTCCACGATGCGGGGGCGCTGGCCGGTGTGTCGACCCACAAGCCGGAGATCCTCAAACGCGTCGCGGACGAAGGGTGGGAGAACGACCTATTCATGGCGTGCTTCCAGAAGGTGACGCGCACGAAGGAGGAGATGGAGCAGGAGTTGGGTTTCGTGACTGTAAGTGAGCCCTATATCGAATCGGACCGCGACAAGATGACGGCCGTTATTCGCGAGGTAGACAAGCCGTGCCTGGCCTTCAAGATTCTCGCGGCGGGGCGTCGCTGCTCGAATCAAGGCGTTGTGTCCGGCGCGTTCAAGTACGCCTTCGACCACATCAAGAAGACCGACGGCGTGATCGTCGGCATGTTTCCCATCTACCAGGACGAGGTGAGCCAGAACGCCCGCCACACCCGAAAACACGGGCAGATTTAGGGGCACGCGGCAGAGGGTATTTTCAAGAGGACCTGCTGCTCCTGGATCTTGAATTCGCGTCATACGCCCCAAGACGTGATCGCATGCGTACACGAAGACCTTTGACTGTATCAAGATGAAGGACGAGGGGGCGGCCCGAATCTACGAAGAGACGAAAGACATGTCCGTCGAAGAGAAGCTGGCGTACTGGCGCAAGCACACAGAAGCGCTACACGAGAAGCAGAGGCGGCTGAGCAGGGAGCGGGAACAGAGGTAGCGGGCGGCTGGCTATGTCTTTGGGGTGAGGCGCAGTTCCCCTGCAACCGGCACCCGGAACTCGCCCTCTTGGCTCAGTCTGGCCAGGAAGAACAGGAGTTCCAGGTTCTCGATGGCTCCCGTAGTTGGGTTGATTCGTGCCACAACGCCGTCGCCCACTTCTTCCGAGTCTTGTCCTTGATAAGGCCGGCAGGTGTCGATGTAAAGGATATCTCCAGCGCGGTCGTATCTGAACGTCAATGCGGTACTCATTCGTGTTCTCCCGTTCGTCACTCTGAGACCGCCAGCACGGGGACGTTGGGCTCCAGCGTGATGGGATTTGCCAGCGACGTTTGGGTGATGAGGTCGGTCCAGGCGCCGTCGGGCAGGTTGACGGCGATGGGCTTTGTGGCCAGGTTGACCAGGTTGACGAGCGAGCGGCCTTCGTGCGGGACGCCCCGCCATTCGACGCCGTAGGGCGTTTGGCCGTCGGGCATGGTCAGGGCGGTCTCGGGATGGATGCCGGCCTTGGCAAGGCCTTTACTCAACTCGTCGCGGAGCCCCTCACCTTCTTTGTTGCGGATGGTTCGGTTGAACTTCGGCGGGGACACGGGGCGGCCGTATTCGTCGGCCGTCAGGTTGTCTCGGCCGTATGCGATGACGCGGCCATGACCGGCCTTGAACTTGCAGATACCCTCGATGGCCTCGCGGGAGGCGTGTTGCGCGCCGGGGACGATGAGACAGCGGTAGGGTTTGAGGCGGCCTGCGGCGATCTGCTCGTCGGTGATGAAGGCGATGGGCACGCCGCAGAAGTTCAGGGCTTCATAGACCTTTGAGCGGGTCTTGACGTATTCGCGGTCCCAGAGGGTGGCGGCGTGGGAGTACAGCAGGGCGACCTGGGGCACGGCGTTCTGGAGGGCGGCCACCTCCTCGGAAAGGCGCATCAGGTCCAGCGCGCACCGGCTCATGGCCGCGGTGCAGGCGGCGCGGTGCAGAATGAGGCCCTCGAAATCCGACGTCTCGTCGTAGGTGCGCTGCCAGGCCCACGTCGTGCTGCCGCCTTGGCCATGGACGGCCCCCTGCCAGATGGCCGTGTAGACGTGGCTTGCGGCGATGTGGCCCCGTTCGCGGTCGCGGATAATGTGGTTCTCGGTATTGAATACGGGGACGCGCTTCATGGACCGCTGCAGGTCGTAGTACATGTTCTGGGCGTGCCAGCCGCTCGTCCATTCGCCGCCGGGGCGGTGCTGCATGAAGTAGCAGTCGTTGCCGTTGATTTGGCTAAGGTTGGCAAAGTCCCACGGATCCGTGCCCCAGAACACGGTGCCGCTCCAGTTGGGCAGACACATCACTTTGGCGTGACACGGCAGGTCCGGCGCCATGCTGTGGATGACGCCCACCATCCAGGCGTGCCATTCGGCGAAGGCCTCCTGGTTGAAGCGGACGCCGTCGTACACGGCTCGTGGGTCCTCATCGAAGGCGAGCACGGAATGGGGCACGTCGTCGAACGAGGCATACTGCGTGCCCCACGCGGCATTGAGGTGCTCGATGGTTTCGTGCTTGCGCTCGATGTAGGCGCGCCACAGCGGCAACCGAAACGGGTCGTTCCACGAGCCCATCGAGACGGGCTCGTTGCTCAGGCAGATCGATTGCAGCGCCGGGTGGTCCTGGATGAGGGGGATGAGGGCGCGCAGGTGCCTCTCGTAGATGTCGCGCACCTCGGGCGCGTCCACGGTGTTGCGAATGAAGCCGGGCTTCTCGACGGCCAACTCAGGCCATTTCTCGAAGGCCCAGCCGGGGAAGTAGTGCGGCGAGATGAGCAGGCAGACGCGCACGCCGTTGTCGCGGCCCCGGTCAAGGGCCGCGATGACGAAGTCCTCGATGGCGTCCGTGCGGACGCCGTCTTCGAACACGATACTCCTCGGGCCTATCTCGATCTGGATGACGTTGATGCCGACGTCGCCCAACAGCGGCAGGTCGGCGACCACCGGCGGGAAGTGGCCGTAGCCGGTCAGGAACACGGGGCGGAACTCGGTCGCGTTGCCGACGGTGCACTCGGCCCAGAAGCTGCCGTTGCGGATCTCGATCGCCGCGCCGGGGGCGAGCACGGGCACGGCGACGCCGTCGCGCATCTCGGCCTCGGCGCGATCGAGGAGTTCCTTGACCTCGAGGGCCGCCTCGAAGGCGCGTTCGTAGCGGGCGTGCGCCACGTCGTCGCGGCAGTAGCTGCAGAACCGCTGGGCGATGAGGAAGTCGGCCTGCGCGTAGTGCACCGCTAGGCCGCCGGCCTTGGCGGCCTCGAGTTTCGCCTCGATGCCCGGAAGGCGCGCCTCCTGCGCCGCGATAAGGTCCAGGGCGTCCCGCTCGGCCGTGGACACGGTCACCGTCGTCGCCGCGTGATAGCGGGCGCCGCCTGCGTCCAAGACGAAGTCCATCTCGTTCTCGCCCTCGGCGAACGCGTTGGTGTCCGTCAGATGGTACAGGCACCGCGTCAGGCCGGCCCCGAGCGAAACGGGCCCGTCAAAAAGGTCGCCCAGCCGGGCCGTCCCGTCCACGGCCTCCGGCGAATAGACCGTCGCCAGGAACCGCATCGGGCGCCCGGCCATGACGAGCCGGGGCGCGGCCTCGAGGTGCACCCACGGGCCGTCGGTCAGCACGAGGGTCTTGTAGTACTGCGGCTGCTTCGAGACAACGGTGCCGGGCGTCCATTCGACCGTGGCGCGGTCGGTGTGGAGGTCGCGGTCGTTGACCACGACGTTGAGTCCGAAGGTCGCGCCCGGCTCGGGCCGGGTCTCGCGCAAGAGCGTCCACGGAATCCCGATTTCGTAGCATGTCGTTCCGTCCATGTGCGTGATGGCTGCGTCAATCGCCTCGAGTGCCTGCTCTTTGACCGCTCCGGGCCGTTGCCAGGCGTACACGGCCGCTCCGTCGGCCATGTCGCCGAAGCCCAGCTCGAAATCATGTGGGCCGTAGCCTGACACGCATTTCTCGTTCAGGGGATCGACCGAGACCTGGACGCTGTCGTACTGCCACATCTCGGCGTCGGCGCCGGCCCGGCGCAGCGAGTGGTCCGCGGTGCGCACCGCGATGAAGAGCCGCTTGTTCGACCAGGCCATCTGGAATGGCGCCTCGATCCGGCCGTCCGCGCTTTTCAGGACATAGTCGCCTTCGCCCCATTCGCTGAGATCGCCGTCCACCGACACGGCGGGCCCCGGCATCAACGCGACGATGCTCGAGTCGTCCGCAGCCAAGGCGGTGACCACAGGCTGCTGCTCGGGCACGAGGGCGGTCAGTTGGA
>Ga0272442_10001682_pt1 | contig 33058 bp, 26 predicted proteins | sample SSMForm2O_FD_200262 | JGI IMG/M metagenome (GOLD analysis project Ga0272442, IMG submission 200262) | Marine sediment archaeal communities from Little Sippewissett salt marsh, Falmouth, MA, United States - SSM-Form-2O | ecosystem: Environmental > Aquatic > Marine > Wetlands > Sediment ... | reverse complement strand
AAGAGGGGGCCTCGCGCGCTGCCGGGCAGGTTCCAGAAACCAGGGCGTAACGTACTATTTGAATGAAGGATAGAGGATCTCATGCAAGACTTCTTGGCCAGGCTCGGAATCGAGGAAAACAACCTCGGCGGCTTCTGCGGGGAATGGCTGGGCTCGGGACCTCAGCTCGAAGCGACCAGTCCGATCGATGGGCAAGTGATCGCGCACGTGCGGCAGGTCACCGAAGAGGAGTACGAGAAGATTGCCGATCGGGCTCACCGGGCGTTCCTCGAATGGCGCAAGATACCCGCTCCTCGCAGGGGCGAGATCGTGCGACAGATCGGCAACAAGCTGCGCGAGTACAAGCATGAGCTCGGCCAACTGGTCAGCCTGGAAATGGGCAAGATCGTGGCCGAGGGCGAAGGTGAAGTCCAGGAGATGATCGACATCTGTGACTTTGCCGTCGGGCTCTCCCGCCAGCTGTACGGAAACACCATGCAGTCCGAGAGACCGGACCACCGGATGTTCGAGCAGTGGCATCCCCTGGGCGTCGTGGGGGTGATCACCGCGTTCAACTTCCCGGTTGCGGTGTGGAGCTGGAACGCGGCCCTCGCCGCGGTGTGCGGCGACTCCACCCTCTGGAAGCCCTCGAGCCAGGTCCCGCTGTGCGGGGTGGCCGTTACGAAGCTGGCGGCCGAGGTGTGTCGCGAGAACGACATCGACCCGGCGGTGTTCTCCCTGGTGATCGGCAAGGGGTCCACGGTCGGGGAGCGGATCCTTCTCGACAAGCGTGTCCCGCTGATCTCGTTCACCGGTAGCACGCAGATGGGATTCCGGGTGGCCGAGACGGTGGGCAAGCGCCTCGGCCGGACGATCCTCGAGCTGGGCGGGAACAACGCGATCATCGTCACGCCGAGCGCGAACATGGACCTGGTGCTGCCGGCGATTCTGTTCGGCGCCTGCGGTACGGCAGGCCAGCGCTGCACGAGCACCCGCAGGATCATCGTCCACGAGTCGGTCAGGGATGAGTTGGTCAGCCGACTCACGCGGGCGTACGAGGATGTTCGCATCGGCAGTTCGCTGGATCCCGACACCCTGATGGGACCGCTCGTCACGCGCGGGGCGGTCGCCGATCTGCAGAACGCCATCGAACGCGTCAAGGCAGAGGGCGGTGAGATTCTCTATGGTGGCGAGCCGTTGGACGGAGACGACTATCCAGGCGGCCACTATGTGCGGCCGTGTATCGCCTCGGCGAGGAACGACTACTCCATCGTCCAGGAGGAGACGTTCGCTCCCATCCTCTACATCATCGGCTACGGCTCGAAGGATGCCAGCCCGCGCGAGGCCGTGGAGGAGATCAAGGAAGCGATCGAAATCCACAACGACGTTCCCCAGGGCCTGTCTTCCGCGATCTTCACGGACAGTGTGCGTGAGGCCGAGTACTTCCTGTCGCACAGGGGCAGCGATTGCGGCATCGCCAACGTGAATATCGGCACCAGCGGGGCGGAGATCGGTGGGGCATTCGGTGGAGAGAAGGAGACCGGTGGTGGCAGGGAGTCCGGTTCGGATTCCTGGAAGGCTTACATGCGCCGGCAGACCAACACCGTGAACTGGAGTACGGAGCTGCCGCTGGCGCAGGGCATCGAGTTCAGTTGACGATCACCTCCTGAGTCCAGCTGTCATCGGGCCGAGCCCGGGGCGTCCACCGACGTCCCGGGCTCCGTCGAAAGGTCAGATGTGTCGTTGTCAGGCGGGGCCTTCAGGTAGGCGGCGCCCGGAGTGAACGTGCCGTCCGTCTGGATGTGAAGTCCGATCGCCGAGAGAAGCTGTTCGAGGCCCTTCCGGCCCTTCCCGAGAGCCACGCCGTACAGTTTCCTGTAGCCCAATTCGATCAGGGACCGCCCCGCCCCGAAACCGGCGAGCCCCGCGGCCGCGACCGCCAGCGGCGCTAGAGCGCTGCCGGCCACGATGGCGCCCCCCAGGAGAGCGACGCTGCCTGTCACGGCCGCCCCCCCTGCGAGGAAGCCCGTTCCGCTTCCGACCGCGAGTCCTACGCCGTAGTTCAACTTCCGTGAGTAGGCGAGTGGGCTGCGGATCACGACTTCCGTCGCTTCCGCTGGGCCTGGAACCGCCCGTACGGTGACGAGCAGCTTCTTGATGTCGGGCCATTGCATCGCCATGGCAAACGACGCGACCGGGCTCTGCCCGCTCAGGACCTCCAGCCCGGGAACGGCAAATACGAGGACCCGACTGCCATCCACCTCCACGTGCTCGCTGGCTTCCAGGATCAGGCCAAACGGCGGGTTGGGGAAAGCGTGGCCCATGACGCTCAGGATCTGGCCGACCGGGGCCGGGTACACACGAGATACTTCCATGGTCTGCAGGTCGGTTCCGAGAAAGCGGCGCTTTGCCCGTTCGGAGGAAGACGTCGGGTTTCCCGCCGGCGCGATCCCATGGCGGCTCTCGATCCAGGCGTGCTCCACGTATGCCGCCGGTATCCCGGCGTCGGCTGCCGCAGCCTTGACCTCCTCAAGAGAAAACTGGCCCGTGCCGCCACTCTCCCCGTGGAGGGCCCGCTGCAGCGCCGTAGAGCGACTTCTCTCTTCCGCGCGGCGCGTGTCCTCTTCCTGGAGCTCCGCGGCCCGGCGCCACAGGTCGGCGGCTACGAGCTCGCTAACCTCATTCGGCGGGGTTTGGCCTGACTGATCCAGGTTATCCTCCAGGGCTCGGGCCTTGCTTCAGTCCAGGATCTACGCTCAGGCAATCTGTCACGGAAGTGAGGGCCGGTCTACCGCCTCGCCGGCGGCTGGCAGAGCAGAGCACTCTTGGGCCAAGGAAACCCTACCGTGGCTTCCAGGCAGGGGCTGACCGCGAGCCGGGGTACAACCGCGACCCGCGGGCGACTACTGTAGGGGGTCCCAGCGGGTCGTTTTCCGTCCAGGTGAGTCCGCTACCATGGGAGGTTCCGAACATGCCCGGATACGGCGACAGACGGTTCGGCGAGCGGGATGCCTGATGTGAAGGAATCTCCGGGGGGCAGTAATGCCGCATCGGGGCGCGAACCCAGTCGCCTGGCACGTCTCCGCCGCGGCCGGTCGTCATGGCGCCGGCGATTCGCGCACAGCGCAGAATCGGAAGGGCCGCCCAGGAGGGTGTGGAGCCGGCTGTCCGCCCCGTCCCGACGCCATGACCGGAAGGGCGCACCTCGATCGGACCGAAAGCGCTCGGGTGAAGCCGACCGGATCGACGGTCTCCGGCGGCACAAGAAAAGGCGCCGCCCGATAAGGCCAGACTGACGCGAATTCCTGCGGCAGACAGCGGCATCCGTCAGCGCTGCGGCGCCTCGAGATCCAGTGGATAGCCGTCGCGGATCATCCCCTCGGCCTTGGCGGCGCTTACCGGTCCCGAGAAGTGAAATCCCTGCGCCTGCGTGCACCCGGCCTTTTTCAGGGCCAGAAACTGCTCCCGGGTTTCGATCCCCTCCGCGATGACCTCGACCTCGAGGATCTTCGCCAACTCCACGATCGTGCGAGCGACCCCCCACTTCCGGAGCTTCTCGCGTCGGTGACTGATGAACGACCTGTCGATCTTCAACGCCCCGACCGGCAGGTCATGCAACAGGCTGAGCGAAGAGTATCCCGTACCGAAATCGTCGATCGCCACGCCGATGCCCATACCCTGGAGCCGATCCAGCACGGTGGCTGCCTTGTCGGCATCACGCATCAGTTCGGCTTCGCCGATATCGAGCCGCACCTGCCTCCCCTGGATTCCGTGTCGCTCGAGGATCTCCCGGACCCGTCCGAGAAACCCGTCATGGAAGATCTGGCGCCCGAGCACGTTGACTCCGACGGGCGGCATATCCACCCCTGAGAGGTGCCCGCGCCACCGGTTGATCTGCTCACACGCCTGCTCCAGGACCCAGAATCCGAGGTCGTGGATCAACGGAGAATCGGCCGCAGCCGGGATGAACTGATCCGGCGGCACCAGCCCGAGTTCGGGGTGACGCCAGCGGAGAAACGTCTCCAGACCCGTGATCCGACCGTCCTGCAACGAGACTATGGGCTGGTACTCGAGGTGGAACTCCCGCCTCTCGAGAGCGGCCGCGAGATCGCTTCGGATCCGCTCATCCTGCCGGTGACTGTCCTCCACCGCACGGTCGAACACCTGGATGCGTTCCCGCGAGTTCGCGGCGCGGACGGCGGCTGCGGCCGCATCCGCCAGCAGTGCATCCGGTTCGTCGTAGGCCGGCCCACCCAGCGCGAGTCCGATTCTGACATCCAGCCGCACATCGCTGCGCGCGGTGGGGAAGGGCCGACGCAGTTCTTTCTGCACCCGGTCTGCGACTCCGAGGGCCTCTTCGATCGTCCTTATCCCCTCGGTGATGACCACGAAACGGCTGGGACCGTCGATCGCCGTCGTGTCGGCGGGGCGAGTATGGCCCGCCAACCTTCGTGCAGCCGCCACCATCACTTCCTCGACAGCCTTGTCTCCGCCCCGACTTTCCACCCGGTCGAGACCCTCGACCTCTGCCACCACGACTGCGAACTGATCCCGCGGGGAACGCTGACGCCGGCGAATTGCCTGCCGTATCCGGTCAAACAGGATCGGTCGGGTCGGGAGGCCCGTACGTTCGTCGTACAGTGCCGATCCTCCGCTCTGCTCCAGTTCCGCCCGGACTTCGGCCAGCTCTGCCATGTTGCGGCGCGCATGGGTGGCGGCCTTGCCGACGGCGCCCCGCATTCGCTCCCTCGTCGCCACCATACCCAACGTGGCCGCCAGGACTTCGAGTCCATCACGAACCTCCGTCGGGCGAGTCAGTCCCCCCATGCGGGGTGGAGCAGTCGTCGAGAGGAGTTCGAGCATCGCGATGGGCTTTCCCGCCGCCAGGATGGGAAGAAGCGCGTACCCTGCCAGGCCCGCATCGCGGGCCGCTTCACGCGCCCGCGTTTCGGGAAGCGCGCTTAGCGGCTCGAGGCGGACCGAGGGTGCAGCTCCATCCTCTCTCCAGCCGGCCACCGGCCCGCGCTCCAGAGCGGCCCGGAGAGCATGGGTGTCATCTAGGCTCGGGTCAGCGGAATACCACTCCGATCCCGCCTCTGATCCGTTGTCCCAGCGGGCGAAGGCAGCGCTCCAGCCCATGGCCTCGCAGATGCCCCGCAAGGATGCCTTCAGAGCTCCAGGAAGGGTCTTGCTGGACGAGAGATCGAGCAGCAGTTGACTGAGTTCCCTTCGCTGCCAGGCCGAAAGCTCGGGATTCAGCCCGAGCGAAAGGAGGCGCGATTCCGCGCCCTCGGTTGCTCGATCTATACCCGTGTTCGACAGCTCTTCGCTAGCCGGCATCGCCTGTCCCGATTCTCTCTGGCGGAGCGTTTTGCCACACGCTGCCGCGGTGTACGCCGTGCCTCGAACCGGTCCGTGACCGGTAACCCGCTCGCCCGAGGCGCCTAAGCTCAGCATTTGCATGTCGTTGCGGCGGCGTCCAGACACAGTTCCGTTCTGCGCGCCGCTTCGACGTCAACCAAGGGGGTGCAAGAGCGAAGCCACGTGCATTTCGATACGATCTGCTCAATCCTGCAACGGAGTTTGCGCGCTTCGGGTGTCCAACCCGCATGGAGAAGGGGAATCCGCCGTGGCACGCATCTGGAACCGCAATGCCTCCGATTCACGCCGCCGGCGGCCACTCGGTGAGTCGCCAGGACTATCGACGGAGAAGAACGATGCGACGACTGTGGTTGATAACAATCTTGGTCACCGGCATGGCCGCCTGCTCGAGTTCGAACGCAGAAGTAGAGACCGGGCCGGCCCCTCAAACGCAGAACATTCCCGGAACCGGCTCTGACGAGGGGACCGAGCCGGAGCGGAAGAACGAGAACGTCCCTGACAACGCTAGCACGGCGGCGAAATTCGGAATTCCCCCTGGCCACCTGCCTCCCGCGGGCCAATGCAAGGTGTGGATGCCGGGCGAGCCCCCGGGCAAGCAGAAGAAGAAGTACAGGGCTGGCGACTGCTCCGACGTGTCGCGTGACGTGCCCGCGGGCGGATGGCTGGTGTACCGGCCGGGCGACGACAAGAAGGAGGTCGTGGTGCGGGAGTACGGCAGCGAGCGACAGATCACATCAGTCAAGGTCTTCGACATCGTGACCGGAGCGTTCCTACGCGAGCTCGATCCGGGAGACGACGGCTAGGCACTTCGCTGCCCCAACGACAGCCGCATAAGCGAACGGGCCGGCCCATACCCTGGACCGACCCGTTCAATCAGCGCGGATGGGCGGGGTTAGCCTTCCAACGCTGACCTCAACACTTCCAGGTGGATGTCGATCCGGTCCTCCAGGTCCTGGGGGATCGGCATCCCCCGCTCCTGGCACCGCTCGGCTACCATCGAATCGACGTCCAGAATCCACATTCCGAGCTCGGGCGCGGCGTGCCTCCGGAGCTCACCAGCCGAGAGAAACGAGTCCGGGCCAGCCGAGGCCTCCGCCTCTCGCGTCGCTCGCCAGGCGCGGAGAATAGCACGGTACTGACGGGCCCGCTCGACGAAGCGACCGGCCCCGTCCAGTGGATCGGCGAAATTGCGACACGACATGGGACGCTCGGCATCGAGCTCGCAGCCCTCGGTACGGTGGAATACGCAATTTCCGTCGTCCCCCACTTCGAGGACTCCCGAGCCGTCCCGTACGTAGCGGCGGATGACCTCGCCCGTCGGCACCCCGAGGCCGCGCGCGATCCGGGCCACCTCGTACGGCGTGAGCGGGATCCGGTTACCGGGACAGTGGGGCCCACATGTGACCCCTGCCTCTGATGCCTGGCTCTGCAGGTCGTCCAGGAAATCGTCCGTCATGACCGGGTTCTCCTAGTCCGTCGTCGGCGTTTCGGCGGGCCGGTTCTTCACGTACCGGTCCATCCACTCCTGCATCTCCCACAACATGTGCAGGAGAGATTCGCGCGATCGGTAGCCGTGGGCTTCGTACGGAAGGACCACGTAGCGCACGGTGGCGCCGAGGCCCTGAAGCGCGCCGTAGTAGCGCTGGCTCTGGAGCGGGAAGGTGCCTGAGTTGTTGTCCATTTCTCCGTGAATCAGGAGGATGGGCTCGTCCACCTTGTCCGCGTGCATGAACGGGGACATCTCATAGTAGATCTCGGGAGCCTCCCAATAGGTGCGCTCCTCCGCCTGGAAGCCGAACGGCGTGAGCGTGCGGTTATAGGCTCCGCTTCGGGCGATACCGGCCGCGAACAGGTCCGAGTGTGCCAGGAGATTCGCGGTCATGAAAGCGCCGTAGCTGTGACCGCCGATCGCCACGCGATTCCGATCCGTGACTCCCTTCTCAGCCACCACGTCTACGGCCGCCGCTGCACCCGCGACAAGTTGCTCGATGTACGTATCGTTCGGTTCGACCTCGCCCTCTCCGACGATGGGAAGCGAGGGGTCGTCGAACACGGCGTAGCCGAGCGTTACCCAGAGGTAGGGCGACCAGGCGCCCACACGGGCGAACCGGTACGGAGAGTCACTCACCTGTCCCGCGGCATCAGCGCTCTTGTATTCGGTCGGGTACGCCCACATCAGGGTGGGAAGCGGTCCCTGGTCCGGCGCGTATCCCGGGGGCAGGTACAGCGTGCCGCTCAGCCCCACGCCGTCCTCGCGCTCGTAGACCACCAGCTCCTTCTGAATACCCTTGAGCTGCGGCGTGGGGTGTGGGAACGCCGTGACCTGGGTAAGATCCCCGTCTTCCAGGTCGCGCACATAGTAGTTCGGCTGGATGTCCACGCCCTCTCGACGCGTGAGCACGTATCGACCGTCCTCGTCCAATACGTCCAGCGGGCGCTCGTAGTAAGGAGCTTCCGACTGGAATAGCCGGGTGGTCTCGCCGGTCTCGAAGTCAAACCGGTCGATGAACGGTCGGTCTCCTTCGGGAGAGGCTCCGCTTCCGATCAGGAACGTCGCTCGCCCTCCGTCGACCGTTCGAATGACATACCGACCGAACTCGTTCGGCTCCATGATCGGATTGCCGGGGTCCGCGTACCGGTCCTGGTAGGAGCGCTCCTGCAGCAGGACCGGCTCGGCCCCCGTGTCCCCCGGCCGGATCTGCCACACCCTGAGTTGACGTGACTTCCACCACATCTCTGTCAACAGGGCGAGGTCATCCGAGCTCCAGGAGATACCCGCATAGCGATACCCGAGCGTGGCCAACTCGACAGGTTCTTCGTCGAAGGGAACGTCCCGCATGAACACCTTGTCCCGCACCTCGGCCTCGACTCCAGCGTCACCACCGTCCTGCGCTTCGGCCCACGTCAGGGTGGCCGGGGTGTCAGCTCTCCACCCGAAGCTTCGCGGGCCTGTCTGCACGCTGCCGAAAGCGATGGGAATCGCGTCCTGGAGCGGAACGTCCACTACCTCCGTGACCTCTCCCGTTTCCAGATCGCGGAGTTCCACGAGTTGCGGGAATCGATAGGCCGGCACGCGATAGGAATAGGGACGGTGGATCCAGTGCACGAGCAGGTAGCGGCCGTCGGGCGACGGGCTGAAGTCCCAGAGCAAGCCGGGCTCGGCGAGCGGCTCCATCGAGCCGTCCAGCGCGACGCGCACCAGCTGCGTGGTGAAATAGTAATCGAAGAGAGACTCGTCGTACGCGTTCTTCAGGAGGTCCTGGTACGTGCGAGCGGGGGCCTTGCGACCCATGCTCTCCTCGATCACGGGTCCGGTGGGAACCCTGGGCTGCTCCGGCTCAGCGCCCCGGTCCTCGGGAACGAGCGCCGCGATCAGCGTTTCGCTGTCCGACAGCCACGTGGGAGCGTTGCCCGCCGTCAGGCTGAGGTTGGCTTCAGTCAGGCGTCGGGCCGACGCGCTTGCCACGTCGAGCACCCAGAGCTCGATGCCGTCCGTCGTCGTGTGGGTGAACGACACCTTCGCTCCGTCCGGCGACCACGAGATGTTGGCGATTCGTGGATCCGCGGGGAGACCCGTGACACTTGTGACGTCCTCGTCCTGCAAGCGACGCACCGAGAGTCCAATCGCTCCCGTCGTTCGGCTTCGCCCGTCGATCGACGGTTTGATTCGCATGCCGGCCAGCTTGAGTTCGCGCTCGGCCAGCTCCGCAACGGGCGGATAGCTCGGATACTGGACAAACAGCATCCACTCCCGATCTGGCCCCAGCGCCACGGAGGGGGTGGGAAGCACGTCCACGACGTCTACGATGGCCTGGTCGGGCACCTGGTAGACGGCATCCGTGGTGGACTGTGCCTGGACTGCACGGGAGAGAACGAGGGCAAAGAGAACGCTGAGAGCAATCAGGACGAGACGGCCAGGACGGACATCGGCCGTGCGAACATGGAGCCGCATTGGACCTCTCCGGATTGGGCGGGACAAGCGCCGGAACTTTCGAACAGGGCCCGCAAGCTATGCACAGATGGGGCCAGAGGCGACCTTGTGTCGGGTCAGGACCGGCGCGACGAACTCCGCAGCCGTTCCGAGGGTCCCGTCAGTGGTCAGCAGATACACGTCTCGAGTCGTCAACTGCCCCGGCGGTCGCTGGTATCGAATAGCGCCGCAAACAGCACGAAAGGAGTACCGAGTGTGGCCAGGAGGCGAATGAGCATGTCCGAGATCCCGAGTCGGTGGATGTTGCGGTTCACAGTCACGAACGGAACCGCCGAGCGCTTCAGGAGACTGAGCCGGGGGTGTCATACGGCCGTCACCTGGACCCGACAATCCGTCCCATCTACAGACGAAGTCTGGGGTCGATATGTCACTGGAGAGCCGGGGGAGGGTCACGGGTGCGTGACGGAACGAAGGGTGAGCAACGACACGTGTCCGGCTCCCCGCACAATTACGGATAGCGTACGTCTCCCTGCCTCATAGTATTCGCGCGTGCAGAAAGATCCTGGATTCCCGGAATCCGGGGAATCCACCGTTGGAGATGGATCCTACGACCCCCTCGGAGGATCGATGAGAGGCACAGAGAAGACTCCGGGCCGCGGAAGGGACGTCGGCCTGTGGATACTGGCGTTCGTCCTCATGCTCTCGGCCGGCGTGTACCAGCGGCTCACGGGGCCCACCTACGAGCTTCGGGGCTCGTACACGGTTGGCGAGCAGGCGGTCAAGTACAGACTTGTCCGCTCGGCCTACTCGACGGCGGACACGGTCGCGGTCATTCCGGCTCCGGTCGGCGTCGCTGGGGACCTGGTGTACCGGCGATACCCGACCGACGACGAGTTCACCCGGATTCCACTGGAGAGACGCGGCGACGAGTTGGTCGGGACCCTCCCCGCTCAGCCGCCCGCCGGGAAGCTGGAGTACCACCTGGAGCTCATCACGCCCGCCGGAGCCGTGGTGGCTCCGGACACGGGAGAGAACGCGGTCATCCGATTCAAGGGTTGGGTACCGGCGTGGGTGCTCATCCTGCACGTGGTCTTCATGTTCTTCGGAGTGCTCGTCGCCTGGCGCGTCGGACTCGGGGCGCTGTTCTCCGGCAGCGGAATCAGGAAGCTCAGCTGGGCGGCGTTGGGCCTGTTCACCGTGGGAGGGTTGTTTCTGGGCCCGTGGGTCCAGAAGTACGCCTTCGATGACTGGTGGACCGGCGTACCCTTCGGGTGGGATCTGACGGACAACAAGACCCTGGTGATGTGGCTGGCCTGGTTCTTCGCCCTGCTGGTCATCGGTCGCGGAGCGAGACGGGATGCGGCGGAAGGCGGCGTGGCCGGCGAGAGGAAAGCCAGGCTCGCTGTGGTGATCGCCGCTATCGTCACGGTCGCCGTGTACCTGATCCCGCACAGCATGGCGGGCAGCCAGCTGGATTACGAAGCGGTGGATCGCGGCGTGGCTCCCGAGGACGCGATCGGCATCGGTTGACGCGGCGGGCGCTCCTGACGGGTGTGTCCCGTGGCGTCCACGGAATAGAGGATTGAGGAGAGGCAATGCCTGCTGAGATCACGGCCCGCGTGGCTGACGGCACCCGGATCGGGCTGAGCAACGGGCGTCACGAATGGTTCGGCGATGAGCCGGAGAGCAACGGTGGTACGGACACGGGGCCGACGCCCTACGAGATGCTCCTCGGCTCGCTGGCTCACTGCACGCTCGTCACGCTCGTCCTCTACGCCCGCCACAAGGGTATCGAGCTTGGGCCGGTCTCGGCCCGCTACGAGCACGCGAGGGTGCCGGCTCCCGAGGGTCAGAAAGGCGAGGTCGACCGGATCACGAGCTACGTCACCATCGAGGGCGAGTACGAGGAGCCGGTGCGGAAGCGTCTCGAGCAGATCGTGGGTCGCTGCCGGGTCCACAAGACGCTCCAGTTGGGCGCCGAGGTGGTGGACGAGGTCGAGTTCATCGCGTAGCGGGGCCGGTTTCGCTCCACTATCTTACCTCTGGAGTCTGGTCCTGCGGCCCCCTCGTTGCCGTTCCAGGTACATACCGGTCCCCTCCCGGTGCTGCGCCCATTCATCCTGAGGGAGGTACGCCGTGAAACCCTTGCTCTATCTCTCCGTTTTCTTCGTCGCCGCCGGTCTCTCCGGTTGCTCCAGTGACGACTTCGTGGAGCCTGATGAGATCGTCATCGCGGACCTCGCTGGCAACTGGACCTGCACCCAGTTCCTCGCCGTCAGCACCGTCGATCCACAAGTGCAGTTCGAGCTCATCTCGATGGGCGGCAGCCTGGTCGTGAATGTGGCACCGGACGGTTCGTTCGTGGGCAACGCGTCGTTCCCCGATCCGGATACGGGAATGCCGGTGGCCGTGCCGTTCGCGGGTACGTTCGACCTTGCCAGCCAGACACTGCTGTTGATGGGTTTCGTGGTGGAGATTCCGCCGTTCCTGGAGAATGGCAGCTACGCGTTTACCCTTGTGGGGAATACGCTGACCCTGCACGAAGAAGTCTCGGACTTCGACTTCGATTTCGACGGAGTGGCCGACCCGGCGGAGTTCGACGCGACGTTCGTGCGGCAGTAGCGGGCCTGCCAGCCAGGGGGACCTACGGCGTAGCCATCAGGATCAGCAGCGCCGCCGCCACCACGTGGGCGGTGCTCCCCGCCATCACGCACAGGTGCCAGATCGCGTGGCCGTACGGGATGCGCCGGTTCGCGTAGAAGTACACGCCACCGGTATACGCCAGCCCGCCGATCGCCAGCCACAGCAGGGCCGCGCCCGGTAAGGCCTCGATGACCGGCTTGGCGGCGACCACCACGAGCCAGCCCATGGCCAGGTAGATGGCGGTCGAGGTCTTCCTGAATCGCCCGGTAAAGAAGAGCTTGAACACGACACCGGCCGCCGCCAGCCCCCAGATCACACCGAACAGGGTCCAGCCCCAGCTTCCACGCACCCCGGCCAACGTGAACGGCGTGTAGGTGCCGGCGATCAAGAGGTAGATCGCCGAATGATCCAGGACCCGCAGCCGCGCCTTCACGCTTCGTTTCGGAGCCGCGTGGTACAACGTGGAAGCGGAGTAGAGCAGGACGAGCGTCGCGCCGAACACGGCGGCCCCCACGATATGGAAGACGTCGCCATTCATCGCCGCCAGCGTGACCAGGACTCCGGTTGCTGCGATACCGCACAGCGTACCGAATCCGTGGGTCAGGGTGTTGGCCAGCTCCTGGCGTCGGTGCCGCCTTCGCGCCACCCGAATCCCTCGCACCCTCAAACGACTCCCTGTCCAGTGTCCTCTCGATTCACTCCTCAAAATAGCCGCGACTCGACCGGCAGGGAACGCCCGACCGGGAACCGCACCACGGATTCTGCCGTTCTCACGGTCGACAGCCCCACCGAGGCGGGGCAACCAAGACAGAGAGAAGGAGAACGAGATGAGGCGTCTGACCTGGCTGGCCCCGACGGCCGTGTTTGCCCTGGCGGCATGCGGAGGAGGAGATGCTGGCGCCGAGGCGGAGACGGCGGGATGAACCCATGTGCCGCCAACCCGTGTGCGGCGAATCCCTGCGGGGCCGATCGCTATTACCCCGGGGCGTTTGCGTGCAGATGCGGTGCCGATGAACTGGGGGCGCTGCTAGGCCCTGGGCGTCTGATGGACCTGCGAATTGGCGCCTTTGAGCAGCGCTTCCGCTTCGTCCCTGGCAGGGTTTCCGTGGTTGGCCCGCGCCACTTCGGCCATGGACGGTTCGAGGAGCAGCATGGCCAGCAGGGCGGCCCTCTCCGGAAGGCTCCGAACCACGACGTGCTCGTGGGACGCGTGCGCCCCATCCCCCATCGGCCCCAGTCCGTCGAGGGTCGGTGTGAACAGGCTCGTGATGTTACCGTCGGATCCCCCGCCAGAAGTCCCCTGCTGAAGACCGAGGCCCAGCCTCTTGCCCGCAGCTTCCGCCAGTTTCCACAGATGCTGGTTGCCCGGGGTCCGCTCCATCGGAGGCCGGTTCATGGTCCCCGAAATGACGAGTTCCGTTCCCGGCGTGGTGGCCTCGAGCGACAGCACCTCGGCCTCGATCCGGCGAGCGTCGGCGATCGTGAGGACCCGTATGTCCACCGTCGCCCGGCTTTCCGGGGCCACGATATTGGTGCGCAGGCCCCCGTCGATCGTGCCGACGTTTACCGTGATCCCGCGTTCGGCGTCGTTGAGGGCGAAGAGGCGCTGAATGACCATCGACAGCTCGAGGATCGCGCTGGCCCCGCGCTCGGGCTCCAACCCGGCGTGCGCTGCCCGGCCGAGCACACGGATCTCGAAGAAGCCGTTGCCTTTGCGAGCGGTCTTGAGCTTCCCGGCCGGCCCGAGTGCCGGCTCCAGAACGAACACCCGTTCCGAGACCTTCGCCAGCCGCTTGATGTGCCTCATCGAGTCGCAGCTGCCGATCTCCTCGTCCGAGTTGATCAGGACGATCGGCGTCACCGCTGGACGGAGCCCCAGCGTCTGGAGGGCTCGCAGAGCGAACAGGATGTTCACGAGCCCGCCCTTCATGTCGTACGTGCCGGGTCCGTAGAGCCGCCCATCCTTCTCGATCACGGGCATGGCCTCGAGAGTGCCGGTTTCCCAGACGGTGTCGCAGTGCCCCACCATGAGCTGGATGGAGCTGTTCTTGGGGCGTGCGTGCGGTATCGCCAGCAACTGTCCGCCGGATTCCGCTCCGGGAATGAAGCGAACCACGAAACCGAGGCGCTCCAATTCCAGCCGGAGAATCGCCTGCGGGCCGGCCTGCGATGCCGGATCGAGGGACGGCGACTCCGCTTCTGACAGCCGGCTGAGCAGCCGCACCATCTCCCGCTCCCTGGAGAGCAGGTGCTCGAGAATCCGGGGCGCGACTTCGTTCGCCATCTGAATCAGCGCTCGAATCCGTCGGGGAGGGGAAATGCGTACGTCTGCTTTATGGAAGCGAAGCGCCATGGCTGTAGATATGCGAGCATCGGGGCGGCGTGGATCATGTCCTGCCCGTCCCGCTCCAGCGTGCGCAGGGAGTCCCGGGCTACAGAGGCCGCGACGATCCGGCCCACAACGAGGCTGTTCTCGCCGAACCCGTCCACCATGCGATCGAGCTCGCACTCGAAGAACAGGTACGACTGGGCCAGGTGGACTCCGGCGACCTTCACGGCGGGTCGTGTCTGAATAGCCCCGAGGACGGGCTTGGCACTATCGTCGCACCTCGGAGCCGCGCACAGGCTGGCGAGTACCACCTGGTCGGGGCGTGGCATGGAGACCGTGAAGACTCCGTCTCGCTCGATGTTTCTGTAGGTGGAGTGCCGCGGTGTGCAGACGAACCCGAAGTAGTTCTGCCACCCCATGGGAGTGGCCATGTGCTTGGGAGCCAGGTTGGGAGTTCCATCTTCTTCGAGCGTGCCCACCACGGTAAGTGGTGAGACCCAGAAAAATCTGTCCCATATAGGTTTATCCAGATTCAGTTTGACTAGAGTCTGAAGTGGCTTGGGCTTCATCGCGGATCTCCCTTCCGTTTCGCCTTTACATCATGGCACTGGCGGTCGTAAATAGCCACATCACGTGAAGCCACCACGACCGGCAGACCCGGTCCTACCTGGAGAGTGGTCATGGCGGACCGGAGTGCCTTTGCCGATGTCGCAGAGGAATTGAAGGTTCGACCGGCCCTGGCCCGCGCCGAGACGATTCCATCGGCGTGGTTTACGGAGCCGCGCTTCCACGACCTCGACTCGGAGGCGATCTTCGCCCGCACCTGGCAGGGCGTGGGACACGAGGGGCGCCTTCCCGAAGAAGGGTCGTGGTTCCTCGCCGACGTGGCCGGGGATCCGGTGATCGTCGTGCGGGACCGCGCGGGGGAACTCAGGGCCTTCTACAACGTGTGCAGACATCGGGGAGGCCCACTGGCCACGGCGGACGGATGTGGTCGGGTCCTCCAGTGTGAGTACCACGGGTGGACCTATCAACTCGACGGCACCCTGCGCGGCGTGCCTCACTGGAACCTGGTCGAGTTGTTCGACCGGGAGGACTACGGCCTGGTGCCGATCCAGATACAGTCGTGGGAGGGACAGATATTCGTCAACCTGGACCCGGGAGCCGTATCCCTGGACCAGGTGCTCGGTGGGATCAGTGAGCGGATTTCACCGGTGCGTCCGGGCCAGATGCAGAACTACCGTCGGGTCGAGTATGACGTACGCGCGAATTGGAAGGTCTACGTGGAGAACTTCCTCGAAGGGTACCACGTTCCGATCGTGCACCCGGAGTTGATGACCCTGTACGATTTCCGCAGCTACAAGACGGAGACGTACGACTGGTACTCGCTTCAGACCAGCGACCTGACGAACGAGGAGAATATTTACGAGCGACGGGGGGGCGGTGAGGCCTGGTACTACTGCGTCTTCCCGAACTACATGCTCAACATCCTGCCCGGCCGCCTGCAGACGAACCTGGTCGTTCCGGTCGATCATCAGAACTGCCGCGTGATCTTCGAGTACTTCTATGACGACATCGAATCGGAGGCCGCTCGCCTGAAGATCGACGAAGACATAGCGTTTGCGGATCGCGTGCAGGACGAGGACATCGACATCTGCGAACACGTTCAGCGGGGTTTGAGATCCCGGGGCTACGACCGTGGACGCTTCTCGGTGAAATTCGAGGGCGGGGTGTACCACTTCCAGAACCTGGTTCGCGAGGCGTACGGCCGCTGGCTCCATGGTGAAGAGAGACCGATCAACCCGCCGGAGCCACTGGATCCGAAACAGGACGACTGAGAACACCGCCCGCTGGCAGGGGTCACGACACACAGGGGACAATACATGCAGACACAGATCTCGACGCGCGGCATGGAACTGACCGGGGACCTGGAGTCCAGGGTCGAGGCCGTATCGGCGGACCTTTCGGCTCGGACCACCGGACTGCAACTGGCCAAGTTCGTGCTGGAGGAGCGCGAGACCATCAAGGCCGTGGGCCTGGTGCTGTCGTGGGGTGAGAAGAAGGACACCGTCGTGCGACATGCGGAGGCCGGCGACTGGGAGCGGGCCTTCAAGGACTTGGAGCGCAAACTGGAGCGCGCGCTGGAAGATTCTGCGGAATCCCCTTGAAAACAGCCGCACCCCTTAGCTAGAGTTGTGCATCCGGGCCGATCCCGCCGGCCCGGCACGTTCCACGAAACTGCGCCCCTCATTCAAACTTGAACGCGAGTCGTTCATGAAGAGGAGGCGCCATGCCGCAGACCTACGAGCTGGTTCTCACCGGATTCGACTTCCCCCGCAAGCTCCCCCGTCGAAAGGCAAACTTTCGATTCGTCGCCGATGTCCGGTACGTGAACGGCCGCGGTGAACACGACACCGAGCATGCCGTGCTTCCGGATCTCGATCGCTACTGGGAGTGCGATCCGGAGCGGAAGGGGTCGCCCGAGTATGTGCGGGCGGCCGACAACGGGAAGACCTCCTCCTTCAACATGTCCCGTATCGATGCGTGGGACCGCCTCGTCCTCCTGGTGCGTGGGGATGCGGTGCACTCTGTGCAATTCAAGGTGCTCGACGTCAATCGCGCCGACGGGTGGGATCGCCTGCGGCGTGCCCTGGGCGATGTCGTGGCTACCCTCATCGGCCGAGCTCGCGCCGTCGTTCCCGACAAGGCGTGGGTCGTGTCCGATTCGCTGGGGACGGCTGCCACGGACCTCGAGTCGACCCTCGTGACGAGACTGGCTGGCGGCGACAGGCCACTGTTTCGGGGATCGGTCGCGCTCTCGGGGCCAGGCGACTATGAGGTATCGGGGAAGGGCACGGAAGGCTCCTATTCCATCCAATGCAGGCTGGAGGCAACGGCAGACTGAGAGTCGCTGCGCACGCCGGTCAGCGGAGGTGTCAGGTCCCCCCTTGACGCATCGGTTAACAGCGTTAATGTAACGTTGTTAACTTAACGCCGTTAAGGGTGAACTCATGACAGAATCTCACATCGCTGAGAAGGTGCGTTCGCGAGAGACCGAGACCGCCATTCTCGAGGCTGCTCGCAACCTTCTGGCCGAGGGCGGGCTGGACGCGCTCTCGATGCGCGCCGTCGCCGCGCAGGTCGGCCTCAGCGCCACCGCCATCTACCACTGGTTCGAGGGCAAGGAAGACCTGGTGGACCGGGTGGTTCAGCACGGGTTCCAGCGCTCCGAGGCCTACATGTGGAAGGCGATCGAGGAACTGCCGGCAGGTTCCATGGATCGCGTGGCCGCTCTCGGGGAGGCCTACATCCGGTTCGCTCTCGAGAACCGGGAGTACTTCAAGATCATCTTCGCCCTCCAGACGCCGGCCCCACGCAACATCGACGACGTGCCCGGACAGGGCGGGTACCGCGTGCTTCGGCAATGTGTGATCGAGGCGATGGACGCCGGCAACATCAGGCGCACGGACCCCGACATGGTCGTCCTGTTTCTGTGGTCCGTCGTCCACGGGTTGGTGACGATCTTCATGGCCTGCGATCCAAAAGAAATGCTGGCGGAAGCCGGATGCTGCGACGACATGGATCAGATGGATGAGAAGGAACTCACCATCGCGTTGTTCGCGCGGTTCCGCGACCTGGTGCGCGTCGGCCTCGAGCCCGGGAAAGGGCCCGGAGGAGGTCATGATGCTTGAGTCCCAATGGACGAAGGAAATGTGGAAGGGGGCGCTGGTGTTTCGTAGACACGCTTTGCGGCTGGGAAGGGGGGCACCCGGGTCAGGGCTCCTGGTCCTCGCCGCGGCGACCTTGATGATCGGCACACGCGCCCCTGCGGTGCACGGGCAGGCGCTCCACGAGACGGTATCGCCCCAGGAGTCGCCGGTCCTCCGCTCGGACGGCGCCCTGTCGGCCCAGGTGGGCCTGGGTGAGTCGTTGCCCTCCCCGGAGTCGGGTGCACAAGCTCCCACGCAGGAGGCGACCGGGGAGTATGGCGATGCGCGCCCCTATACGCTCGAGAGCGCGGTGGGAATCGCGCTCCGCAACAACCGTCAGCTCGCTGTGTCGCAGTACGACCTGGACGTGGCCAACAAGCAGGTTTCGGAAGCCTACGGGGCTCTGTTTCCAGAGATCGACGGCTTCGCGTCCCTGCAGCGAAACCTGGAGCTTCCATCGGCATTCCTGCCACGGATCTTCATCGATCCCGATGCGGACCCGGATGATCTGATCGCCGTGACCTTCGGGGCTGACAACCAGTGGAACGCCGGTCTGGCCCTGACCCAGCCACTGTTCGACGCGGGGGTGTTCGTCGGAGTGGGCACGGCCGGGTCATTCCGAAACCTGGCGCGGGAGGCGCTGCGTGGCTCGGCCCAGGGCGTCGCCACGGCGACTCGCATCGCGTATCTGAACGTGTTGCTGGCCCAGGAGGCGGTGCGCGTTACGCAGAACAGCATCGAGCGCGTCCGGCAGACCCTGGAAGAGACCCGCGCCCTGAATCGCGCCGGCCTCGCCGGCAGTTACGATGTCCTACGCCTGGAGGTCGAGCTGGCGAACATCGAGCCCAACCTCAGGCGCGCGCAGAACGAAGTGGACGAGGCCCGGCGGGTGCTGGCAATCGAGATGGGGCTGGGGGATACCGCCAGTGCAGCCGCATTCGGTGAACTGCACCAGATAGACCTGGCAGAGGGTGCCGCCAACACCGAGGACAACCTCGCGCTGCTCGCGTTCGCCGGTGTCCCGGAAGCCACGACGTTCGACTACGAAGAGTTGGAGGCGGTGGCCCTCTCCAACCGCACCGATCTGCAGCAGGCGCGTCTCCAGCGTGACCTCGAGGAGGCGCGGGTCAAGTACGAGCGCACGCAACTGTATCCGAGCCTTTCGGGGTTCTTCAACTGGGGGCTGCAGGCGCAGGAGAACGGCGCCCTCAACTTCTTCGGCGAGAATCCCGATCAGCGCTTCACGACGTCGGCGGTCGGCGTGCAGCTGGACGTGCCTCTCTTTTCGGGCGCCCGCCGCTGGAACCGGGTGGAGCAAAGAAAGATCGGTGTGCGCCAGGCCGAGGAGCGAATCGGCGATCTGAGGCAGAGGGCCGCCAACGAGGTCGTGACGGTGCTGTCGAACCTGACCGAATCGCGGTCCCGGGCCGAGGCTCAGCGCCAGGCCGTCTCACAGGCCCAGAGGGGGTTCGACATCGTGACGACCGAGTACCTGGCCGGAACCCAGCCGCGACTCGAAGTGACGGTCGCCGAGCTGGCTCTCCGACAGGCGGAGCAGAACTACGCGCTGGCGATCTACGACTACCTGGTGGCCCAGGCCCAGCTTGACCTGGCGGTGGGCGTTGTTCCCGCCGTGGACCCGGTGGTGGAGGCGATGATCGAGGGCGACATACGGCCCGAGGACAGGGTGGATCCGGACGCCGCCGGCGCTCCGGTCTCCAACGACGACAGGGAAGGCGACCGATGAAGGGGAGGCGAGCGGTGACAATGGATCGAAGGGCTAGCTGCGTAGCGGCCGTCGGACTGCTGGTTGCTATCGCCAGCGGGGCCTGCGGATCACCGGAGGCCGCCGGCGACGAGGCCGAGATCGACGGTGCGGACTCGTATGTCAAGGTGGTCAACGTGGTGGCCCGGACTCTGACTCCCACGGATTTCACCTCCTACGTGCGGCTTACCGGTACGATTGAGGCGGCCGAGGACGTGATGGTGAGTTCGCAGGAGAGCGGCGTGATCGAGCGGGTGGTCGTTGACAAGGGCTCACGCGTACGCGTCGGACAGGCTCTCCTGAAGATCGATGGTGAGACTGTGGTCGCCCAGGTCAACGAGGCGAGGGCGTCGGCCTCCCTGGCGCGAGAGCGCTATGCGAGGCAGCGCCAGCTGTGGGAGGACGAGGGAATCGGCAGCGAGATCGCCTTTCTGCAGACCAAGTATGACGCCGAGTCGGCCGATGCGCGGCTTGCCTTCCTGGAAGCTCGGCTGGCAAGGCACACCATCGTCTCTCCCATCACCGGAGTGCTGGAAGACCGCTACGTGGACGTGGGAGAGATCGTGGCTCCGGGTACGCCGGTGGTGCGTGTGCTGACGCCGGACCGGCTGAAGGTCGTCGGGGGAGTTCCGGAGCGCTTCGGACCCTGGGTGGCCGAGGGCGGCGCCGCCGTGCTTGCCTTCGATGTCCTTCCGGGAAGGACGTTGGAGGGCCAGATCGACTACGTCGGGGCCGCCGTTGACCCGCTGAACCGCACGTTCAGAATCGAGGTTCTGATCGACAATCCCGAGGGGCGTCTCAAGCCACAAATGGTGGCCAACGTGCGGGTAGCCACCGAGAGATTGAAGAACGTAGTCGTGGTGCCACAGGACGTGGTCGTGCGGACGGAGAGGGGATACCAGGTCTTCGTAATCGTGGAGGGTCCAGACGGGCCGGTCGCGGAAGCGCGTGCCGTGACTCTGGGCCCGAGCTTCGAGAATGAGGTCGTCATCGAGAGCGGTCTCGCCGCGGATGATCGGCTCATCGTCACGGGACACCAGCTGGTGGACTCTGGCGATCGGGTGCGCGAGGTGATCGAGGAGGACGAGCGATGAGCTGGTTCCGGAGACTGTGGCGCCGTCGCGGGGCGACTTCTGACGAGGATCGTCTGGCCGCGGGGAGCGCCGCCGATCGACTGTTCGAGCGGCGAGATCCGCTCAAGATGGACCTCGGCAGGTACAAGACCTTCTGGCTGACGGATTTTGCGGTCGACCATCCGGTCAGCATTCTGACGCTGATCGTCCTGATCGTGCTGGGTGGGCTGTACTCCTATCTCACCGTCCCCAAGGAGGCCTCGCCTGATGTCACGGTACCGTTCGTGGCCGTCAATACGATCTATTCGGGGGTCGCTCCCGAGGACATCGAAACGCTGATTACCCGCCCGCTCGAAGAGGAACTGAACAGGATTTCGGACATCAAGACGCTCACCTCTCAGTCTGTGGAGAGTTTCTCCAGCATCACGGCCGAGTTCGAGGCCGGGATGGACATGACCGAGGCCCTGCAACTCGTTCGGGAGAAGGTGGACATCGCGAAACCGGAGATCCCGGAGGCCGCCGAGGAACCGGCGATCGTCGAATTCAACTTCTCCGAGTTCCCGATCATGCAGGTGAACGTATCGGGTGAATACGATCTCGTGCGGCTCAAGGAGCTGGCCGAGGACATTCAGGACGAGATCGAGCAGATCCCGACGGTTCTGAGCGTTCAGCTCACTGGAGGCCTCGAGCGTGAGGTGAAGGTGGAGGTCGACCTCGGCAAGCTGAAGTACTACGGGATCTCGTTCACCGACGTCATCGAGGCGATCGCGTTCGAGAACGTGACCGTGCCGGGTGGAACGATCGACGTAGGAGACCTGAAGTACCTCGTCCGCGTGCCCGGGGAGTACGAGGATACGCGTCTGCTCGAGGACATCGTCATCGAGGCGCCCGGCGACCGACCGATCTACGTCCGGGATGTCGCATCCGTGGACTTCGGCTTTAAGGAGCGCGAGAGCTACGCGCGCCTCAACGGGAATCCGGTCGTCACTCTGAGCGTGAGCAAGCGGACGGGCGAGAACATCATCGAGACCTCGGATGCCGTTCGCGCGGTCATCGCGGAAATGGAGTCGGGATTCCCTCCCACCACGCATGTGAGCATCACATCCGATCAGGCCAAGTACGTCCGCACGATGGTCAGCAACCTCGAGAACAACATCATCTCCGGCCTGATCCTCGTAGTGGCCGTGTTGCTGTTCGCCCTCGGCGTTCGCAACGCCTCGTTCGTGGGTGTCGCGATTCCGCTATCGATGTTCCTCTCGTTCAGCGTGATGCAGATTCTCGGCTTCACGATGAATATGGTGGTCCTATTCTCGCTGATCCTCGCGCTCGGCATGTTGGTGGACAACGCGATCGTGATCGTCGAGAACATCTACCGGTTCCGCGAGGAGGGATTCGACCAGAAGGCGGCAGCCAAGCTGGCGACAGCCGAAGTCGCGATGCCGGTCATCGCTGCTACCGCGACGACGTTGGCCGCTTTTGCGCCCATGGCTTTCTGGCCGGGAATCACCGGCGAGTTCATGAGCTACCTCCCCAAGACGCTCATGATCACGCTGTCTTCATCGCTCCTCGTGGGCCTGGTCATCAATCCGACGCTGTGCTCCCTGTTCATGCGGGGGGACACCGAGCCTCGGACCCGGCTCACGAGGGAGTTCAGGATCGGGGGGTGGGTGGCCGGGGCCCTGGTTCTCATCCTGCTTGCCCGGGGACGGCCTCTTACGGCGTTCCTGCTCGGAGCGACGGTCGTCGGCCTCGTTCTTCTGAACCGGTTCGTCCTCGATCCCGTGGGCCATTGGGTGCGGGAACGGGCCCTCCCTGCGACTCTGCATTTCTACGAGGGGCGGCTTCGTTGGTCGCTCAGGCATCGCCTGGCGGTGATGGGTCTCACCGGGGCGCTGTTCGTCAGCGTTCTGATGCTGTTCGGCGCCTTCAACGCGGGGATCGAGTTCTTCCCCGAGGACATTCCGCCGGACGACATCTGGGTGCAGCTGGAGACTCCCGTCGGCACGCGCGCCGACGTGACGGACCGGATCGTCGAGAGAATCGAGCGGCAGTTGGCAGGCATTTCGGGCCGGGAGGATTTTGAGTCCGTCGTGGCGACGACGGGATCGAAGATCGCCGACTTTGGCAGCCAGACCGGATCGCAGTACGCGACGGTGACCGTGAGCTTCGTGGACTACGAATTGCGCAGTCATGACACTCGCGAGACGCTCGAAGCCATGCGATCGGCGATTGGCGAGGATGTGGCAGGCGCCACCATCTCGGTGGACAAGCCCAACATGGGACCGCCGACCGGGCTGCCGATCAACATCGAAATCATCGGCGAGGACTTCGAGACCCTGAAGTTGCTCGGGGATCGCATGGTCACGCTTCTGTCGAATTCGGGTGTCGCGCGGAAGCTGGAGGGGCTCGAAAGCGATCTCGATGACGCGCGACCAGAGCTTCGGGTCGACGTGGATCGTGAGCGAGCCGCCCTGTTCGGAGTGACGACACTCGATATCGGCAGCACGGTGCGGAGCGCGATCAACGGCACCGAGGCCTCGGAGTTCCGCTACGGTGAAGAAGAGTATGACATCGTGGTTCGCCTCGCCGAACAGTATCGTTCCGACCTCTCTTCGCTGGCCGAACTGACCGTGGAGAGCGACATGGGAGATCCCGTACCGCTCACGGCGATCGCGAGCTGGCGGGTGGAGGAGGGCTTTAGCGGGATCAACCGCAAGGACATGGATCGGGTTGTCACCGTATCGTCGGATGTGCGGGCCGACTACAACGCGAACGCGGTACTGGCAGAGGTCCGGCAGACCTTGGAGCAATTCAGGGCGGAGCTTCCTCCCGGATACCGTCTCAGCTACACAGGGCAGCAGGAGGAGCAGCAGGAATCAGAGATCTTCCTCGTCGAAGCGTTCCTGTGGGCGCTCTTCCTGATCGCGTTCATCCTCATATCGCAGTTCGACTCGATTCTGAAACCGGTGCTCATCCTCAGCACGGTGGTGCTGTCGACGATCGGTGTCCTGATCGGCCTGTTGGTCTTCCAGATGCCGTTCGGCGTGATCATGAGCGGCGTAGGAGTGATCAGCCTCGCGGGCATTGTAGTGAACAACGCGATCGTCTTATTGGACTATATCCACGTGCTTCGCAAACGCGACGGCTTGAGCGACCACGAGTCGCTGGTCATGGGGGGCGTGACCCGTTTCCGTCCGGTCACGCTCACGGCCATCACGACTGTGATGGGGCTGATCCCGCTGGCGATCGGTCTCAACATCGACTTCAACCGATTCTACCGCACGCTGAATCCGAACATCTTCTGGGGAGGTGCCCAGGCCGCCTGGTGGGGACCAATGGCGATCGCGGTCATCGCCGGTCTGTCGTTCGCCACCTTCCTGACGCTGATCCTGCTACCGGTGATGCACTCGTTGTTGGACGACACGGTGAACTTTGCCCGCCGGCACTTCCGAGCGAACGGGCAGGCGGCCCTTGCGGCAGACGATTCGGCCGCGTCCGTCGGGGTGACGGGAGGCGAGCGGACGGTGGCAACCGTCGGACGATCCGTTGGGACGGGGTAACGCTCGCGGAGCGGCCGGAAGGCATCGCGCCGCGAGGCGCATCTAGCCCGCGAGGACTCCGAGCATCCATGCGGCACCGAGGGCGCCGTAGATGCCCAGGATGTACCCCGCCACGGCCATGAGCAGCCCCACGGGCGCCATGGCGGGGTGGTAGACGCTGGCCACGATCGGGGCCGTCCCCGCGCCACCGATGTTGGCGACGCTGCCGGTGGCCACGAAGAAGAATGGGGCCTTGATGACCCTCGCGACCGCCAGCATCACGGCCACGTGGATCGTGATCACGAGGACTCCCGCGAAGAAGAACGCTGGAGCCGAGAGCACCTCCATGAGGTTGCCCTGGGCCCCGATCGCGGTGAGGAGCAGGTACAGGGCGGCGTAGCCAACCTTCGACGCTCCTGCTTCCTCCAGGTTGCGGACCGGGGTGAAGCTCAGGAGCAGCCCTCCGGTGACCACGATCAGCACCGCCCAGGTGGTATGGCTGATAATCGTCGGATCCCCAAGCGCCGGGAGGGCCGCACCAAGCTGAACCGCGAGGACGGCTCCGGCGAACCCCAGCCCGACGATGATCGCGATATCCCGCAGTTGTGTGGGCTTTCGGTGAGTGTCCAGCTCCGCCAGGAGCTTGTTGGTCTCTGTCAGAGCCGTGCTGTCGGCCTGCAGTCTCCGGTCGAAGACGACTTGCCAGGCGCTGAGGAACAGGAGAACGCCCATCCACCCGTACCCCACGACCGTGTCCACCACGATGATGGGGCCCATGATGGCATCCGGCGTGCCAACGCTCTCCGCGATCGCGACCATGTTGGCGGTGCCACCGATCCAGCTCCCGGTCAGGGCGGCAAGGCCTTTCCAACCCTCGGGCGGCAGCCAGCGGGCGAAGGCGAGGAACGCGATCTGTGCGCCGATCACGATTCCGATGGAGCCTGCCGTGACCATGATCAGCGCGGTTCGGCCGAGCTTCAGAATGCTCTTCATGTCCACGGTGATCATCAGCAGGAGAAGCGCTACAGGCAGCAGATAGCGCGTCATCCACTCATAGACGGGCGACGCCATCGGAATGATGCCCACCGTCGTAGACAACGTGGGCACGAAATAGCAGTAGATCACGGCCGGCGTGATTCGAAACACCTTCTGGAGGGCCGGGAGCTCGCTGATCCAGAAGATTCCGGCGAACACGGCAGCCAGATAGCCGAATACGGCCATCGGCTCCTGGATCAGAGGAGTCATGAAGGAGTGGCTACCCGTTATCCGCCGCCGGGCGGCTCTCGGATCGGGCCGGTCCGGGATCTACCCGGTTGCCTCCGGCCGCTTTGGCCTGGTAGAGGGCTGCATCGGCTGCGCGCACCAACTCCGCGGCATCGCTCATCGTGGGTCCGGAGACGGCGACGCCTGCGCTGACCGTGATGCGCGTACCGGACGGGAGCTCGTGACGGGCCAGCGATTCGCGAACCCGCTCCGCATACTGACGGGCTCCGTCGATACCCGAGCTGGGAAGGATGGCCAGGAACTCCTCGCCACCATATCTGCCGGCGATGTCCGAATCACGCGTCTGGCGCTTCAGGATGTCGCCGAATGCCTCGAGGGCCTCGTCTCCTGCCGCGTGACCGTACGTGTCGTTGTACTTCTTGAATCGATCGAGATCGAATATGGCCACCGTGAGCGGCTGCCCCCGCTGTGACGCGGCGAAATGCTGCTGGAGAAAGAGGTCCACCATTCGCCGATTGGGAAGCCCGGTGAGGGAATCGCGAAACGCAAGCTGAAGGGCCGAGGACTTCTGCTGGCGCAGCATTTCGGCCATGGCGCCGAGTCCCAGGCTGGCCGCGATGAAGACGACGGCGACGCCTCCCGCGATGCGCCAATCCACATCGGTTCCAACGATGAGTGCGGGGACGATCTCGATCGCGATCATGAGGATCATCGCGACGAGGACGCCTGCTGCCGCACCTTCCCAGCCGCGATAGTAGGCAAACAGGAATGCCGGTATCAGTGCCAGAAGCCACACCAGGCCCGCAAGTTCGTCGAGGCTCGATGGCCACGCGATCGCCGTCAGGCCCGCCACTGCCAGCGCCACCAGGCTGATGGCGAGAGCGCGCGGCGGCACCCTGTTGTCCTCGTTTTCCGTCCCGCCGGAACCTAAGTTGATCATCGATCAGCCGGGTTGGGGTCGCGCAGGGATCCCGCAGCACCTGTTACGTTCCCATGCCAATCGAAGTATGGTGCGTGTGCGCAGGCCCGCACAAGAACCTCGAAGTTGCCGCTGGTGCAGGCTGGCGCAATCTTGAGATCGAAGTTCGGACCACCTGGCCGGAATCGGCCGGTCACAATGCGGCCCGAGGGATCATGGCACACGACTGGACAGTCGTACGGATACGAGGCAATCGAGGACTTCCGGCGCTCGATGGGGCCGGTTTCCTTCGTTGCATCGCGGCCGTCAGAAGTGAAATCGAGGGAGTCCGCTGGCACTATCGCTGGGTGGCCGATGCCGATCGGTCCGCGCGCGACGGACTGCGCATCGAGTTCCGGCACGGATCGCCCGAGTTGGCGCGAGTTTTGGGTGCGCTCGAGGGTCTCATCCCGCCGCCGGATTCCGTCGAGGCCGAGCCACTGAGGATGGATCTGGACCTGGACGACGTGCAGAACGAAGAAGAGATGGATCTCTGCCTCTCCATGTTGTGGCGGTACTCTGAGTTTGCCGCCGACCTGCGGGCCCGAAACCCGAGTCTTACAACCACCAATATTCGTGACCTGACTCCCGGGGCTTTTCTGACGTTCGTGACCGGCGATCGCCGGCACCTCGAGCATGCGATGGGTGAGATCGGAGTCAGCAATGTGCCGGCGGTGGCTTTCGGACGCGCGATGGGACTCATTCGGGAGGCCCGTCTGAAGTACCAGGCACCAGCGACAACGCGCGAGGATGCATGCGCGGCGGCCCGGATTCACCATCTGGCTGGCTGCACATTCGCCTCCCGCTACTATCCCTTCCGCCGCGCGGGGTGAGCAGGCGGTTCGCGTTCCTCGGTGCCACCGCGGCGCTCATCCTCGTCGCCGCAGGCCTGGGGTACCGCGTGGGTTCAGACTTGCTGGACGCCGGGACTGAATCAGACAGGGTCTGGCCCCGGGGCCTCGATCCTTCGCCGGTGTGGCTGGAAATTCCAGTGCCCGATGTCGAGTTCCGCACGGCCGAGGGCGGTCTCGCTCGCCTGAGTGACTACGGCGGACAGATCGTCTTGCTGAACTTCTGGGGTACCTGGTGCCCTCCGTGTCTCGTCGAGATCCCGCATCTGATCGAGGTCCAGCACGTCCTCGCCGAGCTGGGCGGGACGATCATAGGACCGGCCGTGGGCTCGGGCAGTGGGGAAGCCGTGTTACGCTTCGGACGCGAACGTGGAATCAACTACCCCCTGTGGCTTTCCGACTACGACACGGCGGTCGGGCGCTTCGGGGCCGCGGGCTATCCCTTCACGCTCCTGATCGACGGGGACGGGATCATTCGGAGGCAATACCTGGGGCCGCAGACGGCGCGTACGCTGCTGCGAGATATCGATGCGCTGCGGGTGCGCGAGCCAGGAGCGGCTCCGGCGGGGTAGGGGTTCGGAGGGGCTGCGCCGGCTTCAGTCGGTGGAGTCGGCCCGTGGTTCCAGGAGCTGGCCGCGATACAGGCGGGCGTACATGCCTCCCTCGGCTACCAGGTCGGCGTGCGTACCCTGCTCGAGTATCCGGCCGTCATCGATCACCAGTACACGGTCCGCGCGCTGCACGGTCTTCAGCCGGTGCGCGATGATCAGCGTCGTCCGGCCTTCCATCACCGTCTCCAGGGCTTCCTCGACGAGCGCCTCGCTTTCCGTGTCCAGGCTGCTGGTGGCTTCGTCCAGGATCAAAATCTCAGGCTCCTTCAGGAAGATCCGGGCGATGGCGATTCGCTGGCGCTGTCCACCGGACAGCCGGATTCCACGCTCGCCGACCATCGCTTCGTATCCTCCCGCGAGGCCCTGGATGAACTCGTGGGCGTGCGCGAAGCGGGCGGCTTGCATGACTTCTTCCGACGACGCCTCGGGTCTGCCGTACGCGATGTTCTCATAGATCGTGTCGGCAAACAGCAGCGGTTCCTGCGGCACGATTCCCACCGCGGTCCGCAGCTCGATCAGGGGAATGCGGCGCAGGTCGGCGCCCCGCAGAGTGATCACTCCCTGGGTCGGATCCCAGAACCGCGGAACCAGCGCCGCCAGGGTCGACTTGCCAGCTCCGCTTGGGCCTACGAGGGCCACGATCTCGCCCGGTCGGATGTCGAGGTCCAGCCTGCGAAGCACCCAGGGTTCGTCCAGCCCGTATCGGAACCAGACGTCACGGAACACCAGGCCCCCGTCGTCGCTGGCGGGGGGAAGGGCCTCGGAATGACGAGGCTCCTTGATGGTGGGTTCGAGGTGGAGGAGGTCGAACACGCGCTTTGCCGCCCCCATGGCCTCCTGGTAACCGCTGTACAGGGACGCCAGGGCCGTGATCGCGGCCGCGACGGAGACGGCGTACAGCAGGAAGGACACGAGCTCGCCCGCCGTGATCTGGCCCTCGAGAACCAACAAGCCGCCCTTCCACAGCACGACGACGATTCCGCCGAAGGCGATGAACGTGATCATCCCGAAGAAGATCCCGCGCACCAGCGCGCGCTGGATGGCCGTCTTCAGCGCTCGCGCGATCCGGTTCTCGTAGCGCTTCTCCTCCCAGCCCTCGCGCGTGAAGCTCTGCACGATCGGGATCTGGGTGAACGCCTCCTCGGCAGTAGCGTTCGACTCGGCCAGCTCGTCCTGCACCCGGGTGCTCTTCGCTCGAAGAATGCTCCCGAACGCGTACGCGCTGAGCACGACGATCGGGGCCACCGTGATCGTCGTGATCATGAGGTCGGAATGCAGGATGGTCAGAAGGGTCAGGGCTCCAACCAGGTACAGGATCTGGCGCAGGAACTCGGCCAACTGGTGGCTGAGAACCGTCTGGAGAGTCGAGCAGTCCGAAGCCAGGCGGCTCGTGAGTTCGCCGGAGCTTCGCTCGGCGTAGAAGCCTGGCGACAGCGTGAGGAGGTGGGCGAAGAGTTCGGTCCGCAGACCGGCAATCACTCTTTCCGCGGTCGCGCTCAGGAGAAACACCTGCACGAAATTGAATACGGCCTGGGCGGCGAAGACGGCGAGCAGGAGTATCGCGATGGAGTTGAGAGCCGAAGCGTCCTGACTCTCGAACGCTGCGTCCATCAGGTGCCGGACGAGCAGCGGAAACGCCAGCCCGATCGCGGCGCTGATGACCAGCGCAACGGCGGCGACCGACAGGGCGTTGCGGTGCGCCCTGAGGCGGGGCAGCAGTTGCTGCACCGCGAACAGTGAGAAGTTCGAGTTACCCTCGCGGGGCGTGCTCATCGAGTGAATGGATTCCCGGTTTCATCGTTGGCTCGCGGCGTCTATCTTCCCGTCCATCGACGAGCGGAACCTACCGCTCGCCCTCCGTGCGCACCATACGGGCACCGGGCCGGTTTCCGGCGATATGGGCCTGCGGTTGGGCTCCCGATCGCTCATTCGCCGAAGAGAGGCGTACAGTGTCTGATTCGAATCGTTTGCGGGTCTGGGGCCGACTGACGTGGATCGCCGCGGCGGCCACCTTCTTCCTGATCGCGTTCGGCGGATTCGTCCGTATCAGCGAGAGCGGGCTGGGGTGTGGGGACGACTGGCCGTTGTGCAACGGTCAGCTGGTCCCCGACATGTCGTTCGCCACATCGATCGAATTCGGGCATCGCATCATCGCGACAATCGTCGCGATGCTGGTCGTCGCGGTCGCGGTTACCGCTTTAAAGTGGGGCACCGGCGGCGAGCCTCTGTGGACCCGGCTCAAGCGCGCCGGCCTCGTGGCCGTCGTCCTCGTCGTGATCCAGATCATGCTGGGTGCGGTGACCGTGTGGCTCGAGCTTCCGCCGGTTTCGGTGATTCTCCACCTGGGCACGGCCATGCTCCTGATGGGCCTCCTGGTCGCGGCGGCCCTGAACGCGGGATCGGGCGTGGCGGGCCGCACCATGAAGGTGTCCGACGCGGCGTCGGGGGCCGCGATGTGGACCGCCGTATATGGCTTCGTGGTCGTGCTGGCCGGCGGCCTGGTGGCCAACTTCGACGCCGGACACGCGTGCCAGGGATTTCCCGCGTGCAACGGAAGCTGGATGCCGGCCGACAATCCGCTGATGCACATCCACTGGGGTCATCGCCTGCTCGCGTACCTGCTCTTCGCGTGGGCCCTGTTCCTGCCCGCGTTCCTCAAGAAACGACGGGCCGGGGATGTGGGTGCGCGGCGCGCGGCGATCACCACGACCGTCCTGGTCATCCTGCAGGTGCTGATCGCGGCGGGGATGGTATCGATGTCGCTGCCCGCCTGGATGCGGGCTACGCACGTGGCGCTGGGAGCGGCGGTCTTCGGCTCCCTGGTGTGGCTTGCCTGGACGGTGGCGAGGCCGATCCAGGGAAGGGCAGCGGGCTTCGTCTAGACGGCCTCCAGCAGGGCGACGTGGCCCAGCCCTCCGGCCGCGCAGATGCTGACCACTGCCTTGCTTCCCGCTGGCATCGTCGCCAGCTCGGCGACCGCCTGGGAGAGAATGCGGGCCCCCGTGGCCCCGAATGGATGGCCCAGCGCGATGCTGCCGCCATTCGGGTTCACGGATTCCCGTGGAAACCGCCCCAGGTCAGCTTCCACTCCCGCACTTTCTCGCACCCAGTGCCCGTCATCGAGCGCGGCGACCGTGCTGAGAACCTGGGCCGCAAACGCCTCGTGAATCTCCCACAATCCGACGTCTTCGTACCCGAGGGTGTGGCGGGCCAACAGCCTGGGAATCGCCAGCGCCGGGGCCATGAGGAGTCCCTCCGCGTCGATGGCCACGCCAGCCTGCTCCCAATCCACCAGGCGCACCCTCGGCGCATCGTCCGGTAGCCGCCGGAGCCCCTCCTTGCCGGCCACCCACACACTGGCCGCGCCGTCCGTCAGCGGTGACGAATTTCCGGCCGTGAGCGTGCCGGTCTCGCGATCGAAGGCAGGCTGCAGTCGGGCCAGCGCCTCGACCGTCGAATCGGCTCGCGGCAGGGCATCGGTGTCGACGGCAAAGGTGCCCGGCGTCACAAGGAGAGGTCTGTAGAAGCCATCGTCCCGGGCGCGCACCGCATTCCGGTGACTCGCCGCGGCCAGGGCGTCCTGGTCCGCGCGCCCGATTCCCCATTGGCGCGCGGTGACCTCGGCATGCTGACCCATCGACAGGCCGGTGGTGCGCTCCTTGACGGCCGGGATAGCCAGACGAAGATCCCTCCGCCGAATCTGCTTGAGCTGATCGAGTATTCCACGCGCGCCTTTGGCGGCGGCCGTTCGTCGGATGGTGCGGCTCAACTCCCGACCCAGCCCGATCTGAGCGCTCGACATCGAGTCGACGCCTCCGCACAGGGCCAGGTGCACGGATCCCGCCAGGATCTGCCCGGCGGCGTGCGTCGCGCCGGCGAGGCTGGTACCGCATTGCTGAACCACCGTGACTGCAGCGACGTGCGGGTCCAGGCCGGCCTCGAGCCACAACTCGCGAGCCCAGTTACTGAGGGCCAGGGAGGGGACCACCGCGCCCCACACCACCAGGTCGACGTCCGATTCAGCTCCCGGTCCGGGACCCCCGCGACCCACGACCGCCTGCTGAACCACCGGCACGGAAAGCTGCAGGGCATCCAGTTCGCCGAGTTCCCGATCCATCTTGGCGAACGGGCTGCGCAGGGAGGGAAGCACGAAGACCTCGGACGGCAGTGACATCCGACGTGACCTTTCGCTGACCATGGTGCGGTGCGTCCTGCCGCGCCCTGCCATGGGTGGCGCCAGGACCGGTCGCTGTGCAAGATGAGTCGCCGTCCCGGCAGGCGCCACGGGCGGCGTTCCCGCGAACTGGCGACGCCGCCGTCCGCACCGCTTCGGGCCGCGGACAGTGTCTTGTTATTTACATTAGATACAGCCACTCAAACTACTTGGAATAATGACGATACCTAGAGTTCGATTTGCCCCCAGTCCGACCGGATACCTGCACGTCGGTGGCGCCCGAACGGCCCTGTTCAACTATCTGTTCGCCCGTCATCACGGCGGGGCCTTCCTCCTTCGTATCGAGGACACCGACCGCGAGCGTTCCAGCGACGAGATGACGGGACAGATTCTCGACGCCATGGCCTGGCTGGGCCTGGATGTGGACGAGCCTCCGGTGCACCAGGCCGACGGCCTGGAGAGACACCGGGCCGACGTGGAGCGGCTTCTCGACGCGGGGTTGGCCTATCGGTGCTTCGCCTCGAAGGAGGAGCTCGACGAGTTGCGGGCGAAGGCGAGAGAGGATGTGGTGGCCTTCCGCTATCGCGCCTTCCCGGAGTATGACGCAGCCGAGGCCGAGCGCCGGGCCGCGGCAGGTGAGCCGCACGCGCTGTTCTTCGAAGTACCACCGGGCGACATCACCTTCGACGATGCGGTGCACGGGCCGACCACGGTGCCGGGCGACAGCCTGGACGACTTCGTGATTCTCCGCTCGGACGGGACCCCGGTCTACAACATGGCGGTGGTGTCCGACGACGTAGACATGCGGATCACGCACGTGATCCGGGGTGACGACCACCTCTCCAACACCCCGAAGCAGATCCTGATCTACCGCGCCCTGGGTGCGGAC
>Ga0272442_10001681_pt1 | contig 33067 bp, 32 predicted proteins | sample SSMForm2O_FD_200262 | JGI IMG/M metagenome (GOLD analysis project Ga0272442, IMG submission 200262) | Marine sediment archaeal communities from Little Sippewissett salt marsh, Falmouth, MA, United States - SSM-Form-2O | ecosystem: Environmental > Aquatic > Marine > Wetlands > Sediment ... | reverse complement strand
ATTATCTTTATCTGCGAGAGTATCGAAGAGTGCGACGAGTGAAGCGGAGACAGTACCGCAGGATAGGAAATAGTCATGTTTGCGTAACCATAGTTAACAAAAACGCAAAAAGTCAATTTGCAGATGACAAGGTAACAATCTTCAAGTTCAAGGCACGCAAATCCTGAGGCGTGAGACGCATCCCGCTATGCTCCGTTATCATGGATGAATCCAGCTTACACCCTTCACTGCGCTGAATACGTGTAAACGGCGTCAAATACATGCGTACGTCGCAACGACGAGGGATGCAGTGTAGCAGAGATAGTGGACTTTACGAAGCCATGCTATTCAGGTACTATGATACACCAATAAGAGTAAGCAAATCAATAATTTTAAAGCATAGCCCGGTACCGGGGTCACACCGTCCTCCCCCGTGTTTTCGGTCAAGACTATAGTCGGTTATGCATTATCGCCTGACTCAAACTACCCGCACGACAATACGTACCGGTCGACACGATAAAAGGCCCCTTTCACGGTCCTTAAATTTCAGGAACACAATTACACGGATGCACCCGTCGCAAGGCACAAATCAAGAATACACCGCTGTAATTGTATGTTTTGTAACCTTATTACATTTTTTACTTGAAATAGTGCGAATAAAAAAATAAGATTAATAGTTCATTTTCGTTTATACCGCCACATGGACGGTACGGAGTACCAAAAGCAATTTTTGTGTAATTAGTTGTTGACAAAGCACAGTAAATTCTTATAATACGCGATTCTAACTTAACTCGAAAAGGATTTAACCATGTACGCAGTTATAAAAACAGGCGGGAAGCAGTATAAAGTCTCAGAAGGCGAGACGCTGAAAGTCGAAAAGATTTCGGGAGCCAGCGGCGACGTCATCGCATTCGATGATGTGTTGATGATCTCGAAAGATGGCGATACCAGAGTAGGAACACCGGTCGTGGAGGGCGCGAAAGTCACGGGAGAAATCATGGCTGCCATCAAAGGCCCGAAAATCACTGTATTCAAGAAGAAGAGACGAAAAGGCTATCGCAAAAAAACAGGCCATCGCCAGCAACTGACGGTTCTTAAAATCAAGGAAATTTCCATTTAACGAAGGAGCATCGAGTCATGGCACATAAAAAAGGACAGGGAAGCACCCGGAATGGACGAGACAGCCAGGGACAGAGGCGGGGTGTTAAGGCTTACGGCGGTCAAGCGGTTTCGGCCGGCTCTATTATCATCCGTCAATTGGGCACGAAAATTCACCCCGGCAATAATGTAGGAATGGGAAAAGATTACACGATCTTTTCAAAAATTGACGGCGTGGTCACGTTCGAGCGAAAAGACAAAGTTAGAAAGCAAGTCAGCGTATACCCATACCCGTGCTAAGAGAATAAATAGTCCGATTTATTCTTGATGCACCTCTTGTCCTGATTTCATATATTCACCTCGACAAAAAGGTGTTAAGTGGATATCGGTAATTCACCCACTAACACCTTTTTTTATTTTATCCCAACTTACAAGCCATCAAGACATATATCGTGCATCGTAGAAATCTGCGATAAATGAGTGTACTGTGGGTAGCAATGACTCTAACAAGCGGCATAAAATCATGACGGAATTTATGAACAATGAAATTCATCGATGAAGCAAAGATATATGTCAAAGCCGGCGACGGAGGAAGAGGCTGCGTGAGCTTCCGGCGAGAAAAATATGTCCCCAAAGGGGGACCGGACGGCGGCGACGGTGGTAACGGCGGCAGTGTTATTGTTCAGGCATCCCAAAATCTCAGGACGCTTTTGCATCTGCACTATAATCAGCACCACGTCGCAAAACGGGGCAGCCATGGCGAGGGAAGCAACAGATCCGGGAAAAGCGGCAACGACAGGGTAGTGCCGGTACCGGTGGGAACGCTGATCAAGGACGCAGAGACAGATGAAATACTGGGCGATCTGACCGAGGACGCGCAAACATTGGTCATCGCCCGCGGGGGCATGGGGGGCCGCGGCAATGCCCGCTTTGCAACATCAACCAACAGGGCTCCGCGGTATGCCCAACCCGGAACGGAAGGCGAAGAAAAGACAATACGCCTTGAGTTAAAACTGTTGGCCGATGTCGGCATCATCGGGTTCCCCAATGTTGGTAAATCAACCTTTATATCAAAGATATCCGCGGCAAAACCAAAAATTGCCGATTACCCGTTCACCACTCTCACACCCAATCTTGGCGTCGTGAAGTACGGTAATTTCGAAAGTTTTGTCATCGCCGACATCCCTGGCCTGATTGAGGGCGCACATCAGGGACTGGGACTGGGCACGAAATTCCTGCGCCACGTGGAGCGTACATCATTGCTTCTCCATGTGATCGATATTTCAAGAGAATCATGTATCAGCGCATGGCAGGATTTCGAGACCATCAATAACGAACTTTATCGATTCAATCCTGCAATGCTGGAAAAACCGCAGATTGTCGTGATCAACAAACTTGACCTGCCTGTCACGAGGGAACGCATCCAGCAGGAAACGGAGATTTTTTACGCGAAGAGTATCAAGGTTTTCGCCATTTCGGCTGCCACGGGAGAAGGAGAAAAGGAGCTGATATGGGAAATCGTACGCAACCTGAAGGCCTATAATGAAAAGGTTTCATAATGGAACAGGAAAGAAAAAAAATACTAAAAAATGCCAAGAGGATCCTTGTTAAGATCGGAAGCGGTGTGCTCACGGGTGCCAACGGTCTTGACCGTGAACTCATCGAACGCCTGGTTGATGAGATTGCCGATCTGACTGCCCAGGGGCATCAGTTCGTCGTCGTGTCATCAGGCGCCATCGCATCGGGACGACATCGGATGGGGTTTACGAAGAAGCTCCAAAGTCTGCCGCAGAAGCAGGCCGCCGCCGCCGTAGGCCAGGGACGATTGATGCGGGTATATTCCAATGCATTCGGAAAGCACGGGCTCAATGTGGCCCAGATATTACTGAACATGACCGACCTGACGGACAGAAAACGGTTCCTGAACACACGCAACACCTTGACAACGCTCATGGAATGGGGGGTTATTCCCATCATCAATGAAAACGACACCGTTGCGGTGGAAGAAATCAAATTCGGCGACAATGACAATCTGGCATCGATGATGGCCAATATCATAGATGCCAATATCCTCATTAACCTTACGAATACCGAAGGACTTTACGACAGAGATCCGAAACGATCCGGAAAATCAAAGCTGATTTCACTCGTCAGAGAGATCACCGAGGATATCGAACGTGCGGCAACGGCCGAAGCCGATCCCGTGGGCATGGGGGGCATGAAGAGCAAGATCATGGCCGCCCGCAAAGTGACCGCCTTCGGCATACCCTTCATCATTGCACCCGGCAAAAAAAAAGGGATTCTGGGTGATATCTTCGCCGGCAAAAATATCGGAACACTCTTTTTACCCATGGCAGAGCACCTGACCAGCAAAAAACACTGGATCGCCTTTACGCTGAAGTCGCACGGAAAGCTCCATATCGATGACGGCGCCAGAGATGCCATCGTAAACAAAGGAAAGAGTCTCCTTCCCTCCGGCGTAGTGAAGATCGAAGGAACGTTTTGTGTCGGTGACCCCGTGACCTGTATCGATACGAACGGGGTGATTGTTGCAAAAGGACTTGTCAATTACAGCAATGAAGAAATTGAGAAGATCAAAGGGTTGAGAACCAACAAGATCAATCAGGTGCTCGGTAGCAAACCTTACGACGAGGTTATTCACCGTGACAATATGGCCGTATCGAAGGAGGACAACGGGAGAAGTGACCACCCGCGCGAGTAAATCGCCGGGACATTGGATACTACCAGAAGAAATCCGTGCCGATGTGACCGTTGACATCGATGTCAACACCTTCCAGACGGAGCAGAGCTTTTTTCAACGTGCTGCCCCCGCCGAAATGGCCGAGGCCCCCTCCGGTTTTCACCACCCTGTGGCAGGGCAGCACAATGGGGAAAGGATTGCGGGCAACGGCAGTCCCGACGGCACGCGCCGCCCGCGGTGCGGAGATTCTATCCGCAAGCTGCCCGTAGGAAATCACTTTGCCCCGCGGCACCTCGCTCAATTTTTCGAATACCCTTTTCTGAAATTCGTTGCAGCGTCCCATATCGAGTAATTCCTGTGAAAAATTATCAGCACCGGTGGCCATATATCTCTGCAGCTCTGCAATCAGTGTATTCAAGCCGGAATGTGATCTTCTCTCCGCACGCGGATTGTCTGCCTCTATGATTCCGGCCATCGTTCCACCTGGCCGGGGCAGTAAAATTTCGGCAACTCTCGGTCTGCCTGTCTTCAGATACCACACCACCCCCACCTCGCCGAACGGAGAGGGCACAACATGATAGAATATGAATCCGCGATTCTCCTTCATCATTCTTCACTACTCCATGGCATATTATTATCAACCGACCGCGCAGAGGCTCACGAATACACGATGCACCTGCGATTGCGCTGCCGGTAACGTCGCTTCCGACAGCCGCCACACAACGGCAATACTTCCAATGAACGGAGCCGAAAAGACGAACCATTTCATTATAGTGATACTTCTTACTTTTTTCATGTCAAAAAAGAAAATTATTGACAATTACCCATATTACCTTTAAATTATTAATCAACCTGTACTTTTAAGATCATGCAGATATTACCCGTAACCTTCTAACCCAATGGGAGGTGGAAGTGAACCGACGAGCGATTCCATAAGGCTTCCAGCAAAACCGATCCGGTTTTGTTGGAAGAGGTGACCATTCTCCATTCCAGAGCCAATACCATTTTACTCTAAATTGTACCTTAAAATGTCATTTGAGTATTCGAGTCGCATTCTAAGCGCGCAGATTCAAGGCTACTCCTTTTCGTACTTCCCCAATGATCAGTACCCCCTGTGATATCGATTTCCGTCACACAATATAATCAGAATAGTGATTCAACATCGGCTGCATCGATAATATCTAGTAGGTAATGGCCATTTCATATCAGGTTTATACTAGTATTTACATGTAAATAAATTAGTGTTGTCTACAATACAAATCGTGAGCAATGTATAATTAGGAAATTAAATCAAAGAACTGCGAAAGGAGGTGAGGGGTCACAGCGGATAATGAATGTGGGGAAGAATCTAAATCAAGTCGAAAAAATCAATGTCAGAAAAGGAGGAAGAAACATGAAAAGAAAATGGATCCCGTTGGTTATTTTATTAACGGTTGTGTTGGTCCCGGGCCTGGTATTCGGCGCATCATATAAAGGCACCATTCAAGGATTTCTGTGCGTAACGTCGGGAATCACCTGTCCTGTGGGCAAGGAAGATGTCGTAGCGGCGGCGGAAAATGTCTTTGTGCTGTATGAAGGCCCCGATAAATGGTATTTCATATCCAATGTCGACAGCAAACTCCTCGCCCGCGGTATCAACAAAACAGTTATGATCGAGGGTATGCTGGACCAGAAAAGCAACTCCATTAACGCAGAGACCATTTCACTCATGGAAGACGGCAAGTGGAGAAAAGTCTGGTCGGCAGATCTCATGGATGATCTCTATGAGGATGTGCTGGGTGCCCATCCGCTCAAAGGAGGCCAGTAGCAGCAGTTCACACGGCAGTTCAATACCCCCGGCCAGTCCGGGGGTTATTTTCTATATCCGATACGCGTATCGTCCGCAGGCAGTATTCGCTGGCTGCCACACACCGTTGCAGGAGGCTCACATTAAGATGCATCGTTGCGATACCCTTGCATTCGATAATCTCATCCGATCGGGGAAGGTTCTTTCATATCCTTTAAGTAACATAATCGGTTAAAATATAATAGGACGTTACGCCCTTTCAAAGTCCCAGGAAAAGGAGGAGGCAACATGAAGAGAAAGTGGATTCCGTTGGTTATTTTATTAACCTTTCTGATGATGCCGGGAGTGGCACTCGGTGTCAAGCATTATGACGGCACGATTCAGGGATTCCTTTGCATTACGACAGGTGTCACATGCCCTGTCGGTAAGGAAGATCTTGTCGCAGACGCGGAAAATGTCTTTGTGCTGTATCGATGCCCCGGCGTATGGCATTTTATCTCCAACGTGGATAGAAAGCTTCTTGCACGCGGCATCAATAAAATGGTCCTGGTATCGGGAATGCTGGACGAGCGGACCAACTCCATTACGGCAGAGAAAATCAGGATAAAAACCGACGAAGGGAAATGGAAAGAGGTCTGGTCGGCAGATCTTATGGATGAATTCTATTCCGATATCCTGGGAGTACATCCGCTCAAACGAGGCCAGTAATTCCATACCATCAATAAAAAACCCCCGCCCCGGCCGGGGGTTTTTTATTGAAAAAGCCTCAGATGCTCTATGATGATCTTCACACCGATACCGATAAGAATCACCCCCCCGAAAATACCGGCCTTCCTACCCGCTATCCGGCCTAGTCGTTCTCCGAACAACATGCCGGCACACGTCATGACGGATGCAACCACACCGATAATGATACTGGGGTAAATGATCTCTATATCCAGGAATGCCAGGCTTAACCCCACGGCAAGGGCATCGATACTGGTCGCGATCGATAAAAGAATCAGGGTCACACCACGGGTCGGATCCTCCTTCCGGAACGTCTCGCTCTCATCTCGTATGGAATCCCAAATCATTTTACCTCCAATGCATGCCAGAAGCGAAAAGGCAACCCAGTGGTCGAATGCAACGATATACTCATATACTGTCCTGCCGGCCACCCATCCGATGATGGGCATGATAAACTGGAAAAACCCGAAATGAAACGACATACGAAACACCGGTCGTACAGTCAACTTTCGGATAACGATCCCGGCACTGACGGCTACGGTAAACGCATCCATTCCCAGGGCAACGGCTATGAACATCATTGAAAGCAGACTCATGTCATTCCTTATTTCTTTTCACCATAATTTTAAACACCTCGGATCTCCGCCCCTGTGCCCGCAACGTAAAACCCGACCTTGGGCGGCGTTTCCAAGGCTCCCTACTAATAGCCAAAAACCATCGGGAATGCAACCGCAATGAATTTTCACCCATTACCAGACCGATTCACTGCAGATTCATCAATGATCGCATGACGGCATGCGCACCAACTTGCCGATGTCGGTTTTTCTCTCGACATGGTATAGTTGTGTCATGTGAACTCACGCGGAGATGTTGCAACCAACCCCGCACAGAGTGGCACAGCGTTGCTTACGGAAGGAATCCATGGCACAGAGATTCACGCATGACCTGCAGTATTATAAATTCTGTCTGTATGGTTTTCTCAAGAACCTCAGGTTTTTTGAGCCGTTTCTGCTTCTCTTCTTCCTAGAAAAGGGGTTGACGTATCTCCAGATCGGCAGCCTCTACGCATTTCGAGAAATCGTGACTAACATTCTCGAAATACCGACGGGTATTATTGCGGATGCATTTGGTCGGCGACATATGATGATCTTATCTTTCGTAAGTTACATCGTGTCATTCCTAATGTTCTATGTCTCCTCCACCTATCTTTGTTTTGCCGGAGCGATGCTCTTCTTTTCGCTCGGCGAAGCCTTCAGAACGGGAACGCATAAGGCCATGATCCTTGAATATCTGAATCTACGGGGATGGAACAGCCAGAAAGTGTACTATTACGGCCACACCAGATCATGGTCACAGTTGGGGTCGGCGGTATGTTCGCTTATTGCTGCGGGTATTGTGTTTTACAGCGGGAGTTACAGGACAATATTTCTTTATGCGACGATCCCGTATATATTCGACCTTTTGCTCATGTGTACCTATCCGCGGGAACTGGACGGCGGGATCGGGCGACACAGAGTGAAGGATATGCTGCCCGCCTTCCGACGTGTGACGCTGGAGTTCATGCACTCGTTGAAACACGGGTATACCGTGAAGGCCATTGGCAATCTTTCCGTGTTCAGCGGATTTCACAAGGCAGCCAAGGATTACCTGCAACCGGTGGTGCATACATTCGCACTTTCCCTGCCCCTGTTCCTGTTCCTTGAAGATTCCCGTCGATCCGCCCTTGTCATCGGCATTGTGTATTTCTTCATCTATCTATTGACCTCGGCAGCATCGAGAAAATCGGGCACCCAGGCGGCGCGATTCGCCCACCTCCACATGCCGCTGAACATTTCGATGATGGCGGGCTTTACGTTGGGAGCATTATGCGGGCTCAGTTACAGTCTGGCACTCCCCGCTCCGGCGATTATGCTCTTCGTCGGGATATACCTTGTGCAAAATGTGCGCAAGCCCATGGGGGTTTCTTACGTGAGTGATTTGATACGGCAGGATATCTTTGCCACGGCGCTGTCGGCGGAATCGCAGCTGTCAAGTTTTGTTGCTGCAGGCATCGCCCTCGTCATAGGTTTTCTCGCAGATCATGTCGGAATCGGCAACAGCCTGGCAGTTGTATCCCTCCTTCTGCTCGCGTCGTCACCGCTCTATCTCGCGAAGAGACCCCGCGTCCTGTCGCAGCCGGATTGAGCTGCGGCCACGACCCCCATTCTATTGATACCGGTGAAAATAATCAAAGATTACACCCGCCGTCGCCGAACCGATACCGTCGATCCGTTCCAGGTCTTCCCGTGATGCATCCTTGATTTTCTCGATATCCTTGAAGTAACTCAGGAGGGCCTTTTTCCTGACGGCGCCAATACCGGGTATGCCATCGACAGCGGAGCGGAAATCTTCGTTTTCTCTGAGCCTGCGATGATATGTGATGGCAAACCGGTGCGCTTCGTCCCGTATACGCTGAAGCAGAAACAACGCCTGCGGGTGCCGTGAAAGATAGACAGGATTTTTTCTGTTCGGCAGATATACCCGGTCTTCATCGGTGGCCACTCTCCCCCGCACGTCCTGTGGAAGCACCCTTCCGTCTTCATCCCGATGCTCCTTGGCAAACCCGATGACAGGTATCGCCGCAATTCTCAGCTCACGAAACACGGCAAGGGCCACATTGAGCTGTCCCTTGCCACCGTCAACCACAACCAGATCAGGCAGGACATTCTTGTGGCAATAGCATCGGCGCAATACCTCGCCCATCATTGCATAATCATCGATACCTTCCGTACGCCGAATTTTGAATTTGCGGTATTCCGCTCTGTCGGGCCTGCCTTCGGTAAACACTACCATCGATCCGACCGGATGGCGACCCTGGATATTCGATATATCGAAACATTCAATCCGATGGGGAACGGACACCAAGCGAAGAACCCGTGCAAGAGACTCGAGGGCCTTCTCATCGCTGCGGTCGTCAACCAGTGCCGTGGTCAATGCACTTTCGGCGCTGTTTTGCGCAATCTTGAGCAGCTTCATGCGCCGTCCCTGTTTCGGCATCACAATGGTGACGTTGCCGTTCTCGCGTCTCTCGGCCAGCCATTCCCGGATAACATCCTTATCCTCAATGGATTCCTGAATAATGATTTCCTGCGGCACAAACGTTTCGCCGTCGTAAAACTGTTTCAGAAGAGACGACAAGATTTCCGGAGAGTCCGCCCTGCTTCTGATGAGAGGAAACAACTTCTGGCCCGACATTTTTCCACCCCGTACAAAGATAAGTGCCACCTGCACATGTTCATCCGACCGTTGGAGACCGAAAATATCCTGATCTTTAAAGGACGTTGATACGGCCTCCTGTCGTTCGAGCGTTGCGGTAATTGCGGCAATGGTGTCCCGCAGGCGTGAGGCTTCTTCAAAATGCAGTTGATCGGCAGCGGTATTCATTCTCTTTTTCAGTTGTCCGATCAGCGTTTTCCCCTGCCCCTCCATGAACAGGACCGCATCCTGCACGATCTTTCGGTACTCGTCATCCGCGATCAAGTTACAACAAGGCGCTACACACCTTCCGATTTCGAATTCGATGCACGGCCTCTGCCTGGTTCTGAATTCAACGTCTTTGCACGTCCTGAGTGGGAAAATCCGGTTCAGGAAATGCAGCGTTTCCTTGACGGCAGCACTTGAAGAATATGGGCCGAAATACCTGGCACCGTCTCGTTTAACCCGCCGCACGAGCTGAAACCGGGGATATCGCGCCTTGAGATCGATCCGTATACTGAAATAGTTCTTGTCGTCCCGCAAATTGACATTGTAGCGCGGCCTGTATTTCTTAATCAGGTTATTTTCCAGAATGAGGGCCTCTTTCTCGGTCGCGGTCACGATACACTCCAGATCATATACCCGTGCCATGAGAAATGGGACCATGGGCCGCGAATCGGTCCCGCCGACATACGCCCGCACCCGCGATTTCAGGTTTTTTGATTTGCCGACATAGATAATCTGTCCGCGTCTGTCTTTCATGATATACACCCCCGTCCTGGGAGGGGTGTTGGCCACCTTGATCTCAAGGATGCGGGTTCCCTTGACTGTCTCTTTTTCGGATATTCCTTTGTTCCCCATACCTCACCAGTCACTTCCATCGAGGACCTGCATTTCCCTGTCGGAGAGGAGTTTAATCCTGTCGCGCAGACGTGCCGCTTCCTCAAACTCGAGATTTTTCGCAGCACGTTTCATTTCCCGCGTCAGCGTTTTAATTGTGGTCCTGATTTCTTTCGCCGAAAACACCGTGTCAGGCTCATCGTCGTTTCCGGGAACTGTCACATAATCAGTCTCATAGATGGAAGAAAGCACATCGTCAATTGACTTTTTGATTGTTTCGGGGGTAATGCCGTGTTCCCTGTTGAATTTTTCCTGCAGCTCCCTGCGCCGCTTCGTTTCATCAAGACATGCCTGGATGGATCTCGTGACAACATCGGCATACATGACAACCTGGCCACTCACATTTCGTGCCGCACGTCCGCTCGTCTGTATGAGAGAACGCTCGGATCGCAGAAATCCCTCTTTATCTGCATCGAGAATTGCGACAAGGGACACCTCGGGAATGTCGAGTCCCTCACGCAGAAGATTAACGCCAATCAACACATCGAATTCGCCTTTTCTCAAATCCCTTATAATCTTTACACGTTCCAGTGTTTTGATATCAGAGTGCAGATAGCGGACTTTTATCCCAAGATCCTGATAGTATTCCGTCAGGCGCTCCGCCATTCTTTTAGTCAGTGTTGTGACAAGCACACGTTCACCCCGATCCACCCGTTCACTAATCCGGCCAAGCAGGTTATCGACCTGGTTACCTGCGGGCATGATAATCACTTCAGGATCCATGAGCCCCGTAGGTCGTATGATCTGCTCGGCAATGCGTCCCCCTGATTTTTCCAGTTCATATTCGGCCGGCGTCGCAGACACATAAATTTTCGGGTATGGGTACCGCTCAAATTCGGGAAACATGAGGGGGCGATTATCGAGGGCCGACGGGAGTCTGAAACCGTACTCCACCAACGTTTCCTTCCTGGACCTGTCACCTTTGTACATCCCCCTGAGCTGCGGTATGGTGACATGACTTTCGTCAATAACTATCATTACATTCTCAGGTAGATAATCCATCAACGTCGGAGGAGCGTCGCCGGGACGGCGTCCCGTCAGATGGCGCGAATAATTTTCAATTCCCTGGCAGTATCCGATCTCTTCAATCATTTCGAGGTCAAATTTCGTTCTCTGTTCAAGTCGTTGCGCCTCGAGCAGTTTATTGAGAGACAGCAAGTCCCCGTGTCGGACCTCAAGCTCGGCCCGTATCGACTCGATCGCCCGGTCCAGGTTACTTTTTGTCGTCACATAGTGACTGCCGGGATAGACGTCGATTTTTTCCAGTTGGTGTAATTTCCTGCCCCGCAAAGGGTCTACCATCGAGATGGATTCGATGACGTCTCCGAAAAACTCAATCCTGAGTACAGTCTCATCCTCATAAGCCGGAAATATTTCCACAACATCACCACGAACCCTGAACGTCCCGCGATGGAAGTCTACATCATTCCGCTCATAGTGAATATCCACCAGTCTTCTCAAGAGCTCGTTTCGCTCAATCTCGAGACCTTGCGCCAGTGGCACGATGAGGCCATGATACTCGTCCGGCGACCCGATACCATAGATGCATGACACACTGGCTACAATGATGACATCATTTCTTTCGAAAAGCGAGCGCGTCGCGGAATGGCGCATCTTGTCAATTTCCTCATTGATCGCGGCATCCTTCTCGATATAGGTATCCGTGTTGGGGATATATGCTTCCGGTTGATAATAGTCATAATAACTGACAAAATACTCCACCGCATTGGCCGGAAAGAGCGTTTTGAATTCATTGTACAGCTGTGCCGCCAGGGTTTTGTTATGCGCAATCACAAGGGCAGGCTGCTGCACTCGTTCAATCACATTGGCGATGGTGAATGTCTTCCCCGACCCCGTCACCCCCAGGAGTACCTGGTGTTCGAGACCGCCGGCCACGCCGGCCACGATTTTATCGATTGCCTGAGGTTGATCGCCCTTTATCTCAAAGTTGGCAACTATCTCGAATTTTCTCATGCTTTTGCTTGCATTTTCCCTCATCATGATTATACTGAAACTTGGTTTGATTATATGTATAATATATCCGGAATGGCAAGAATTTCCGTACTCATTCATTATGGCAATTACAACTTGACAAACAAGACCATCTATGGTCTATAGGCATGTTTATAGATTTCGAACGGAGTTCATTGTATGAAAAAAAATATCACACACAAAAGCAATCTGAAGAGAAAGAGGACTCATGGGTTTCGTACCAGAATGGCTACGAAGGGGGGCAGACTGGTAATCAAACGAAGACGGGCGAAAGGAAGAAAAAGACTGACAGTCTAAGTCGTCACCATCTACACAGGTAGATACGATACCCGTAACCGTAAATTCAATCCTGCCTCTTTATGAAACAACATTCTTTTGGCAAACATGAGAGGATTCGTAAGAGAAAAGATTTTTTGAGCGCCTATCACCACGGGGCACGGGTTGAATCAAAAAATTTCATTACTGTTTTGAATCGTAATCAGCTGGGAACGACAAGACTGGGAATCACCGTTACGAAAAAGGTTGGGAATTCGGTCCAACGAAACAGGGTCAAACGCCTGTTGAGAGAGTTTTTCAGATTAAACAAACACAGCTTGCCTGATTCATACGATATAGTCATCATCGTAAAGCAAAAAGTCCCATACCTCAAGTATCGGGACGTATATGCGCAGCTGGAAGCTCTCTTCACGGGTACACGAGATACTTGATATGATGAGCACGCATATTTTGGAAAAGATTTTTATCTTTCTTATAAGATCTTACCAAATAGTTATATCACCACTTTTCCCTCAAAGTTGCCGATTCTATCCCACATGCTCCGAGTATGCCATCACGGCCATCAGGCGTTACGGTCCTCTCAGGGGATCGCTGCTGGGTCTCAGGCGTATTCTTCGGTGTCATCCTTTCAATCCCGGTGGTTACGATCCCGTACAATAAAGGCGGGAAAAAAATTGGGAGGTCTCAATAATGGATAAAAGGACGCTGCTCGCCATAGTCCTTTCACTTGTTCTTGTCATTGTATACCAGAACTTTTTTCTTAAAAAGCCGGTTCCCGAACAACAGCCTTCTGCCACTATCGAAGAAACACAGGATGTTGTGGCAGGCAAAGCGGCTCCGGATGAAACGATTGTCACAAAGGCGGCACCCGCCCCGGAAACAGTACTGATAAAAAAACCGGATGCAGAGGTTGCCGCACAGGATATTACCGTTGACACCCCTCTATATACTGCCGTGTTCAGCACCCGGGGAGCGGCCCTCAAGTCCTTGAAGCTGAAAAAATATCGCGAAACGCTTGATAAAGAAGCCGGGTATATCGAACTGGTCAATGTCATGGAGGGGATGAACTACCCGCTGAGCCTGTCGTTCCCCAAATCAAGCATTAATGTTTCTCCCGACATAATCTACACGACTGACACCACGTCAATTACCCTTACTGAAACCACCGACATCGCCACCTTGAAATTTTCGCGGGAGTATCCGGGTGAAATAAGGATCGATAAGGTATACACCATCTATGCGGGTAAGTACAACTTCGATCTTGAAGTGGATGTGGTTAATTTATCCAAAGAAATCATCAAGCAAAGTGCCCTGCTTGCCTGGACCCGATATGTCGATCCCGATGTAAAAATAGACCGATACAGTCATGAAGGTCCCGTATCGTACGTGAAGGAAAAACTGGAAACCGATAAGGTCACAAAGCTTGATGAACCTGAGCTTTACGGTCCCGACGTTTCCTGGGCCGGGTATGAAAGTAAATACTTTATCGCCGTGGCAATACCTCAGCAGCCGTCACTCACGAATCTGGCGGTGTCAAGAGATTCAGAGAATCTCGTACGGGTTGACCTGGAAGGACCGAAGAACATTATTCTGCCGGGACAGGCGGGGACGTTCAAATACGGGTTATACGCCGGGCCCAAGGATTACGACATTACGAAAGAGGTTGGTGTCGGTATTGAGAACTCGATCAATTTCGGCTCATGGATCAAGTGGCTTGCGCTTCCGCTTCTGGTGGTGCTTAAATTCATTTACACATATGTACACAATTACGGGTTTGCCATACTGATCCTTACATTTTTAGTAAAAATTATTTTCTGGCCGCTTGGCAACATAAGTTACCGTTCCATGAAGGAGATGCAGAAACTTCAGCCTAAGATCAATGAGATCCGCGAACGGTACAAGGATGACAAACAGAAAATAAACCAGGAGGTCATGTCCCTTTATAAGACATATAAGGTCAATCCTATGAGCGGATGTTTGCCAATGCTGATTCAGCTTCCCGTGTTTCTGGGACTGTACAAGGCCCTGCTTTACTCAATAGAACTCCGTCATTCCCCTCTAATGTTCTGGATACAGGATTTGTCTGCAAAAGATCCCTATTACATTACACCGATAATTATGGGAGCCACAATGTTCCTGCAGCAGAAAATGAGCCCCCAGCCCGGGGGAGATGCCATGCAGGCCAAGCTCATGATGTGGATGCCCGTTATTTTTACATTTTTATTCTTGAACTTCCCGTCCGGGCTTGTAGTCTACTGGTTGTTTAACAACGTATTAAGCATTGGTCAGCAATACTATGTGAACAAGCGGAAATCCTAACACGAGGTAGTAACATGGATACAAGAAGCGTTGAAATCGAAGGAAAGACCATTGATGCCGCTATCGAGAAGGCATGTGAGGAATTCGGCTTACCAAGGGAACGTCTTAATATCGAGATCATTTCAGAAGGTTCCGCCGGTTTTCTCGGCGGTCTTTTAGGAGCCAAAAAGGCACGGATTAAAGCCAGTGTCATGTCGTTTGATCTAGGGCTGGAAGGCAGACACCGCGATAGTCGAAAACCCGACATGGCACCGAAAACAACCCCAAGGGAGTATACACCGGCAGTTGAAGATGATTCGGAATCTCTGGCCGCGAAGTCGAAAGAAATGCTTGAAGGCATCCTGGAACGCATGGGACTCGATTTCCCGGTCCATGTCAAGGAGGCATCCGATTCAATCCAGTTGAACATCGAGGGAGACGGCAGCGGGCTTCTCATCGGTAAAGGCGGACAGACACTGGATGCCCTGCAATATATCGTAAACAAGGCGACGAATAAGAACGGTCGAGATCGTAAACGAATCCTGCTCGATACCGAAGATTATCGTAAACGAAGAGAGAAAACTCTTACCGCCCTGGCTGAAAAGCTCGGTCAGAAAGTGAAGAAAACCCGAAAGCCGGTCGTCGTGAATCCCATGAATGCCCATGACCGCCGCATTATTCATCTCGCCCTGCAGGATGACAAGCAATTGATGACAAAGAGCCGCGGCGAAGGAAATTTTAGAAAAATAATTATTCTTCCGGCCAAAAAGGGAGCACGTTCACATTAAAAGCACAGTTCGTAAGCCCGAGCCTGGACGGGAGGCATCGGAAACTGCGTGCAATACCTTAGCCTTGTAACTTGAAACTGCATGTCGGTACATGAAGATACAATTGCGGCGATTGCAACACCGAAAGGTATCGGCGGGATAGGGATAATACGCATCAGCGGCCCGGATGCGGAGACAATCGGTCGGTGCCTTTTCAGATCCAGGACCGGAGTCGACGCGTTTCGCAGCCGGTATCTTTATTACGGTGATGCGATATCGCCCGAGACGGGGTTGGTCCTGGACGAGGTCTTGTTCTCCATGATGAGAGCGCCGCACTCGTACACGGGTGAAGACACGGTCGAGATAAACTGTCACGGCGGCCCGGCAATAATGGAGACAATCCTTGCGGCAGCGGTCAGCGCAGGGGCACGGCCTGCCGATCCGGGAGAATTTACGAAGCGTGCCTTTTTAAACAACAGGATTGATCTGTCCCAGGCGGAGGCGGTCATTGAACTTATCACCGCCAGAACTGATCGGGGTCGCACGTTTGCCATATCACAGCTTAAGGGCACATTATCCCAAAAAATCAGGATCTTGCGCACTTCATTGATCGATATTCTTGCCCACCTCGAAACAGCAATCGATTTCACCGACGAAGACATAGAACCAATCCCTTTTGCCGTCCTGGCAACAACCATCGACACCACAATGACCGATATTGCCGGCATACTGGGTACTTACACCGAGGGACGAATCGCCCGGGATGGTGTTTCCGTTGTGATAGCGGGAAAGCCGAATGTCGGAAAATCAAGTCTGCTTAATACACTCCTCGGTGTGAAGCGCGCAATCATTACACCAATTCCCGGTACGACACGTGATTTCATTGAGGAAGTTTTTTATATCAAGGGCCTGCCGGTACAGATAATCGATACCGCGGGGGTCCGAAACGCGGACGACATGATCGAAGAGGAAGGCATCAGACTGGTCTGGGAAAAAGCATCATCCGCCGACCTCATCCTCATACTCGTTGATGGCAGCACCGAACTGACGGCTGAAGATTTCGAAGTGATCAGAAAAAGTGCATCACACAACTGCCTTGTGGTTGTCAACAAGACTGATCTTCCGCAAAAACTGACTGATACCGATCTTGCGCACGCCCTGCCCGGCGCTGCACCGCACAGAATTTCGGCAAAGTACGGCACCGGCATTGCCGAACTTAAAGATGAGATTCACATGGCCGTAATGGCCGGTCGGGAGAGGAACGATCAGGCGGAAATCGTGCTTACCGGCCTGCGGCACAAAACCGCCCTTGAAAAAGCCGGCAGGCTGCTCATGGAAGCACAGACGAGTCTTAGAGAGGAGCGCTCTCCCGAACTGGCAGCACTCGATGTCCGGGAAGCCCTCGACAGTCTCGGTGAGATTATCGGCATCACGACACACGATGAGGTTCTGGACAGAATCTTTGCCGCATTCTGTATCGGCAAGTGAAGATCCGGTGAAATGGATTTTTCAGTTAGAAGCGCCGTATCACGAAATCCGCTATCCGAATCACAGCATTATGCAGAGACGGCAACAATCGGCACTTTTCGCCCCGAACCCATCCATGGCGTGCCGCGCATGACAACGCATTGGGAGGAAATGACACATGATACGATACCGTCACGAAGAGCTTGAGGAAGAAGTACGCTTCATATCCGGCAGTTACTCCTTCATCGAAGAGAATTGCCTTTCATATAACGGCAGAGACGTTCTGTATGTCGTCGGGGCGGCCCATGTCGACAATTCATGCTGCGGCGTGACAGGCTGCCTGTTTATACGTGTTCCGGGATATGTCATTACCTGGAAAGACGACACGGATGCCGCACAGAAACCGGTGAGTACCATTGCGCCTATAAAAGACCCCCGGGCACACACCGACATCACACGTATTTTAGGAAAAAACTATCCCCATGCCGTCATAGAGTTCGACTGACACAGGCCCCGTACAGCAACTTGATCTTTCGCCGCCTTTGGCTTTTCATACACGCAGCCTTGCAGGACCTTTACTGTTATGCTGAAAGCCCGTCGATGAGCGCCATGACATTCCAGCCCAGTACGCCGTGATTATATCCGCCTTCCAGAATTGCGAAACAGCCACCGCGACTTTTTTTGCTTGCCTCGCGGACCATCCGGCCGATTTCCCTGTAATTATCAGTTGAAAGGAGACCTCCCCAGTCTGCCTCATGGTTGTCAAAACCGGCCGATATGCCGATGATGTCTGCGTCATCCGGTAGGACCTCATCTATTTCCTTCAGATATCGGTCCGGATCAATGCCCGAAGGATTGCATATGGTGACGTAATCCGAATGTCCCAGAAGGTTTACCGTACCGTCACCGAAATGCAGGTCGATGTCGAGTACGAAGGCTTTCTGTATTTTGCCCTCCCGTTTTAATTTCGCAAGAGCAATGGCCATATTGTTGAAAAAACAAAACCCCCATGCACTGTTGGCCGACGCGTGATGTCCCGGCGGCCGGATTAACCCGAAACACGGTTCCTCAAGTCCGATAGTTGCCGCCTGAACGGCACCGCCGGCGGCCAATGCAGCTATATCATAAAGCCCCAACCGCATTATATGATCGACATGGTATTCGGTATGACAGGCAAGTATATCCTCCCTTTCCGCTGGCTTCGGTTCAACAAATGTTACGTTATTCTTGATTACATCGAGCACAGCCTTGATACGACCTTCGGCAGCAGCCGGGTCACCACAGTATGACTGATTGTAGTCCTGGTGATATACTACCTTCATGGGCGCTCTCCTTTCATCGTAATGACATCCGCCCAGATATTAACAGTAAAAAGATTGGCCGGTCAATGGTTAATGCATCCCGCATCTCGGTGACGTTCCGGGACCTGCATCAATGCCAACAAGCCCTTTCTACTAGTCAATGCGTTTTCTGAATCTCCTGACAGCCCCGGCAAACACAATGACACCGATGATTGCCAAGGCAACAAACTGAGGCCACAGCAGCGAAAAGCCAACACCCTTGAGGAAAATACCCCGAATGATGATCAAAAAGTACATGAGAGGATTCAGATATGTGAGCCATTGGACGACCTGCGGCATATTTGCGACGGGAAAGACAAAACCGCTCAGCATAAAGAATGGCAGGATGAAAAAAAATGTGGTCATCATTGCCTGCTGCTGCGTTGATGAGATGGTCGATATAAAAAGCCCAAGTCCAAGCGTGCTCATAAGAAAGAGACAGGTAGCCACGCCCAGGAGAACAATACTCCCTACCAGAGGAATTTTGAACCATAAAACGGCAAAAACAGTCACCACGATCATTTGAGACAGCGCAATGATACTGTAGGGGATGGTTTTCCCCAGAATCAGTTCAAGGGGCTTCACCGGTGTCACGATGAGCTGCTCCATTGTGCCCGCTTCTTTTTCTTTGATGATTGCCATAGAGGTGAAGAGAAGCGTCAGAATCATGATCAGGAATGCAACAATTCCGGGAACAAAGAAATTCTGACTGTACAGATTGGGATTATACCATGTTCGCAGCCGCGCATCGATTTTTCCATACTCCATCTTGAACGGATACAGGTCTCTGATCAGAAGCTGGTTCAAACCATCCAACACAAATCCGGTATATGCGACTCTTACCGCTGCCATGTTGCTCATACTTCCGTCAACCAGAATCTGGATATCGGCAGTGTCCTTTTTTCTGATCCGGTCACTGAAATCGGGCCTGATTTTGACGGCGAGGTCTATGTTTCTCATGATAAGCTGATGTTCCAGGTCATCGTCATTATCTGTCACATAGGTCGTCACGAAGGTTTTGTTGGCATTGAAGACATCATACACCAACCGGCTCTCTCTCGTATGTGCCTGATCAAGGAACCCCACCGTCACGGTGCGGATGTCCGTGGTCACCACATATCCGAACACCATCAGTTGAACCAGGGGGGCAATAATCAGGATCGGTCTGTTTTTCTTATCCCGGAAGAGCTGAATGAATTCCTTACGGACGAGTTCTCTGATACGAAGCCAGCTCATGCTTACATGCCCTCCTTTTTCAGTTTCATGAACGTGAGACGCGACAGGACACAGAGCATGACGACCAAGACAATGTAACTCGGCCAGAGAACCGCAAGACCAAGATTCCGCAAATAGAGGCCGTTTAAAATATCTATGAAATATCTTGCGGGCACAATGTACGTAATGCACTGAAGTATTTCAGGCATATTCACAATGGGAAATACAAAATCAGACAGCAAGAGTGACGGCAGATAGGTAATCAGTACCGCCATCTGGTTGGCCACAAGCTGCGATTTGGTCATGATTGAAATCAGAAACCCCAGGCTGAGGGCTACGGCAAGATATACAGATGCGGCCAGGACAAGGAGCCAGAAATTGGATTTCATTACAACCCCGAACAGGAGCTGCCCCATGAGCACGGCCACCATAACATCCGTCATCCCAATAAAAAAATACGGCACCGCCTTGCCGACCAGGAATTCTCCTGCCCCGATGGGCAGCGACCGCAGCGTCTCCATGGTACCGTTTTCGTATTCCCGGGCAATGACGAGCGATGTCAGCATGGCACCCACGATCATGATAATGATGGCAATGATCCCCGGCACGATGAAGTTCCGGCTCTCAAGATCCTCATTGAACCAGATCCGGATCTGCCCTTCGACAGGCATCTTTATTTTTTCCATTCTCTGACGGTTAAGAAAGTCGGCGAAGAGACGTGTGTTATATTCACCGACGAATCTTCGCGCATATCCTACCGACATGTTTGCAAAGTTGGGATCGCTGCCGTCAAAAAGAAGCTGGAGGGGAGCCACGCGATCTGCCTTGATATTCTCGGTCCAGTCCGTCGGAATCACGACTGCCATGGTCGTACTGCCCCTATCAAGATATTCGGTGACCGCCTTTGTCGTCGACAGGTAGGCAATGACATTGAAGTAATCGGATGCATCAAGTTTCCGAATGAAATCCCGGCTCAGTGCAGTTTTGTCATGATCGACGACAACCGTCTTCACGTTGTCGACATCCAGACTGAGCGCATAACCGAAAAGAAGAATGAGGAACAGCGGAATCGCAAATGCGAGATACAGGCTCCGAAAATCCCTGATCAAATGATAAAATTCCTTACGGGCGATTGCCTGAATTTTTATGGGATTCACTGGCTGCTCCGGGACATAAGCCTCACAAAGGCATCGTTCAGGTCTGCACCGGGTTGTTCCGGGACCGTTTCCATAATTATTTCTGACGGAGTACCGGCGGCTACGATCGTTCCTTCGTTGATCATGACGATACGGTCACAATTGTGGGCCTCATCCATATAATGGGTCGTAACGAAAACGGTCATGCCATCACCGGCAAGCTTTTGGATAAACTCCCAGAAATGCCGGCGTGTTAAAGGATCGACACCCGACGTCGGCTCATCGAGAAATAAAATATCCGGTGTGTGCAGAAGTGCACATCCCAGGGCCAGGCGCTGCCGTAATCCGGGCGGCAGATCGCGGGCAAGCCGATGCCTGACATCGGACAGACGGGCAAGATCGATAATCCATTCCGTTCGTTCTTCCCACCGGGCAACCGGGGTATCATAGACACCAAGATAAAAGCGGATGTTTTCAATGGGTGTCATATCCTCATACAGAGAGAATTTCTGTGACATATACCCGATCGCTTGTTTTACCTTTTCCGGCTCCGTCCGAATATCGTATCCGGCAACGAAGCCTTCTCCCGACGTGGGGGTCAGGATACCGCACAGCATCCGAATGGTCGTCGATTTACCCGAACCGTTCGACCCTAAAAACCCGAATATTTCTCCCCTTGAGACCGTAAAGGTTATTTTGTCGACGGCCACAAATTGTCCGAATTTCTTTTCAAGGTTTTTTACTGCAATCGCATCAGAGTTTGAAGTTGTCATGTGCCAGGGCTCTATCCTCTTCCTGGATTCTGCGCACCATTGCGTCCTCAAGACTTGTAAATCCCTGTCTGATCACATCGGGTGCATCGTATTCCAAAAAGCGCGCGCGATGCATCAGGGCCAGGCTGTCGCACCGTTCTCCTTCGTCCAGATATGCGGTCGAAATCAAAATTGTCATACCGTCGGCCTTCATCTGAAAAAGGATATCCCAGAACTCCTGTCGCGAGACCGGATCGACCCCATTCGTCGGCTCATCGAGGACCAGCACCTGGGGCTGATGTACCAGTACGCAGGCCAGCCCGAGTTTCTGCTTCATTCCACCTGATAAATTGGCCGCGAGACGATCTCCAAATGGCAGAAGGTTGGAAAACGCCAGGAATCGTTCCTTTCGTTTTTTTCGTTCCGTCCCGAAGATACCGAATATGTCCAGGAAGAAGTCGATATTTTCATTCACCGTCAGATCCTGATACAACCCGAACTGCTGGGGCATATATCCGATCATCGGTTTTATCTTCCGTTTTGCGGCAACAACATCCAGGCCATTTATCAGTATCCTACCCGCATGGGGTGTAATCATGGTGGCAACCATCCGCAGAAGGGTTGATTTACCCGCACCGTCCGACCCGACAAGTCCGAATATGGTTCCCTTTGTGACGGCGAGGGAGACACCGTCGACAGCGGTCACGTTTCCAAATGTCATGGACACCGCATCTATCACGACAGATGCATCATGGGCGAATTTGTTGTTCGTCATCATCGCGGACAGCCATCACTGCAACCAGGCATCGGCGGGCATGCCGGGTTTCAGCTCCATTTTCGGATTGGGGATTAAGATTTTAACGAGGTATACCAGTTTGACCCTCTCCTTGTGGGTTTGAATAATTTTGGGGGTAAATTCTCCTTCAGGGGATATGAAAGTCACCCGGCCTTCATACTTCTTTCCAGGAAAGGTATCGATTGTAACGGCGGCGTTCTGACCCGGTCTCACCTTGCCCATCTCTGTCTCATCAACATAAATTTTCAGTTCCACTTTCGACAGATCGGACAGTGTCAGTACCTCGCGGCCGGGGGTTATCACCTCACCGCGCTCAACATTCCTGCTTGTCACAATTCCTGCGAAGGGTGCCGTCAGTTCCGTATATGTCAGTTGCAGTGCAACGTACTCCAATGCTGCATGGGCGGCGGCATGCTGTGCCTCCGCAACCTCTATTTCCTTATGGGTTGCCTCGATCTTCTTCAGATTACTCTCGGCCTGGTGCAGTACCGCGAGTGCCTCCAGGTATCCTGCCTGGGCCGTCTCGTACTTGAGCGATACGGATTCCCACTCCTGTCGTGATATCACGTTTCTCTTGTAGAGGGTATCATACCGTTTCCGGTTGTTACGGGCCTCAGCGCACACGGCCTTGGCACTCGCTAAAGCGGCCCGCGCTCGCCCCACTTCGGCCGGGAGTGTCTTCTCGAGAACGCTCAGCAGTGTCTTAAGGCGATCCACATTTTTACCGGCCTGCTCGAGGTGGGCTGCGGTTTCATTGTATCTACTCAGGTATTGCGATTCATCCAGCTGTGCGAGAATATCGCCCTTCTTGACAGGATGTCCTTCGTCGACGGCAACGCTGTCGACCCGACCGCCCACCTGGAAAGAGAGTTCCGCCGTTGTTGCTTCAATCGTACCCGAATAATATAACTCGCGATTTCTGACCTCACGCTGCGAAGTATACACCAAAATCCCGACGCTCAAGAGAAGGATAATGAATATGATAATGATAATACGTTTTTTCAAGAGCTACCCTCCCTGTGAAATTATGATTTTATATCACTTTCCCTTCGCAATGAACAAGTACAATATTTTTTGTGCATGACACAGGATTGCCCGAGCATCGGATCACACCGGTACCTCATGTACCGCGGACAGGGTGACCTTCATGGATTCACACACCATGTCCTTCGAATATAGGTTGCCAGCGTCAAATCAATATGTTACGTATTGTAAGGATTTATGCTCCATTCCGAAATGAACACATACGATCGTGTCTATGGATTGTATTCTATCCGGTGATTGTACAGAACATATTCGACAAAGGGGAGAATAAAGATAAGGAGGACTCCTTTTTATGATTTATGACGAGGAATTCGAAACACTACCTCGAGAGGCATTGGAAGCACTTCAACTTAAACGATTGAAACAGGTAGCGGAACGTGTGTATCATACGGTCGGTTTTTATAGAAAAGCGTTCAACGACGCAGGCGTTACACCCGACGATATTAAAACACTGGAAGATATCCGCAAGCTTCCGTTTACGACCAAACAGGACCTGAGGGATAATTATCCTTTCGGATTGTTTTCGGTACCCATGAGCAATATCGTCAGGCTGCATGCCTCATCCGGCACGACCGGCAAGGCCACCGTGGTCGGATACACGAAGCGAGACATCGACACGTGGTCGCGACTGATCGCCCGGTCATTTGTTGCGGCCGGCCTGACTAAAAACGATATCATTCATAATGCATACGGATACGGCCTCTTTACGGGTGGCCTCGGCATCCACTACGGAGCCGAGACACTCGGCGCAAGCGTGGTACCCATCTCGGGGGGGAACACAAAACGGCAGATCATGATACTCCAGGATTTCGGACCGACGGCCATCTGCTGTACACCCTCATACGCCCTGTACCTGGCAGAGCAGGGAACAGAAATGGGGGTTGATATGACATCGCTCAAGTTGCGTACCGGCATTCTCGGGGCAGAACCGTGGAGCGAACGCATGCGGCAGGAAATCGAAAGCAAACTGGGCATTACCGCAATGGATATATACGGTCTCTCGGAAATCATCGGTCCCGGTGTCGCCATCGAGTGCACCGAAGGCCGTCACGGCCTGCACGTATTCGAAGATCATTTTATCGTGGAAACCATCGATCCCGCAACGGGTGAAGTCGTCACGGACGGCAGAGCCGGTGAGCTGGTCTTTACCACGCTTACCAAGGAAGCATTTCCGCTCATTCGGTATCGGACCAGAGACATGTCCAGGCTCATGAAAGAACCGTGCAAGTGCGGACGCACCCTGGCCCGCATGGAGCGAATTTCCGGCAGAAGCGATGATATGCTGATCATACGGGGTGTCAATGTGTTTCCGTCACAGATCGAAAACGTCCTCCTCGGGATTGAGGGCCTCGAACCGCATTATGAACTCACCGTAGATCGTGAGGGTACCATGGATACGCTCGAGATACGGGTCGAAGTCAGCGAAACCATATTCTCGGACGAGGTACGCACACTGCAGAAAATTGAACGGCGTATTGCGAAGGATGTGAAGGACTATTTCGGAGTCACGGCGAAGGTAAAACTTGTAGGACCGAAGACCCTACAACGATTCGAAGGTAAGGCCCATCGTGTCATCGATAAACGAGCAATCTGACCCCCCGCAAAGGAGTAGCACATGAAAGTGGAACAAATTTCAATCTTTCTGGAGAATAAACCGGGAACCATCGTAGACGTCACCCGGGTATTGAAGGACGCCGACATCAATATCAGGGCGCTGACACTTGCCGATACGTCCGACTTCGGGATTTTACGACTTATTGTCAACGACATCGATAAAGCGGAGAAAGTATTGCAGTCAAACGGACTAACGGTACGGCGCACCCATGTCGTTGCCGTTGAAGTACCCGACCGCCCGGGTGGACTGCACAGTATTCTTGAGGTTGTGTCCCGGGAGGGCATCAACGTGGAGTACACCTATGCGTTTGTCGAACGGAGCGGCGAAAACGCGCTGATCATCTTCAGATTCGATCGCACGGAGGAAGCGATTGAAGTGCTCCAGACCAACGGGTTTACCGTGGTGCCCGGAGAGAGAGTCTACAGCCTGTAACGCCGGAGCACCCGCCGCCACACGCGGCACCACAGACGTACAACCTGTTCGAAACATCGGACAGATAAGAAAGGTGTGTGTCAATACCAATGACAGGCAGGGCCGGATCATTGAAAATCCGGCCCCTTTTGTTTTTATCCTTACTGAGATTCCTGCTGTTGCGCCGCCATTGCATTGGTGAGCCTGTCGATGATAATTGCCAGGAAGACGATGCTGATGCCGGCCTCAAACCCCCGGCCGACCTCGATTCTGTTAATCGCCAGCAGCACTTCGAGACCCAGCCCGCGGGCTCCGATCATCGATGCAATCACCACCATTGCCAGTGCCATCATGGTGGTCTGGTTGATGCCCACCATAATTGACGGTATGGACAAGGGCACCTCCACATCAAACAGGATCTGTTTCGGGCTTGCCCCGAGAGCCCTGGCTGCCTCAAGAACACTCGGTGATACCTGCCTGATGCCCACGTTTGTCAGCCGGATGACGGGCGGTACCGAATAGATCAGCGTTGCAATCAACGCCGGAACCTTGCCTAATCCGAAAAACATCAAGGCCGGAATCAGGTAGACAAAACTCGGCATTGTCTGCATTGCGTCAAGAATCGGTTTGATAATCGACTCGACAATGTCACTTTTCGCCATCAGTATGCCCGTCGGCAAACCAACCGCCAGCGATACGATAACCGCCGCAGCGGTGAGCCCCAGCGTCATCATGGCAAGTTTCCAGTACCCGAAGGTACCGATGAGGAAGAGGAGCACCATCATGCCCACGGCCTGCCACCATTTACCCATAACCCTCCAGCTGATGATCCCGATTGCGAGAATAACAAGCCACCAGGGAAGCCAAAGGAAGAAACGTTCTATGTAAAGCAGAAGCATGAGCATGACATGACCGATCGCATCAAAGAGCACCCCGAACGTATCCAAAAGCCAGTTCATGATAAAATCTACCCATTCTGCAAGGGGTATATCAATAAACTCCGGGAAATCATGCATTACCGTTTTCCCCCTTATCCTGAATCATATTTTCGAAAATCGAACTTATCTGCACCTCACCCATGAATTTTCCGTCGTCATCAACGACGGCAATCGGATATTCCGCTTCTGCAGCCAAGGGAAACAAGTTCTCAAGAACGTCATCGGGACCCGTGGTCATCAGGGCGGGATCGAGTGCGTCTTTCAGGGTGGCACCGGGGTTTTTGATAATATCCTTCATTCGTTTTGTCGTGATAATGCCCACCAGTTTGTTAGTACGTCCCACCATGAAGAGGTGTTCTTCCTTCGTGGTTTTCAGTATGTGGAGAGCCGCTTTGATCCCCTGCCATTCATAAATGAGTGCGTCAGGCTGATCCATAATTCTTCCGGCTGTCAGTACTTTGGCCGGCGATGCATCCTGGACGAATTCACGCACATAATCATTGGCCGGTGAAGCGATTACATCTTCGGGATAACCGATCTGGACGATGCCGCCATCGCGCAGGATAACGATACGATCTCCCACCTTGAGCGCTTCATGCAGATCATGCGTCACAAACAGGATCGTCTTGTGTACCTTGTCCTGAAGTTCGATCAATTCGTCCTGCATCTCACGACGTATCAGGGGATCGAGTCCGCTGAAGGGCTCGTCCATAAAGAGGATTTCCGTATCGTTGGCCAGCGCCCGGGCAATTCCCACGCGCTGCTGCATACCGCCACTCAGCGCACTGGGCATATAGCTCTCCCAGCCCTTCAAACCAACCGTTTCAATGGCTTCATTCGCACGGTCATAGCGTTCAGCTTTTCCCAGACCCCTTATTTTCAGTCCGTAGGCAACATTCTCGAGAACGTTCCGGTGGGGTAAAAGCCCGAAGTGCTGAAACACCATACTGGTTGTGTGGCGGCGAAAATTCATCAACTGGTCGCTGCCATAGCGACAAATATCCTGTCCATTCACATAAATCGAACCACCTGTCGGCTCTATCAACCGCAGGAGAAGCCGAATTAATGTCGATTTCCCGCTACCGGACAGCCCCATAATGACGAAGAATTCGCCCTTGTTAACATTGAACGACACATCCCGGACCGCAGTTATGCATCCCGTCTGCTCTTGGACGGTATCCTTGTCTTCCAGTTTGAGATCGGAGTGAAAAACGTCGGTCGCCTTGTCACCAAAGATTTTCCAGAGGTTCTTCACCTCTATGCAAACTTCTTTATCATTGGTGTTAGAATTATTATTTGCCAAAACAATTTCCTTATTTAATTCGGTTAGTATTTCGCCAGTGCGGCTTTCACCTTTGTCACCACGTCTTCAGACACCCATTTGGTCCATACATCTTCTTTATTTTTCAAAAACCAGATGGCGCCGTCATCGGTTTTCCCCTTTGTGTCCTGCATGAAGGCCAGCACCTCGTTCACCATGGCCGTTGTCGTTTCATATTTTTTCAGCATTGCCACGACATCAGGATATTGCTTCATGAAACTGCTGGAAACGAGAATGTTGACATGCACCGACTTGTAGGCACAGGCCTTGTTTTTGTTCCATACCTCATCACTGTAGGGCGGCTCTTCCAGGCGATACATATCCAGCTTACCCAGAACCCACGTCGGCTCCCAGTAATAGCCGACCCATGGTTTTCCTCTTTTGAAAGCTGCAGCCATGGAACCGGCCAGGGCCGCGTCCGAACCGGTAATAAAATCAGTATAATACTTATCCAGCCCATAGGCTTTGAGTTTCTCGGAATTAATTTTTGTACACCCCCATCCCGGAAGCGAATTGTAAAAACGCCCTTTTGACGGATCTTCAGGATCTTTGAACAGTTTCCAGTACTTGGGCAGATCCGTCACAGACTTTAAATCGGGGGCAATGGGTTTAATGCCCCGTTTCGCATCACCCTTGACAAGATAGGCCGGTACCAACCACCCTTGCCAGTTATCGGGGAAATTGCTCCCCAGATCGACAATTTTCCCTGATTTTATACCCTTGTCGTACAGTTCCTGAACATTTTCCGTCCAGGATTCCATATTGACGTCGCAATCCCCTTCGAGGAGACCGGTCATCAGCATAATTGTATCACCGGAAATAAAATCGACACCATAACCATACCCGTGTTCAAGGATAAAGCCGGCAATTCGATTGTGAACCTGGACACTGTCCCAGCTTTGTTCGGTAAAACGGATAACATTCTTTGCAGCATCAGCACTGAACGGAGCAGCAATCATCGCAGCAACACATACCATCAGAGCTATTCTGAGCACATGAACTTTAAATTTTCTCACAACCTGACCTCCTCATTATTATTTGAAAATGTTTTGAAATGCCTTATCAACGAATATTCTATCGGATTCTGATATGTCTCGAGAATGCATATTGAAACATCTGGGGTGGGTAGTAATACTGATATCGGCTCATAAATATTCATCTGACACAGCTATGTCAGCAGAACATTCAGGTAAAAAAATAACACATCACAATATTTCACACCTACTTTCTCATATATAAATTATTTCAACTGAAGCTTTCTCTAAACATATTTTGCCTGTTCTGTCAAGACCTAACCGTAGCAGTATATCGCAACTATTTGTTTATAAACATTATTTATACTCACATTCGTCAACGTCACAGTGAAAAACAGCGATGGGATCATCAAAAAACAAACCCCTCCTGTATCTTCACAAGGGAAGAGCGGAGGGGTTCTTGTCAGCTCATTGTTCGCAGATTATTTCAGCGCAGCTTCAACCTTTTTTGCAATATTCGCCGGTACCCATTGTGTCCATAACGCTTTCTTATTTTTCAGAAACCACAGGGCGCCGTCTTCCGCTTTGCCCTTTGTATCCTGCATATATGCCAGAAATTCATTGTTGAGCGCTGTCGTCGTTTCATACTTGCGCAGCAATTCGACTACCTCAGGCGCCCTCTCGGGCAGTTTCGCATTTACGAGAATATTAACCTGAACCGACAGGAAGGCACAGGCTTTTGTCGTATCCCAGATTTTCTGATCAAAGGCAGGCTCTTCCAAGGCCGTCATATCGAGCTTACCCAGGATCCAGGTCGGCGCCCAGTAATACCCAACCCACGGTTTCCCCCGCTTGACGGCAGCAGCCATTGAACCGGCCAGAGCGGCATCGGAACCGGGGATAAAGTCGGTATATGTCTTATCAAGACCGTAGGCTTTAAGTCGCTGGCTGTTGATGGAAGTGACGTTCCATCCGGGAATTGAATTATAAAAACGGCCCTTTGTGGGAGTTTCCGGGTCTTGAAACACTTTCCAGTATTTAGGCAGATCATACACTGATTTCAATCCGGGCGCCATCGGCTTGATGCCCCGTTTGGGATCACCTTTGATTACGTAGGTGGGCACCAGCCATCCCTGCCAGCTATCGGGGTAGTTGGGACCGAGGTCAAGCATGGTCCCCTCGTTGATACCCTTGTCATATACTTGCTGGATATTTTCCGTCCATGACTCCATATTTACATCCACATCACCTCGCTGTATGCCAGTTACCAAGGGTATGGTTTCTCCGGGAAGATATTCCACATCATAGCCGTACCCATGGCTAATAATAAATCCGACAATTCGGTTGTGGACCTGGATGCTGTCCCAACTGAGATCGGCAAACCGTATTGTCTTATTGGCCGCCAAGCTACCTGCGGGTAAAAGCAGTGCAACGATGATAACGACAAAAAAACACAACCCCACCCCTTTCAAGATTCCTTTCTTTTGCATACGCTTTCTCCTTTTTTATAAGTAAAGATATCGTACTTTTGGACAAAGAGGAAGTTGAGTGGAAGGTCGCGGAAAATGGTTATTACAACATCAAAAAGTCCCTTCGGCAGATAATCTGAAGCCCCCTTCCCTGCGCCCCGCGTTCACTGTTTCAGTAACAATGATTTTAGTTCTAATCATAAGTTCTGACAATTGTCAAGCCCCGCATAAACTGTCAATGACCACACTGTACTGCTATTTCATTTATAGATCGGGGACTTGGAGGTATTTCACATCGATGCATTACGTATCATGCATAATATCGATGATCGATGGGGGCTCTGCCTGCGACTCGAGATGGGAGTAGTTATGGAATTGGTCGTGCCACCATATAACGGCAGGCCGAAATGCAGATACATGGGTAACAGGTGGCCGCCAGGACATGAAAATTTTTCCCGGGTAATAGTTTTTGTGCTACCGGCCCTCTGACCCCCCAAACTTGAGTGCGATAAGAAGATTTCGCGTGTTGTCCGATACGGGCAAGGTCGTGATCTCTTCCCATGAGAGCCAACGGGCTTCAAGGGCATCATCGGCCCCTTGCGGCTCACCACTGATGTAGTCAGCCATAAGATCGACGACAATATAGTGAAAACGAATACGTCCGTCGTCATCGTGCTCTATAAAATCAAATGCATACACCGGCTCTCCGGCCTTCACAACCAACCCCGTTTCCTCGAAGATCTCCCGCTCGGCCGTCTCCTGCATGGTTTCACCCAACTCGACATGGCCGCCGGGGATAGCCCACAGCCCCTTGCTTGGAGGAATTCCGCGTCTGACAAGCAAAACTCTTTCGTCATGAATCACAATCGCTCCCACGCCGACACGGGGCACATTGGGATAGACACGTTTCGACATTTTCAATCCTTTATCATCAGACGTTACCGGCACACCCTCTCGCGGATCCGCTGCATACAACACTCGAATGCAGGTGGGCTATGCCACCTGCCCCTTAATCCCGGTGTGCACAAGTCTCGCATCATTCCGTTTCGCGGAACACATGGCCCCCTCCGATCACAACATGTATTATGAATGAATCGCGAATTCAAACTTTCTCGTTTCGAAATGCTCCGGACCATGATTGAGCACTCGTTCGATAAATGTCACATTGCCATCCTTATCGACCAGGAGAACCGTGGAAAATCGCGTCCCATACACAGGACTTTCGACGAAGATGGGTGACAGAATCCGTTCCCACTCGATGCCGACCCCGGTATCAGGAAGCACGTCATCGGCCGGACGTGTCGTCGATGCAAGAACCTCGAAAATCGCCTCGGGCGAGAATGAATTGCCGCCGGAGAGAAGACCGCCCAGCTTGCGCTTGCCCTCTGCAACTTTCGGCCAGGGAGTATTGAGATGGTGGTTGCTGAGACCATGCAGTCCCGGTGCTACCTGCTCAAAAATATTTCCCTTGTTGGAAAAATAATACAGATCATCGAAGTAGCCGAAGAGAAGATTGAATCCATTGTATTGAGTTGCATTCCGGCATATCTTTTCTATGTATGCAGTCGGCGCGTCCCGGCCCTTGAGAAAACCGGTCACAAGTGCGCCTCGTGTCGGCGCATTTTCCATCACCGAATGGGGAGCCCGAAAATTAGTCAAAGAGGCCACTCTGCCCGATTTCGTAATCCCGAGCCACGTGCCGCACTCTTTCAGGTCACGCCCGGCAAGCAGTTCGGGCTCGTCATCCCAGAAAGTCGCCGGTGCGGCCGGTCTGTCATAGAATTCATCCCGATTCGATGCAAGGATCAGGGGATACTCCGGATTTGATTTGTATGAAAACAGTATGATACACATTGCGTCCGCCACTCGGTTATTGAAGTTTTTTCTTCACGTGTTCCAGCACACCCTGCATGACATCGCCGGCCTTTTTGTTAATCACCACATGGGACAGGTAGTCATGGGACGTGGCTGTCATGTTTATGATTACAAGCTTAGCCCCTGCTTCCATGGCATACACCGGGATATATGCGGCCGGATATACGACAAGGGATGATCCAACAACAATGAGCAGATCACAACTGCGGGCATGGGAAACAGCTGCCGCCATTACATCTTCGGGAAGGGCCTCTCCGAACAATATGACATCCGGTTTCAGCATACCGCGGCAATTTTCACATACCGGGATATCTTCACCTTCATCAAGGCGATGCCTTATATGATCCATCGAATACCGGGTGGCGCAATTCAGACATCGGGCCCAGCTCATGTTCCCGTGCAACTCAAACACCTTCTCTGGAGAATTGCCGGCCTTCTGATGCAGGTTGTCTATATTCTGGGTAATGACCGCATCGAGCTTATCCATTTTTTCCAACTCTGCAATGACGCGGTGTGCATGATTCGGTTCTGCATCCGTCAAAAATCCACCTTTCACAAGAAACTGCCATTGTTTCTTTCTTGCCTCAGGGTCCGCGATGAACTTCTGTATGGTAAATTCTTCAGGATCGAATTTTGACCACACACCGCCGGGACTTCGGAAATCGGGTATGCCTGATTCGGTACTGACACCAGCACCGGTAAATACGACAATTTTAGAAGATTCAAGTATCAGATCCGCCACTTTGCCAATTTGAAGCCCTAAACTCTCGTCATACATGCCTTGCATCATCCTTGAGGGAAGCATCCACTTATATTTTTATAACACATTTTGTCTTTAATACACAAATTTAACGCTGCGCCCCTTTCCTCTGCAACGAAAACAGCCCGTAAGCGATACATGCCCCACAGTACAATATCACGGCGGCGAGCGTCACGAACCGAAAACCGTATTCGACG